>TARA_A100001201_G_scaffold140640_3_pt1 | contig 13502 bp, 33 predicted proteins | sample TARA_A100001201 | Tara Oceans TARA_A100001201 (sample SAMEA2619872) | marine metagenome | biome: marine biome (ENVO:00000447); feature: surface water layer (ENVO:00002042); material: "saline water (ENVO:00002010), including plankton (ENVO:xxxxxxxx)" | depth 5 m | reverse complement strand
GATTCATCTGTTTGCGCTCTAAAATCACCAGCTGGATCACCAATAATGTTTACATCAAGACCAGCAAAACGTGTTGCTATTTCTTGTCGTAACAATTCTGCAAATCGAACAATACCCATATCAATCGCAACAATCTCTGATTGTATTAACCAACGACCTCTAACTTTTTGACCAAAAACGGCAGCTGGAGTAAGACCAAAATCAATACCAATGTACAAAGGCACACCCATTGCAATAGGTATTTCTTCAGTTGCAATATGCGTTTCACTAACAAACTGTGGATATACAGGTTTTCCTTCCTGTATTGCACCCAATCTGTTCATTACATAAACATCTATCCAACTTTTAGTCTTACCACGAATCAGATTAGGATAATAAGTATCTAAAATATTGATACAGTTTTCTGCTTTTTTATTCATACTGTAATCTTTTACTTCACCACGATCATCAAGTGTTTCTTTCATTGCTGGTGGTTGTGTAAAAAATCCCCAGTTATCAGGTTTAATTAGCATCTTTGCTTGTTCTTTTGGAATGTGGTCTGGTATTGGAACCTCACCAGCCATAATCGCCCACCAATGATCTTCTTCTGGAGCATTGGTATCTGCAATCACACCAGACCAACTTGCACCACCCTCACGCATAGATGGATAACGACCAACACGCATAGTACACGCATCAATAATACTCTTGGGTATTTCTCTTGCTTCGTTAATCCAAACACCAGTAAGTTCCAAAGAAAGAAGTTTCTTTACATCTTCTGGTCTATCTAATGCTAGAAATATAATTTCCATATCCAAATCATTTTTTTGAACATGATGTGTATATGGTACTGACCAATGAAACTTTCCCCAAGTATCTTCTGGAAACCAGTCTAACCAAGTCTTAATAGTAGTTGTTCTTAATTGTGGATTTGTATTTCTAATTACAGCCCAACGAGATTTACGAACACCTTCTTTATTTTTCTTTTGTTCAAGACTTCTACGAAATACCTCAACACAACAAGCAACAGACTTACCAGAACCAACTGGACCTCTTATTCCTCTAAAAAAATTAGAGTCCTTCATAAAAGATTTTAGTATTTCACCATCTGGTTTGTAGTTAAAGCTAGGCACTATCTATCATCAATCTTATGGTCAATAGCCACTTTAAGTAGTTTTTCTACAGTTTCTGGACCAATGACTGCAATCAATTTATCAGCTTCGTAATCAGTCGCAAATTGCTTGGGAAAGTGTTTAAGATGTACTGTCTTTACCACGTTCCTCAACATTCTACGTTCTTTATCACTCAAGGTATGTAAAAAACTCATGTTCGATACTTCTTAACTTTCTGTGCAATCTTCTTTGGTTGCCTTACAAACTGCTTACCGGAACGATTACCTTTTGCTTTTGCACGATTGGTTGCTGCTTTCTCACTTGCACTTAATGCTTTCCAAGCTGCATCTGGTAAATACCTTTTCTTACCTTTTGATGGAGAACCATCAGAAGTTCTCCACTTCTGTTTACCCCAGTTAAGTAAAGATCGTTGAGGAGCTTTCACTTATATCCCCCACCTTTGGCTTTATACATTCTAGCCAACATCTGTGCTTTTCTTGCTGACCATTGACCAGGTCTGCCACCTTTACTACCAGCTTTGATTCTGTTGAATAAACTTTTTCTCATTGAAGGTTTGGTATAATTACCAGCTGCGTTTACTGCCATTTATACAATCCTCTCTTTTCCATTATTAATTTTAATCTTTTGTTTGTTTCTTCTTCCAAGAAATTAACCATCTCTTCATCTGACATCTCATCTGGACTTAAAAGTTCAGATTCTTCTTCCATACGTACTTTTTCTAACTCATCTTTTGTCATATTACAGTACGGAGGGTCTAAACTAATATCTACAATATCATGATCTGGATGATTAGGATCATCTAATTCATCACAAAGTTCCTTGATATTTAAAAATTTAATAGGCTTATATTTCACGCCTTATTCCTTTTACTGATTGCTCTTGCTTTGGCTCTAGCATCTGCCTTCGAACTTGCACCCCAAGCTCTCAAACTAAGAAGAAGTCTGGTAGGCTTTCCCTTAGAATCTCTTTCTGGACCACGCATATTACCCATCCTTGCTAAGAAAGATGCACGACGAGGATTATCACCACTCTTCACTGGTGGCTTGAGAGTACCCTTCTTGTAGCTTGCTCTGCCTTTAGCATTCAAACCACCTTTGGGGTTCTTACCCTCTTTTCTTTGCCAAGCTGGTGTTTTTGCCATAGCGACCTCCTAACTAACCATTAAATATTTTTTAGAGCTTTTCAAGCTAAAAATGTTTGTGAAGGATTACTTACCGTAACAGAGTCGCTATTTTCCCCCCTAGCCCCCCAGAGGGGGTACAGTAAGATTAAATTAATATGTAGACAGATAACCCAATAAATATAGTACGAGCTTGCGAGTTCCTTATGACTCGTTGGGGTGGCATTTGCGAAGCAAATCGAGTCTATGCTCGGCTGCTGAGGGAGGAACGAAGTGGGGCGAAGCCGAGCAACAATGTTTCAATCAAGAGATATGTTTACTTTGATATCCCCAGCAACAAGATGCTGGTGTTTATCAGGAGCTTTGAACCCTGCTCGATCCAGTATATCCTTGCTTGCTTCTAGCTGTACGTACTCACTCTTAGCATCTTGTGAAAGCTGGAGTAACCTATGACTAGCTTTCGTAGCGTTAAGTCCTATACTTTCCGATACCTGCAACATCAAGTAAGCTTGCACGTTTGGATTCTTGAGAGCCTTGCTAGCACTGACTCTACCACTTTCTCCCTTTGCATATCCAGCTACTTCACTAGCTTTCTTGATGCTGCATCCAGTTGCTACGAGTGTATCCACCAGCTTTCGTTGTTTTGCGGTGATCGTAGACTGATCTGCGAGGTTCTTGAGTGTGTTCATGAGTTGCATGAAACTCTATCTAATCGACCATGTCAATAGCGAAATGGGGATAGCTTCACCGAAACTGAATGACTGTGATAAAGAAGATGCAAAGCAACGTTTCACGTTGCAACGCATCTAGATCACAGCCATACTCTATGCTCTGATCGAAGATCAGAATAAACGAACGACCCCGTCGAGGGGTGTTCGTTTTGCATGGAAGCACCATGCAGTGCATTCATTCCCTTTTCGCTTACAATAGCGATTTCACTATGGTAACAGCAAAGCTGTTACCAGGTTATATTGAGCAAGGCATACATCATGCCTTGCACTATTATGAAATCGCTTTTGATTGACACGACTTTAGCAGAATATCATACTCATATTGCTTGCGTTCTTTCTCATTCTCATACGAATGCCTGACCAATTCAAAGCACAATTTGTGATGCCAATTCAACAACATCCATTTTCATTCTATCTTATTTGCACTCCTACGGAGTGCTATTTCTTTGTAAGAAAATGCATCTTGGCATGTCAAATTCTGCTTTGACCACAATCTGAGCATGATATTCTGATAGGCATTAATTAATAAGTATATTAGTTAGTATTAAATAGAAATCAAGTTAGTCATAAGGAGTTAAAGATGACAAATTTAGTAAACAAGTTAGTTAAAGTATTAGAAGAAACATTAGTATGTGATACTAAAGATGGTAAGATCAGTGTATCACACAAAGGACAACAGATCATATTCGATCAGTTATACAAGACTATCGAACGATCAATCTTAGGTGGTAAGTATTACAAAGGTGTTCATCACTTCCGTGATCTGTTGTGTACTATGCACCAAAGTGCAATAAGACGTAGAGATGCTGATATTGGTACTGATGCTGAGGTACAAGAAGCAAAGATCAAACTTGATCAAGCGGAAGCACAGATCAAGATGTTGAGGAATCTTGAGAAAGCATTTGCATATTTAAGAGATAAGGCAGCTGAGGGAAATGACGAGATCGAACTTGGAAACCTTGCAAGTAACGGAACTAAACCAGATGCAAATGGAGAGGAGGTAGCAGACCTAAAGGTAGCATCATAAACAAAAAGAGAGGGAGTCAGCTTCGCTGACTCCCTTTTTTTGTTCACTTGACACTATGTCATAGTGTGATAGAATTGGTAATTATAGCAAATGAAAGGGGATACACATCATGGCTATACCACAACAAAAAAAATTGTTTGAAGCAGCACATTATAACTGGTTCATAAAACACTTAGGTCCAGATATTCCATTAAAGATGGTGGGATTAGTAGCAGACAAATTCGAAAGTATGGATAGGGATTTCAATAAGGAATGGTTCCTTTCTGAAATGTGGTCTGTAAATGAAGAACACAATCAGCATTTAGAAGAGTATGCAAATTACTTAACAAAGATGGAGAATGTGTAATGAGTTATATAAATAACAATCTTATACCAGAAATTGAAGCTGATCTCAATGGACTATGCGTTGAGTATCATCAAGAGTTTGGATCATTTCAAAATGTAAGTGAAGCTACCAACTGGGTAGCAAAGAAACTCAATCGTAATACTGAGTTTGAAAAAGGTATCATTCAAGAAGTTGTTGAAGAACATTGGAATGAATACTGGGCTGACTATCCATGATAAGATTTTACATTACTGAAGCAATGGCAGCTGTCGCTGTCATTGCATTCGTTTCATTTATAATTTTTATTTCGTAGAAAGGATACAATATGGAATTACTTACTAAAAAAATAGAGAGCCAGCTACGTGCTAATCATAAAGCAAATGTAGATGGCACCAAATCTTTTAAACCAATCGTAAAATTATTTAATCCATATGGTGTAGGTACTTGGTATCTATCAGAACTAGATGACAATGACATAGCATTTGGTCATTGCAATCTAGGTTATGAAACTGAACTTGGTTATGTAAGTTTAGACGAACTCAAGAACATGAAACTTGCTCCTTTTGGTGGTAAAATCGAAAGAGATTTATACTGGAATGGTGAAGTACAATGAGTCAAGATTTTGGACAACTTGCGCTATTGATCGATAGTTACTTAGTTACTTGGGATCAAGGAACTTTTTTTAGTATTACTGATATTGGTGGACATGGTTCAAGTCATGTCCAAACAGTAAGAGCTGATGAAAAATTAATACATTACTTAGCTGATGACTGTTTAACAGCATCAAAAATTCAAGCAGCACTACTTCAAGTATGGGAGGATTGGAACTATGGAGTATAGAACTTATGAAATTTGTGGAGAACTACGTCACTATTCAACTGGTGATATGATACATACAAGAGGTCAAGCTTGGGTATTGGACCAAGATGAATATGATCCTGATGTATGGTGGGCTAGAAATAAAGATGGTGAGGAGATTGAATTTATACCAGGTACAGAAGATCATCATGAATCATTCAATGAATCACACATCAAACAAAAACTAGGTTTGTATTGATGAAGCCTTGGAACGATTACAGAGCTATCGTTAAACTGTTACACCATGAGAGAATATATCATGGTGTAACTCAAGCTGATCTTGCACACAAGATAGGAATATCAGAGTCAACACTTAGTAAATGGGAGCATGGATATAGAACTCCAAGTATATATAATCTACTAGCTTGGTGTGATTCACTTGATATTAGATTGATAACAGAACCATATCCAAAACCAAATGACTCATAAAAATAAAAGAAAAGGAACATACCATGAGAAATGGTTTGTAGACTGGTTGATAAAGCTTGGTATAAAAGCTAAACGTCAACCCCTATCTGGCAGTTTAGGTGGTGATTACCGAGGTGATATAATTTTGTCCCCAAAGAACAAAAATTATATTGCCGAGGTAAAGTATCGAACCACCGAAAAATTTCCAAGTCCGTTCAAGGTACTAGATAAACGTGACATAGCCTTTTACAAAAGAAAGACTGGAGAACCACAAGTAGTAGTAATTATGTCAGCAAAAACTTTTGAAGAAATAATAAGGGATACACAAAATGAAACCAAAGATACCACTTGATTATGTAGCTGAAGTACTCAATGAATCTGGTAAAAGATTCTACATATCAGAATATATATGGAATACCAACGGTGGAGATTGCAAGTATCGTAAAGGTGAAGAAACTTATGAAGAAGATGCAAAGAAATTTGTTCATGAAAAATTTTGTAAATATGATTGGTGGCACAATAAACATTCAAACTTCTGGACATTTGTTGATGGAACTAATGAAGAAACATTTGAAATAGAATGGAATAAAATTACTATTGATGTAAAGATTGTTCACTTTGGTTATATTGTTCAAGCAAATGGTGGATCACATCATCATTGTTATGAGTACAAAGCTAGAGGTAATGAAGTAGAATTTGTAAAACAAAAGAATGGTCTTTTCTATGCACAAGATACTATTCCATTACCAACTACAAGTACTGGCTATCGCTCTGGTCATATAATTAGAAGAGATGCTAGTCAGTATATTAAAGCCAACGAACTAAAAGAATATATACTTAGTGAACTTGGAGAACCACCAGCACAAGGAGATTTATTTATATGAGTAAGTATAAACATACATTAGCTTCATTAAAGTGGGATGATATAACTGGAGAAGGTTATATTGTTTGGAATAAAAAAACATGGAATGAATGGGGATATGTAATAAAAGCAGATGCTTTATCAGATTGGGAAGCAGACATAAAAAAACAATATGAAAACAATGAGGCAAACTTTTTAAAGAATCCTAAAAAAGCATTAGGCTTAAAAGATTAAAAGGAGATTTATTCCTATGACACTAAAAGAAAAATGGTGGGAATGGCATAAAGATAACCCACACGTTTGGAAATTGTTTGAAAAATTTTCACTCGTTGCTATTGCAGCTGGTCATCAAAAATGTTCTGCTTGGTTAATAGTGAATCGAATAAGATGGGAAACAACTATTGTTACCAAAGGTACAGATTTTAAAATATCTAATGATTTCATAGCTTTATATGCTAGGCTTTTTCATGTAAGATATCCTCAGCATGATGGATTTTTTAAAATTAAAAAGATGAATATGAATAGGGAATGGAGAGGTGATTAATGAGTTTTAGTTTAATGGCTAAAGTATGGAGTGATGATACTATTGATGATGGTATATGCAAATTTATTTTACTTTGTCTTGCAGATTATGCAGACAATGAAACTGGTGAATGTTATCCAAGCTTAACAACGATAGCAAAAAAAACTGGCTTTGGTATACGTACAGTTAAATATAAAATACAAAAATTAGAATCATTTGGATATATAAAAATAAAATCTGGAAATAGTTTCAGATCAAATACATACTATTTGTATCCAAATGATAAAGAGGTAGTGCATGAGGTGCACCACGTAGTGCATGACATGCACCACGTAGTGCATGACATGCACCCTAACCTATCAAGTAACCTAGATAACTCTATAAGGGAAGATTGGAAACCAAAGAAAAAAACTATTGAAGAGATTGATCGCAAACATGGAAAGGGGATACTCAATCATGACAATGAAACATATAAGTTTATCAACTACTATCTTGGCACAGACCCAACGAAATACAAAGACTGGGAAAGGGGATACCATAACTGGTGTGCCAGAGAAGCTGAACGATCAGCAAAAGTTACAAGCATTAACAAGTTTAAAGCAAGTCGAACATCCAATTCTAACGGATCAGTCAATGGCTTATATGCTGGACTCATTGCAGAATTTTCCAATGATAAAGAAACTGAGACGTAGAGTTTCTGATCCAAGTATTGCCAGGTTAGAACTTGATGTTGAGTCAAAAGAAATACTTACTAGAGCAAAAACAGAAGTATTAAAAACATTGGTGCCATTACCAAAAGCTGAAATAATTCAAAGACTTACGTGGCTTGCAAGTGTTGTTCAAACAAAAGGTGGTGTTGAAGATATGACAGTACGTATCAAAGCACTTGCACAAAATCTTGAAGATGTACCAGCTGATATTACAATCTTTGTTATCAAAGAAATATCCCAAGAAGAAGAATGGTTTCCAAGTTGGTCAGCATTTTATCAAAGATTAAAACATAGAGTTTACAATAGAAATTTATTTTTAGATAAATTAAATATGGTAGCTTTCAATGAATAAAATAATATTATATAGTTTACTTACTGTTGTTCATTTTGATACTGAAGAAGCTTGCCAGATGTGGTCAGATAAAATCTATGGCGAGGGATATAAGTGTCACAAGACATATAAGTATGAAGAATTTTATTTAGAGAAACTACCATTGCAAAGACCGAGGACAGAATATTATGGATATAAAAAAGTACAGCCATAAAATAAAAGTATTTCATGATAGATGGTTAAAGAAACCGAAAGAAGTGGAGATCACATTACCATATGTGCCACAAGATTTTACCAGACCAGATGAAGTTGTTGAATCATTTCATATTGATTGGGAAGAAGAAAAGAAAAAGGGCAGCAGTTAGCTGCCCCAAGGGAGTTATAAAGATGGATTATGTTATAAAAAAATAATATTGCTTTACATTTTTATAGTCAAGTAATATAATTTTTTTTATTGAAAGGGATACACATGAATCGTAAAGGCTTTATTGGTGGATCAGATTGTGCGAAGATTATGTCTGGAGATTGGCATGATCTATGGCTAGTCAAGACTGGTCAAAAAGAACCAGATGATTTATCATTTAATCACCCGGTACAGATAGGTATTCTTACAGAACCATATAATCTTTTTGTGTTTCAACAAGAGTATGATGTAGAACTTGAGAACTATCAAAAAGAATATACTATGAATTGGAATGGTGTACCATTGAAAGGTACAATAGATGCATCAATAGTAGGTATGCAAGCTATTGTTGAAGCAAAACATACAAGCTCATTTAATAAATTAAATATACAGATCGATAGATACACACCACAGATACAGTTTTATTTGTGGCTATCGAATACTAACTTATGTTATTTCCCAAACTTTTTTGGTAACGGAAATTCATGGAGATGTGGGGTCATAGAAAAAGATGGAGAGTATATTGATAGGCTCAAGAATATACTACCAAAGTTTTGGTCACACGTAATCAATAATATTGAGCCAAAAGAAGGGATACACAATGTCGAATAAAAATAATTTAAACTTATGGACTGCAGTTGAAAAAACTAATCCAGCACATACAAGAAAGGCACCAAGTAAGTTTGGCAAAACTATTAATACCATAGATGCTATGCACCAGATTAGAAATGTTACTGAAAGGTTTGGTCCAGTTGGTAGTGATTGGTCATACACTGTAGAATATGATTATCCTACACTTGGAAATATCATGATGGTGATTGCAAAGGTTACTGTCACTACAGTATATGGATCATTTGGACCTGTAGCTGGAGCAAGAGCTATGATAAATCTTGATGCACCCAAAGCAAAAACAAATGATGATGCACCAAAGATGGCACTTACAGATGGTCTTACAAAAGCAATATCACATCTAGGTTTTAATGCTGATGTGTTCTTAGGAAAGTTTGATGATAACAAATATGAGGATAATAAATCATGGTAGAACAATACGATAATAAAAATAGTGGTGCTTGCTTTAAGCCTTACAATCAAAATGATAGATTGATATTGAGTGGCAAACTTGATATTGATGGGACTGAACATAGAGTTGTTTGTATAAATGAAGAAACAAAAAATGGTACAAAGGTAGTGCAAGTATATACAAAGCTATGTACTCTTTGGAATAATGAAAAGACAAATGATAATCAGCCAGATAAAAGTGGACCTATCGAAGAAAAATTTAATAAAGATACTCCATTAAAAATATCTGCATGGAGAAGAAAAGATAAGAATGGTAATGATTATCTAAGTCTAAGTATATCTGAGAAGATGCAAAAGAGAACTGAGTTTGATGGTGCATATCAACATATGGAAGAAAAGAAAACTCCAATAGATGATGATATACCATTCTAATAAAGTATGGCTGTGGTTCGTGTATCCCAATTCCTCCATAGCCATACACCAAATTAAATAGAGAGGAACAATAATGAAGTTATTAAATTTAACAAAAGGTTTAGATGCTTTCTTTGATTTGATTCAAAGAGATGATAAAAGAGTACCTTACCATGTAAGTTGTGGTAATATTCAGCTTTCAGCTTATTATACTTTTATATGGATAGCTAATCAAAATAAAGTAAGTAAAGTAAATACTACTCTTAGTGATTTGAGAAAATATTTAAGATGTACTACTGCAACTTTAATGAGAACTAATAGTGTATTGCTTAAATTAAATTTAATTAAGATAACTGATATGAAATATACAGAAAAAAAAATACCTGCAAGAAAAATTTTCTTTGGTTTATTTACAATAAAAGAAAGAGTTCATAAGTATGTTTCTATGTCTGATAAACAATTATCAATTACTGATGATGGATTAAAACTTATAAAAAAAATTGAAAGCCTCAAGTAATGACAAGAGCTCAATTCCTAAGGGAAGTTGGAGATACACTAGATAAAAGACAACACGTCTATGGTAATCCAACTGATAATCTTAGAGCGATAGCTAAGTGTTGGTCAGAATATAAAGATATGAATTTCACATACTTAGATGTATGTATTATGATGATACTTACAAAAGCTATGAGATTAAAACAGCAGCCTAATCATGAAGATTCATATAAAGATATTGCTGGTTATGCTACACTAGCTATGGAGTTTATTGAGAAAGCTCAAAGTGAGGACCATCAATAAAAGGTCTACGACCTTGTCCTTTTCTAAGATCAATATAATCATCCATTGCATCTTGCATTGAACCATCATACTCTCTGATATCTGGTATGTGCCATGCACAACCCCAACGAATACCTACATCACAAATCTCTGCTGCTCTCTTCATGGCATCTGCAATGTTATCATAAAGATTTAGCTCCCATGATGCCCTCGAACCAACATAAGCCATGAGATCGACGGCATCACCAGTCAAATGTTTTGATCGCATTGTTTGGCTTGCACCTTTGGCAACAAGTTCCTTTTGTTCTTCCAAAGTTCTGAGTCCTTGAATGACTCCGAAATCGACGGTGGTGTGTTCTATGGCACTGGTAACAACAGCTACAAGTTCTGTCTTTACACCAGTTAATTTATCCTTACTTCTTTGTGAAAGTTTAAACATTATGTATCTCCTCCAAATAAACTTCTTCCTTTGTTTGGTAATGGTATATTAACAGATGCATCTGCACCAGTTATTCCGAAGTTTCTAAACAATGTACCTCTTGTTCTTGGTCGAACACTAAAAGAAACTCTTGTTGGTTCAGATGATCCTAAGTCCTCAGCTAAATTAAAAAAAGATGTTTGTGCTACATCTAATCTATTTGTACTACCACCAGAATTATACAGTATTCTGTTTGGTTCTGAGATATATGTTGAACTCTCTGGTGTTTTATCAACAAAACTTTTCAAAGAAAAAACCTCATCCTTATCTTGTGATGATGGCATTTCAATATATATTATTTCTTGTGGTTGAAATACTTCAGCTGGTTTTGTTTGTGCAGTTTTTGTTTCAACAGGAATACCACTTCCACCTTGACCTGTACCAGTTCCCTCTGGATTTTTATAATACTTATCCCCTACTGTACCAGGTGATTTAGTAAGATAGGTTTCTTCTTGTTGTCTAAACTCTTCTTTTTGTTTAGCAGTTACTTTTGGTTTATCGTCTTTAGTCGTACCATCTGGTCTTACTTTGGGTCCAGCAGTCCCAATAGATTTCGTCAGACTTTTTTTTTCTTTTTCTCGAAAGTCTTTATCTTTCTGTTTTTTAGAAGCTTCTTTATATTTATCCTTTGTACTCTTAATTTCTAATGTTTTGACTTGTGGTTCTGGCATTACTTCTTACCTCCAAAAAATTTAGTTGCTGATCTTATACCAAATGATGCAGCAATCACCACACCAAAAGAATATGTATACCATGCTGGAGCTTGTTCCAATGCTTGGAATCCAGCGAATGCCATCTGCCTTGTGTCATCATTAATAAAACAAAGAAGGAATGGTATGGATAGCAATATGGTGATCCATTCATCTTTCCAGCTAGATTGTGTAGCTTTGATAGCTTCCAAATCCCAGTCAATCTCACCAGTCAGTTGTTTCTTTTGTATCTCTGCTTTTACTTTTTGAGTTTGCACTTTGCCATCTACATAACTAGATGCCAATGAGCCTAAAGATTTAACGATTGTTAGTATCATTCTTCTTTTCTCCATTTATCCAAATGCCAAATGATCCTGTCAAAGCTCCCATGCAAACAGACACTAGTCCAGCCTGTTCTATAGTAGGAGATTCTAGTGCCATAAACCAATGCACACTTTGATAAGTAAGAATAGTAATAACTGCCATCATTATTCTAGGAAAAACTTTATAATCATCTATAATTGTAGCTGGCATATATCCTCACTTAATAAATATCCACTTGGGTTCAAACCATGTACACCAAACATAAGATAAAAGTACAATAAAAACAAATATAATATCTTTTTCAGACATCTTGTTGTTTCTTTAACCACATTGCAAAGAAAATTAAACCTATGATTGAGCATATAAGAACAATAATAAACACACCTTCGATAATCTTTTGTCTTAGTTCTTGTCTTTTATAGATTAACTCTTGTCTTTGCTTGCGTATCTTGCCTTCCATTTTAAGCAAATCATCCCAAGCTTTGACTCCAAATTTAAATTTAACATACTGTTGTAATTCATATCGTTGCTTTTCCAAAGTCTTTTGAGCAACCAAACTTTTCATAGCAGCTTCCTCAACTGAGTCACCACTTAACATCTTTTTATAAAAGGGAGGATTTTTTGTAGATTTAACAGCTTGCTCTATATCGGAACTAGCTTTCATCCATCTTGATAGATCACCAGACATACCTTCCAGATCACGACCAATAGCAAATGCTTTCTTGATGTTGTTAAATGCAGCAGTCGATAGGCTAACTGCAGTAGCTATCGACGCTGGATCAAACATTACTTCTTCTTAGATGCCATTATCTTTCTTTTAAGACTAGCTGGCAAAGTCTTTTGTTTTTTAGTAAGACCATTCTTTGCAGGTGGTCTACCTCTTTTTGAACCATAGGTTCCTTTTCCCATTGGCATATTAGTCCTCCTTTTTTACCACGGTTTTCCTGATCCCTGTGTGGGAGTTTTGCTTAATGCAATCTGATTAGCTACATTATCTTCATAAGCCTTTACTTGGTCACTTCCAATAATAGCTTTTGCCCAGGTCACACAATTCTCATGTGTTACCTTTGAGTATTCAATAAAATCTCCACTTGGTTCAGGTATACCTATTGACCCATAAACTCTACCACTATGCGTTACAGTTTCACCATCAGTTGTTACATCCTCACTGTCAGTACATTCCCAATGTAATGTTGTGATCAAATTTGTACCATGATCTGATGTTAAATCATATTCAGTGCTTGTTATTGTCCATGTGGCTGCCATGTTATACTCCTGATTGGCTTTCTATGTGTTTCTTATAAGCTTCTTTAACGGTATCTGTATGTACTACATTACAAATAGCTTTTACTTCATCAGATTGTCCTGATGTATCATCTGTTGGTTGGACTAC
>TARA_A100001201_G_scaffold54937_2_pt1 | contig 13533 bp, 2 predicted proteins | sample TARA_A100001201 | Tara Oceans TARA_A100001201 (sample SAMEA2619872) | marine metagenome | biome: marine biome (ENVO:00000447); feature: surface water layer (ENVO:00002042); material: "saline water (ENVO:00002010), including plankton (ENVO:xxxxxxxx)" | depth 5 m | reverse complement strand
TCTCATTGGTGCTTCGTGGATTAGTTCTAAAGAAAAACTTCTGTGCTGAGTCAGAATCAAATATACCATATTCACTTGATGCATTGAATACAGGAGCAGCATTAATTGGTGTAAGTGTTGGAGTAGTACCAAATGCAACACCCACAGTCCTACCATTTCCAGGTGTAACGATAGTTACATAATATGTAATATTCTGATTAGTACCAGTGACACTAAACTTATCAATGATTCTATAGTTTTCAGTTTCATCAAAGGAACCAACCTGTACATTATTGACCCAATCATTTTGTGTTGTTGTACATGTCTGCTGAGATCCATATTCAACAAAGTTATCAAATACATTTACAGAAGAGTTGCTCTGAGTGTATTCTAGAATAAAATGAGGTCTTTCATATTCTTCCACTACATCTGTAGGCACAGTATATTGTGGGTCTCTCTCTGCTAAAAATTCAATAGCAACAGCATGATTGATTGTACTATTAGTTGCAGTTGCTGTTTGTCCTGTCAATGTAGATGCTGATGGGAACGTATAGTTTCCACCTGAAACAAAATTAGTAAAGTAAGAGACAATTCTATTTTGTTTGGTTTGATCAGTATTTGTGAAAGGATTAAATCCAGTTCCATCTAAATCCCACAGTGATGGATCTAACCCCTCAAGGTAAGTAAAAATTCTTGTTGTGTTATTTCTAATAGCACCTGCTGGTAAATTATTACTACCTAACCATGCACTAATTGCAGCTTCTCCAGTTTGACCGAGACGTTTTGCATTTACCCATTCAGTAAATAATGATACATCTGTAGTAGTGATAGCATTATCACCATCAATATCATATAATGCTGCATTACTGGCAATTTTAGTGTCAGCAAAGATCTTCCTATTAGAATCATATGCTGGACTATTTGGAGATGTAATTGGAGAATGCCATACATTAACACCAGTATTTGGAATTTGAATGGTATAATCACCATTCAATGCAGCACTAGTGTTAACTACGGTAACTTTCAATTGTTTATTACTTAAAGAATTAACATCCCATGCATAATTACCAACAATAACAACTCTCCAAGGATTAGCAATAATTCTAACATTAAATCCTACACCATTTCCTGGGATAGCAGCAGTAAATGTGTCTCCAAATGCATATCCACTACCACTACTGGTAATCTCTACAGATGATACGTAACCATTAGGGTGAACAATAATTTCTGCAGTTGCCGATGTACCAGTACCACCCTGAAGGTTTAAATTATATGTTCCTGGAGTATATCCCTCTCCCCTATCGTATGCAATATAATTACCAGACAAATTATTGACCAAAGCACCATCTTGACCAAATCCAATAAATGTTGCAGCAACATCTCTAATAAGGTTAACTGGTGTTACTGATACTGTATCATCATCAGTATATGTGTAATCAGTTTGCCATTGAAACTGTGTTGCCTGTGTCAGTGTTGTTGGTGACTTTTCAATAGATACAGTATTATAAAATCTATCCCAAAACAGTTGAGATCTCTTGGATGATAATCCAGCAAACAACCTCATGTCAGCATCTACTGTGCCTCCAGCAAGGTTTTGAATCAGTTCAGCACCATCTGGTACTTCTAGTAAGTTTTGTGATTGTACAAATCCTTGATTAGCCATTTATGCAGTCCTTACAATCCAACCTAAGTTTCTTAATTGTTGAGCAGTTACGACACCACCTTCAATTGATGTCTCAAATCCTTGTTCAACTGTGGTTACAGTAATTTCGATAGATGCCCCATCAGGAGGGAAACTCGCTCCAGTGTATGAGAACGTATCATTACCATAATCAATATTCAATAAACTAGTTATATCAGTACCATCTTGCTTAATTACAGTACTATATGAGAAGTTAGAATTGTTTGGATCTACACCACTCTTAATATCAATATTAAAATCTTGTGGTTTAAAGAATGTTTGCTGTGGATTTAATGGATCAGTTTGTGATACTGTAAACGAATCAATTTGAGTTGTGGTAGTGGTTGTTGGAGTATTAATAGTTACACTTGATGGAGCAGCATTACCTTGAAGATTAACTACAACACCACTTCTTGGAGCATTATTATAATTTTCAACCATTTCATCTAAGATATCATCAACAGTGGATGCATTCAATCCATTGTTAGATAAGTCCAGAGATCTCAATCTAGTGCATTGTTCAAATAATCCTGCTGTGAATGCAGCAATACCTCCACCAGTTCCATAATTATTGTTTGCAAAAGAGATATATTGAATATTTGGAGCACCAATACTAAAGTTTGGAAACTGTCCCTGCATCTGATTATTGGATGCAATAAAATACTGAAGGTTGTTTAGATTTACAAAATTAGCATTATCAACACCATCAACAATATTATTATTGATATAGATCTTCTTAAGTTTATTTGCACCATTCAATATAACATTACCACTAAAATTATTTCCACTTAAATCAATCTCTTCAAGATTTGGATTAGCACCAAATGATGGTAATGGTGCTCCCTGTGCCAAATCAAGTCCCCATCCACTAGATGGTGAACGTAATAGTTTTAAGTTAGGTGCTCCACCAGTATTAAAGAATGCACCTCTCAAACGCTGCTGTGTACTTACGATCTCAAGAGTTTCTAACAGTGGTAAAGTAAATGTTGCACCTTGGAACCCTGCTTCAGTATATTGTTTTGTGGCAGGGTCAAAAATACCAATGTTTCTGCCCAAGTTATCACTTCTAATTCTAATAGAGGTAATACTTTGAGCATCCTCAAATGTATCATCCCACATAACATATCTTCTACCAGAAAGAGCACTACCTGGATCTTTTGGTCTTCCACCTTCAATACCAGTATATCTAAAATCAATACTCTTTAAATTTTGATTTCCTACAAATTTAGGAATCATACCATCCAATCTAGAACTATAGAATTCTAAATTACGTAAATTAGAACATCCCGATAATGCATATTGACCTTCTAATGTTGGCCACTTACTAGTAAATAAGTGATTTGTCATGTTTGATGGATTACCATCTCCATTTGAATCAACATAACCACCGCTAGGATGTGCATCAGGATAATCTGCTGGATTAGGTGTACTTCTGCTTGGGAATCTGGTGTAACTACACCTTAAATTACGTAGAGAAGTGTTTGCTGCAAGACCTGATGGAATAGGTAATCCAGTATCAACAATATTAATGCTGTTGATTTGGGTCATAGGAGAAAAGTTTACAGAATCTGCAGGTTCACTTAATGGTTCATTCTCACCGACATTAAATGTTTGTAACGTACTAGATCCACTGATATAAGTTGAAGGGGATTTAAAGATATCAGACAGTTTTGTATAACTGTTGTCGTAAACATCATATGTAAGAATTGTCTTCAAATCAACTGCTGGTGTATACTCATATTGAGTTTGATATGTAAGATTTGCTTGTGCTCCTGAAGGAGTTGGTCCTTTAGTATTACTGTTTTTATAAATTCTTCTACCACTACCATTTCTCATATAGAATGTCTGTAGAGAAGGACATCTACTTGCGAGATTTAATGGTAAGAAATATGTTTGATAGTTTGTAAAATTATTAGTTAATTCAGATATCCAGACGGACTCTTCTTTTACGTCACTCGATAACCAAGAGGAATCTTTTGTTAATTCTGGTGCATCAATGTATACCAAATATTCACCAGTTACTGGATGAACAGCTTTATCATAATATGTTCCTCTAATGTGGGTTGTTGTAGCGCCACCACCCTGGACAAGTACTTGAGAGAAGTTATAAGTTTGCGTTGTTGTTGGACTGACAGCAATCGTATTGTATTCAGTTTGAGAAACCTTCAATACACATGACTCATTAATTGTTTTAAATGTAGTGTTTGCATTATATGTTCCTGTTCCATAATATGTAACCAGAGTTTTAGGTAATCTCTCTACAACATCAGTCCCAAAAAACTTAAGATCTTCATCATCAGTTTGATTTAAAGGATTAGTAGAGATATTAATGAATCCTAGATTAGTATCTGGTGGATTTGTTGTTACATCCCTGTCATATGAATATGTAATATTTCTCCAGTCAGGCATCTCACCAAGTAAATTATTCACCACATTAATCTCTGTGAGTTCAAAGAATTTGACTGCTGGCAAATGTCTAATATTCAAAGAATTAGCGGTGATACCAGTAACACTGTTAGGTGGATAATATAATTTTACAAATCTCTCTTTATATGACGGTCCATTGTATCTTAATCTAGATGTACCACCCGATACAGGTGGTGTTGATTGAATCTCTGCCTCAGATCCATCAGTTGCTTGTAGGGTAAAGATTGGGTTACCACTAGGAATTGAATTATGCTTAATGTCTAATGAGATATTTTTAAATGCAGTGGTAAATATTACTGGGATACCACGCATTGCATAGATGTACCTAGTATTACCATTGAATTGAATTTCTAATACATCGGTAGCAACCTCAGTTGCAAATCGAATTGGTTCTGGTGTGTCTAATACATTAATAACTGATTCTGTAGCACCAGGACCACTCCAAGATCCTCTCTGTCCTACTTTAACAGTGCCTCTTACCTGAACAGATGCACCATAAGAAATTGCTTGATCAGTATCAGTTTCATCAGAGGATGATCCACTCCAGGAACTAACCCTAGACGTAGAAATATCACCATATTTTAAATCTGCTTTTGTAAGTCCAGTACCCTTATCATTGGGTACGTATTGATACCTCACAGCACCCCCTGAGAGGGGTCCAAACGCCTCTAAATTACCTTGTAGGGTATACTGATACCCCCCAAGTTCATTTACGATTCCAGAGTACAATCCAGTGTCACTTTTCAGTCGATCCAAATACCTGGTAAGATTAACATCCAATCCAGATACATTCTGCAAATCGAGTTTATCAACACTTTCATTGATACCACGAATTACATCCAAATCTCTAATGTCTAATCCTAAATTGGTTAGACATTGAATTTTAGATTCGGCGTCAGAGAAGTTGAACGCAACTTTTAATCCAAAGAGGACTGGATTCCTAATCGACATATCTTATAGTTGTTCTATGTAAGTTAAATTAACTTGAATATTAACAGGTTGATTTGCAAGAGATCTCCCTACAAAAAATACTGCTTCAGTATTAACAATATCTGGAGTAATGACCTTCCTATCAAATCCGAAAACATCAGTCAAGTCAAAGGTTCTAGTTTCATTATTAATATATAGGGTCGTTAACTGATCACCTGGTCTTAACAATGACTCACCTTGCTTGTCAATCTGTGACGATGACAATCTAGTAACTTGACTAAATGCAGTTGGCACAAGATCATCAATACCATTTGGTGTCTGGTTGAGAGATCCTACATTATCTGCATTAAGTTGTCCTGTTTGTAGATTTGATCCAGCATTATAAGTCACCATTGGTTGACCATCTCTAAATTTATATTTCCACTCAGGATTAAATGTGCTTATGTTTCCTAACAAATCAGTATTATGAACTTCCATAGATCTAATTGATGATTGATCTCTCATGAAAGCGAATGGATACAGTGGGAATGCACTGAATTCAAAAATACCATCACTTCTAGGTCCAGTAGTATATGAATTAGGTGAGTCATATCTATTTCCTTCACTAAACCATGCTGCTAATGTAACTTTATTATATGCAATAAGGAATTCAGATCCGTTAGCAACAATTGGTGTTACACCATCTGATGTAAATGATCCGTAAATACTCAAACTAATTGGTACAATGTAGTTTGTAATAGTATTTTGGTTTCCATCTGTTGTTTGATAAGAGATTTGTACATCTGCAAATCTACAATCCTGTGCAGTAGGAGTAGAATCATAGAAGTTAACATCAAATACATTATTTTTATTAAGTGCCAATTGTCCACCTTTTGGACTACGTGCTCCACCAATAATAGGAGCAGTTGCAGTAAGGAAGAACGAATGAGATGCGAGATAACTATCAATTTCTGATGCAGTAGTAAATCCACTCCAATTTTGAAGAGGAATACCACCATTTGTAGGTGATAATGCCTGAAGCGTTGCTGAAGTAACCTCAGTTACAGAAACCGAAATAGGATTTGCTTTAGTTAATCTCATTTCAGAGCAAAAACCACTATTAGATCCTGGTGGATTAGCAATTCTAAAATCTTCTCTAAATGGATGAATAAATGCTCTCCACTGCTCACCTTGTTCAAATCCAAGAGTTGATGTATCAGTTTCATATTGATGATAATCTAATGATACATACTCTTCCTCAGGCAGATTAACTACATTTGTTGGAGTTCCATTTCTATCTTCAGTAACTATTGTTCCATCTGGTCTTTCCCAACCAGTAAGTTCACCATTAATAGCGAACAGTGGTTTATTTGGAGTAAATCCCATTCTCCATTCTGCAACCTGATTACCATCACGTGGTACACGGTTTAACCATTTTAACGAGGCAGTTGGACCAGTGACTGGATTTGGTGATCCAACTACAATTTGTGCTTTTGATAATCTAACATCAAAAGTATCTACATTTGGATTTCCAAAGAAATCTGAAGGTGTGACAGGGTTTGTAGAAGAAACGTTTTTAGCAGGATCTAACTTTCTTTCTGTAATCAGGGAATGTCTATTGGAAACAATATATTGCAATAGATTGACAGTTTGATTCTTTGCTCCACTTCTAACAGCACCAATGTAAGTGTTGAAGAGATTAGGGTAAATAAGTTTTGCTTCAAAGTCACTAACATCTAACTCAAACTCTCTCCTCTCAGAATCAGTTGTAATGAATGTTGGTTGGAATACAAGATTAGATGCATTAGCAAATGACTGATTATCACCAGATTGGAGAGTAATAGTATATGTACCAGCATTTTCACTAATTGCAGTAATTCTGGACGCTACTACACCAGCAATTAAAGTACCACCAGTGTCTGTATCTAATAGATAATCACCTGAACGTAAATATTGTACATCACTATCAGTAGTAGTTACAGCGTTTGTAGTTCCTGCAGCAGATGCAGTAATTTCAATTGGTGCAAGAGTTAAATCAGAATCTGTACCATTAATATTTGCTTTGTACATCTTTCTGATTTCACCAAAAGTTCCTGCCTCTACATTTGGTAGATATAAGAACTGACTACCAGAACAACCACGACATTTAAATACACTAATTTCACCAAATCCATCAGCAGTGATTGACATCTGCTTAGGAATAATAATCTTTTTGTTTGGAATTAAATCTCCACCACCACTAACAATGTCACTCTTTGGATATACACCAAACAATGAAGTGTATTCTCCTGTTGATGGTAAAAGTTTATTGTCAGAAGTTTCAGTAAAGACATTAACTGTACCCTCATCACCACCATCAATATACATTGATGTACCGTACTTATAAAGAACTTGTGGTTCTGTAAGGTCAGCACCCTGACCATCTCCAATTCTTACTTCATACTTAAATTTAAAGAATGGATCACCCATTGATGGGACATTCAGTTTGTTCTCAATGACAAATGTATGGACAACAATCCAACGTGCTTCGCCATTTTCTACTGGTACATATGCATACAATCTGAGACCAATAGCACCATACCAACCAAATTCAATCTTATACATGGTAATTTCATCTGTGGTCAACAGATATCCACTAGGACCATTACCATTCAAACTATCTCCGTTAAACTTCTCTCTTCCGAGTTTAACTTCCTGCATATTATAGGTTTTACCACTAATTTCTTTAGTGTAATTAGTAACAATTTCTGGGTTCTCATTACCCAGTTCATCAACTGCACCAAGTTCTCTTAAAAACGTTGCTGGATATGGAATGTTTGATCTTCTTACAATGAAGAAGTTAGCACCCTCTCTTCTGAATACATATTCATCAAAGTCATTAAAGATACCCCATTCAGCGTAGTTATCACCCTGATTCTTTTCTAATGTTGCTCTCGTACCAAAGGTATAACCACTGATACGACCAGGTTGATATCTAAATGCTTGTCTAGATTGGAGAAGAGCAAAGTGTCCACCAGTAGGGTTATATCCTGGTTGGAAATCTACCAGGTCAGGTTGACCGCCAGAAACTGAACTATCTGCCCATGGACTATTAACCCATTGCTCTTCAAAAGGATTTAAATCTCTATTAGGTCCAACAGCACCTTCACTTTCAACACTACCTTCACCAAGACCAAGTGCAGTACCAGTGCCTCTTAATTGTAGTGCAATAGTATTCAGGAAAGTAAAGTCAATTGGTTGACCAGATACTGGATCATCAAGTTGTGCCTTTTCAATTAGATGCCAGGTGTCAGTCCAAACAGAAATTTGTTTGTAATATGCTTCTTCTCGTCCACCATAATTAGCATTACTATAGTAAGTTGAATCATCCCAGAGATTAATTGCTGGTAAGAATCTAATACGCAAACTATCATACCTAACATAGTTTGAGTTAGGATCAGAAGAACTTACCTGCTCATCTCTCTTAGTAGTATAATATTCATATAACGTCTTACCAAGTTTACACCAGTTTTGCCATGCTGCCCATTTATCTGCATTATAAAGACCATTTACGTCAGTTCCATTAATAATGTTTTGTGAAAGTGGGGGATATGGATATGTGTAGGGAACAGGATATGAACATATTTTCAATGCACCTTCATTCTTTACCTCTTCAATTCTTGCTGGGAAATGCTTTTCTCCTCTAGCATCTTCTCTATTGACCCACACACCAGGACCATCACTAGGATTATCAACATAAAATACAAAAGAATCTGTATCAAATCCATATGTTGATACGTTAGAGAACAACCCCAATTGGGTCTCTGCACGATCAATACCAAGTAAACTAGAACTTACCTCAGATGAAGACGCAAACTGTTCAGCAATAGGAAGAACACCAGTTCTTTCTTTAGTAATAAATCTCCTGATATAAGTAATCGCTTGTCTTCCAGGAGTATCATCGTCAAATGAAGGATCTGCCTCAAGTTCAAACCTGACAACAAATTCTCCATTAGGTCCTACATTACCTTCTTCAACAACATTTTTAACAACAAATGTCTCAAATGAATTACCTTTTACAGTAGTACCATCTGCCTCATAAAGAAGACCGCCAGTTGCAGCTTCAATTTGGAAACCTCTTTGAATAAACTTCCAAGTAGGATCTGGATCTGTGATTTTAATGAAAGCGTCTGTAGTGATGTTGCCATTGGCATCAAGCACTCTCCTCTTGGTCTCAAATGCACCACCAAAAAGAAACGAGAAGAATTGATTAACTACTCTCGTTTCTGTTGGTAATCCAATGGATAGTGATTTTTCTGAAGTTAATTCAGAAACAACAAATCCTTCTACCTCGGTAATAAGATCTGCACCAGTTTCATCAGTAAGTTGAACACCCTCAATATCTTGGAGGGTGGTCGTTAAATCAATTTGGGCGGCAGCACGTTTATTATAACCGATCTTTACGTCAAAGTTATTTCCCCCAGCCATTTATTATTGTTCCTCCCAGGTAACAGCGGCAGTGATTGTAGTTGCAGGACTTCCACTATTATATGTATTGCTCTCAGAACCGAGCACAAATAAGGTTTCAATTTCATTCGTTAATGGGAATGAAAGGTAGTCCTTGTTATAGTCGAAGAATTGTTGCAACTCAAACTGTTCACCACTGTTAGAGGGAGTATACAGAGTTGTAATCTGTTGACCTGTACCAGGAATTGGTGTTCTTTGCTCAGTGCTGATAGAAATAGCAGAGAGTGATGCAAGAGGTGTATCACTTGGAGCATAAGTTGATGGAATACTAAGAGATGTTGGATTTGGTTCGTAGAACTCACCTGCCCTCAAGAAATCACCAAAGATAAGAAGATTGATATTGGTCTTCTCATATGCATTGAAGAGGTATACTCCACTAGCATCTCTTTGAAGTTTTCCGAAGATGGTAATTTCATTTTCACTATCACCATCATAGAATCCTCTGAAGTATCCAAATGTAGATCCAAGTTCACTAAGGAAACCTAAGTTTTGAACCTTAGTACTATCAAGTGCTACTGGTTTAGCAATAGATCCAATGTTCAATGCAGTTCCTTTGTCATAAGTTGTTGTGAAACTTCCACTAACAACGTCTTCTGTTTGGAATACAGGACTCTTAACAAGTTTGATAGTTGCAAAAGCACCAGAGTTACCGATGGACAATCTAGTAGGATACACTTGAATACGGTTTCTTACACTATTAACTTCTTCTCTACACTTAAGTCCAATAAGAACTTTAGGTCTATCAAGTAAAAGCGAATAGTTTCCACCAGCAGCACTTGGTAAATTTCTATTAAGATATACTCTTTCAGCAGCACTATCTACCCAGATAACTTTAACTCCAGGATCTCTATTAGGAGTAACAACTGTTGCCCCCATAAAGAATGTATAATCAGTTACAGTTAATTGATTACTTCCTGCAACTGTTGCTCCAGTAAGATCAAGATAAGGTACGTTTGCTAAATTACCACCACCAGCATCAGAACCATCAGAATAATCGTTAGCACCTGTAATGTTAAAGTTCAATTTAGATCCATAAACAGATTCTGTTGTTGGTGTAGCATAGTTAAACAGACGAACTGTACCACGGTCACCACCATCAATGTAGTATGAAGCACCATACTTAACAAGGAATTCTGAACGTGAACTTGATCCAGCAATGTAATTCTCTTGCTTAGTGCTATTGATGTAACCATAGGATCTTTCAGTACCACCACCATATACCATGTAGGTAATAGGAAGTGTTGGGTTACCCAGTGAAGACACCTTCAACTGGTTAGATGCTCTGAGGTGGTGAACACGTACCCAACGTGCTTCTCCAGAATCTAGAGGAACGTATGCAAGGAAGAGAGCACCAACAGCACCATACCATGAGAATTCAATCTTATACATGGTAACGTTCTCAGGATTGAGATTCCAGTTGGAAGTTCTCTCTAATCCAGAACCAGTTGCAACGTCAACAACACCCTCACCAGGGAACTTCTGAGATCCTTGTGAGTAAACTACGTCAGAATACAGAACTTCTTGATCTGTTTGTCCATCAATCTTTTCACCAGAGAATCTAGAACGTGGGACTCTATACTCATATACTGGCCAATATTGTGGTTTGACGTGGTTGTAAATCCAATCTTTAAGAAGATTATTATTAACGTAATCGATATCAGTTCTAAGTGATGCAGCACCAGAAGAGGTTGTTGCAGCAACATCAGTTCCAACATAACCAATGGTGGTGTTACCATACGTATACTTGTATGGGAAGCATCCATATGCATTCAAGGTCCATTCTTCTACCTTATCTGGTTCAGCAGCATTAAATGTTCCGCTATACTGACCATTAATAGTATCAGGAAGAATAAATGGAGCAGGGGTAACAAGATATGGTCTTGTCTTTTCTACAGTAATGCTGTTTGGAGATGCATATGCGAAAGTATGTCCATAAGTATGAGAAGATGCTGCTGTAGTCAGAACTGAATCAATTCTAAATTGATTATCATTAATTCTAACAACATTCAAGAATTTACCAGATGCAGGGTCAAGAGGTGGCAGACCAGCAGCAGGGGAAGAGTTAGAAGGTCTTGGATAATATTTTACGTTTGCTGTTGAGTATGTAAACTCTTCAACAAATTCAAAGGTAACGCTACCATTTGTAGCAGTACCAGAAGTGTGTGTTGGAGCACTAGCACCAGAGGTTCCAGCAACAGTTACTTTGTATAATTTTGCTCCATCTACAGTTGCTTGATCTCTAACAAATTGTCCTAAACCATATGCAGTAGTAGAAGCAAATACACTATCACAAGTCAGACCGATAGAGAAATCTTCAAATCTTACCTTATCACCAGTGACAAGACCGTGACCGTTTGATGTAACTGTCAGATTACCATTGGTTGCATCATAAACAATATTACTTGCAGTGAGTTTGTAGTTATCATTAGTAGCATTAGTGTTGAACTCAATAGGCACTAACTTACTAGAAGAGAATACTGACGTATCATCTCCATTTGTTGGGACTAATGTAAGTTTTGCTTTTGGACCAACAATATCATGGACATAGTAAATACCACCATCAACACCGTTAGTAGAGCGACCATTCTTGTAATAGTATACAGATGATCCTTTTCTAAGACCTAAGTTAGTTACTCTACCACCACTTACGTAAGTGTGTACAATAGTTGACTGGAACAGTTCAAATGTGAAACTATTACTAGTTACATTACTGATTGGGAAAGTATCCTCATCATCCTTAGCAGGATATACTTTAACTGGATTTGCTGCTGTGTGTGAACCAGCACCTAACGCTTTGTTATAACTACAAACGGTTTGGATGTTAGCAAGTTCAACAATTTCAGACGGTGTGAAATTAGAAGAATTACTACCCATATTAAGGGTTAAATCACCTGTATTTGGATTGTAAGAAACTGCCGAAATATCATATGAGTTAGATGTAGTATATGTCTTTGGAGCAATCGTTCCACCAGATGTATATGTTGCAACATCAGGAAGAGAGGAGAATGCAGCGTCACCAATAGCAATGTGAATAATCTTACTATTTTTTACTTTTCTAACTTGATAGAATCTCTGTCTACCATATCCGTTTGCTGCTTCTGAGTTTGGCCAGTTTACTGGAGATCCAGCGTTATCCCAAACTGCTGTAACAAAGTCAACAAGATCACCTTCAATTAAACCATGATTTCCATCAAGAGTAATTTCTAAGATGCCACCAGCAATACGATCAATGTTAACGATATTACGAGTAGTACCAGCACCAACTACCGTTGTCTCAGAAAGTTGTCCTCCAGAGAACGAAGTAGAAGAGAATGCAGATGTTCCATCATAATCAGATTGACCAACGTTTACTACAACATTGTTACCAGCTACAGATTTAACTTGGAACAGTTTTCTAGAATACTTGTTAGGATATAACTTCTGACCAGTATTACAGGAAAGAAGAATATCTTTCAGAGTAACACTATCACCATCTTTGAATCCATGGTCACCAACAGTAGTAACAGTTGCTCTACCAGTTACATTGTTGTACTCAAAATTGGCGATATCATACTCAACAGTATCGAGAAGAATCTCTCCACCACTGGTGTTTCCATTGATTTGTGCAATATCAATCTCTCTCTTTTCTTTGAGCAGAGAAGGATCAAACAAACCTGCATGAATGTTAACTAATCCATCACGTAAGATGACGGAATCACCATGATACTTGTAATAAATGCCTGGCAATTCAAAATTACCGTAGTCATCATACTGTGCAGTTCCATACTGCTTAGGATTGTTAGCATTAGCAGGATCAAAGAAGAATGTCTTTGATTTCTGTTGAATCAATGACTGAGTTCTTCTTACACAGCAAAGGTTGTCACCACGACTTTCGTTAATACTCTCATAATAATATCCATCAAAGTTATCAAATACACCATACTTCTTAATCGATGGATGTCGAACTTGCTTGTTCAACTCAGACATCATGTAAGTTACCTGATTATTAGCAGCACTATCAGGATAATCACCATTTGATGTGACTGTAGTGA
>TARA_A100001201_G_scaffold114858_1_pt1 | contig 13589 bp, 14 predicted proteins | sample TARA_A100001201 | Tara Oceans TARA_A100001201 (sample SAMEA2619872) | marine metagenome | biome: marine biome (ENVO:00000447); feature: surface water layer (ENVO:00002042); material: "saline water (ENVO:00002010), including plankton (ENVO:xxxxxxxx)" | depth 5 m | reverse complement strand
CAGGCAATACAGAAAGTTATCCTGAAGCTGGAGATAAAATATTTAAAGGAGGAGCACAACATACAACTGCTGGCTATATAGGATGGTCAGGAATCGGTCATGGAGGTTTACAAAATTACCATTTCCAAATAGATGGTGCAGGGTTAGTAACGAGTTTAACAGAATGTGTAGCACCAACTCCTACTCCAACTCCTACTCCAACTCCTACTCCAACTCCTGGACCTAGTTTAACTTCATTTACTGCTACAGCAACTATAGATAATGGAAGTGAATCAGATGCTTGTCAAGGAGTAGCAAATGCAACTTATTACCACGATGGTACTGATTCTTCACCTAATATAGGAGATAAGGTATATATTAACTCAGGAGGTACTGTAGCGTTAAGTAATGGTTATTATTCTGAAGGAGATGGTAGTGTATTTAGAATTGAAGGAGGAGCTGGTGAAGTTAGCACAGGAACTTCTTGTCCTTAAAATTTAATAATAGGTTTTGAAAATAATTTGGGTTTTAGAAAATATTAAAGGTACTATAGACTTTTACAGTAAGTTAAATATTTTAATTTTAATTACTTCAATAAAACAATGGAAAAAGTATCATCCTGAAGATAACTGTGTGCTTTATTGTGATGAGTTTACTAAAGATTTATTTGATAAATCTAAAATATCAGATTTATGGGATCAAGTAATAATATATAAACCTGAATATAAAATTAAAAAAGAGGTATTTTGGGCTTCATGTAAGTTAGAAGTACTTTCTAAACAAAAGGAACCTGTTATAATGGTGGATAACGATACTCATATATTTTGTCCTATCAAAAACTACTTAGAAAAAGATACTTTATATGTTCATAACAGAGAGTTAGGTAAAGGGTATTATCCAACAGCTATAGACGAAAACGTAAGAAATTTATCTATAAAAGAAAGATGGAAGCCTCGAGCTGTAAATGTGAGTTTTCTTTACTTACCTGATTATAAGTTTACTCAGAAATATTCAAATTTAAGTTTAAAAGTTATGACTGAATTTACGAATATGGACGTTCCTCATTCTCAGTATTTAATTTTTTCGGAACAGTTACTATTAGACCATTTATTAGAAAAAGATAATATAAAATTTAAAAGTTTAATATCAGAATATTGGGACTGTGATACTTGGGATTGGGATAAATCTCATAATAAAGGTTTATGGAGCATTAAAGAATCTGGTCAATATATAAAACACTACGGTCCTGAAAAATCATGGATTAAGTTAGAGGCAGGTGAAAAGATTTATAAAAGAAATATAAAAAATTTGGAAAATAGCATTAAATCTCTTAATTTAGATTTATCGTTTATAATAAAAAGGTAATGGGTCTTTTAGATAAAGAATATATAAGACAGTTTTTAACTAATAATCCTAAAGAGATTATAGATAATAACGGAAATAAGAAAAAAATTTTCACCCCAGTTAAGTATAGGTGGACACATGGAGCTTCTGATTATGATTTAGGAGATGGTCTATTAATTTACTCTATTATACAATTAATGAGGTATAAAGTATGTGTTTGCTTAGGTTCAGGAGGAGGTTTTATACCTAGACTTATGACTCAAGCAAGATATGATTTACATGAATTAGGCATCTTTGAAGGAGATAATGATTATAATCACGGAGATATAGGAGCTACATACTTAGTTGATGCAGCTAACGGTGTAGGAGGAGAAATAGACTATGATGATAAAGATAGTTTTTTCAGATATCAATTTGCTCCAAGATTTATTAAAGATACTACTGAAAATGCTTTTTATAATTATTTTGTAAAACAAGATATAAAAATAGATTTTTTACATATAGATGCAGGACATTCGTATGAAGATGTAAAAAAAGATTTTGAATTATATTCAACATTAGTCAAACCTAACGGAATGATATCTCTTCACGATACTGATGAAAAATTTCAACAAGAATTAGTAATAACAGAAGATGAAAAAGAATATTTTGAGTTCTTTGATGGACCTCCTAAATTTATTAAAGAAGTAGGTAATAAGTGGAAACAATTTAATTTTTTTAACAACGGTAATTATCCTACTAAACCTGCTTCAACAGGTATAACCCTTTTACAACATGCTTAATTTAGTTACTGTAGTAGGACGTAATACTCATATATTACCTCATATGTTAAAACATTATGAAGATAAAGTAGATAGAATGTATGTTGTTGTATATAGACAAGATACTGATGACGGTATCCTAGAAGAAGTTGAAGAGTTAGGAATAAGACCTTTTTGGGTAGTTACTGATAAAAAATACCACTGGGAAAGAGTTACTCATATATATAATACTGTTAGAGCAAAAAAACCTAAACAATGGTGGATAATTTCAGATGATGATGAATTACAAGTATATCCAACTGATATAGATTATCTTATCAAACAATGTGAATCTAATGGGTATTCTTTTGTAAGCGGAGGGTTCTTAGATAGAATAGGTACTAATGGTACTTTTCCTAAAGTTGAGAGAGATACAGATATTCATAAGGCATTTCCTTATGCTGGTTTTTTTAGATATCCTCTTTCTCAAGCTTGTCCTAATAAAGTTACTTTAGCTAAAGGAGATCAAAAAGTAACACCAGGACAGCATTATGCTCTATTCGAAAATGGTAAAAATAGCTGGGGGCCTTTTCATCCTAAAAGATACCCTGTTGAGGAATGTTTTACTCAAGTTCATCATTTTAAATGGGATAGTACATGTATTGAACGTATCAAAGAAGTTGCTGATAATAATCAAAAGTATTCGTTTTCTAATGAATATAGAAAAATGTATAATGCGATTAAAAATAGCGACTGGAAAATAAATATAGAAAAAAAAGAGTTTTTAGTTGAAAAATTAAAAGATTTTTCTTATATTAGTTATAACGACTACTCTAAATGGAATAGTCTAAAAAATTTAATGTTAAATATTTAAATTATGGCAGCAAGCAGAGATTCAAAAAAAGACGAAGCATTAGCTTTAGAAGAAAGAAAAGTTAAATCGTTAGAAAAAATTGCAGCATCAGTCGACGCTATTGCTTATTGGTTAGAAGATATCGATAAGACAGAGTGGAGTGAGAGAGCTCAATGGTATTTATCTGAATTCTACGAAAAGTTTGTTAAAAAAGATTAGTGAATAAATTAGCTATAATAGTTCCGTATAGAAACAGACCTGAACAGCTAGAAAAATTTAACACTTATTTAAAACAATACTTAGATAATAGAAAGTACGAATATTTTATTATTGTAGTTGAACAAATAGATAATAAATCCTTTAATAGAGGTAAACTTCTTAATATAGGTTTCAAAGAAGCTGTAAGAAGAAGATGTGATTATGTTGTCTTTCATGATGTAGATATGTTACCTATAGATGTTGACTACTCATATGAAGACTTTCCTATCCATTTAGCTACTGATAATTTACCTTTTGAAAATTATTTTGGAGGTATAACACTCTTTCCAGTACATTGTTTTGAAAAGATAAATGGTTTTTCTAATAATTATTGGGGCTGGGGATTTGAAGATGATGATTTAAGGTATCGTTGTTTAAAAAACGGTATCAAATTAAATACTTTGACTTCTTATAATACTATAGAACCCACTACTAATTTAAAATTAAATGGTAATAATGCATATATAGAAATGCTTAATCCGTTAAATTTTAAAAATTCGTTTTCAATATTATTAGATTTTATACCTGAAAAAAACTTTTTTAATCATAAATTAGATCAGGATAAGTTTACTATTTTTAGCATACCCGGTTATGACTTTTCTATTTCTTATACTTCTTTTAACAGATATAAATTAGAATACTTTGATAGAAATAAAGAATACCATCAAATATTTTCTAATATTCAAAATATTAAAAACTTACCTACTAAAATTTACGTAGTTTTTAATAAAGAAGATAAAACTATAAAGTTTTATTTTAATAATAAGTTAGTAGGAGAGAAAAAAATATCTATACCTTTTTATGATTATGATAACGAACCAAAAGCTTTTTTAGGATGTAGTAAAGGTAAAGAAAATTATTTTAAAGGTATTTTTAGACAATTTGCTTTTTACAATACTAATCTTACAGAAAAAGAGTTAAATTCTATTTATATTAATAATAAATTTAGTTTAACTCAAGATTTTAAAAATTACAAATCATCTTATGCACTTCAGACATTTTATAATACTAAATATGTCAAAGATTATAAAATAATAGATTTATCTTTAAAAAATAATTCTGGTATTATTTATAATTGTGAGATTATAGAAAATGAAGAAAGGTTAATAGATACTCAATACATACCTTATAGAAGATCAGGAAGGATAAAACTATTAAAACACGATTCTAATGGCTTTGTAAAAGATGGTTGGAAAGATAAAAATACTAGATGGAATCAATTAAGGTTTAATAACGAAGTTGAAAAAGGTTTTTATGAAATTCAAAAAGATGGTTTAAATTCTTTAAATTTTAAACTTATAGAATCTAAATTAAAAGGTAAAGTTATAACAATTAAAGCAGAGTTATGAAATTAGGAGTATGTGTTCCGTACAGAAATAGAGAGTTACATTTAAACGAATTTATTCCTAAAGTAGGAAAATATCTTAAAAATAGAAACATTGATTTTCAAATGTACTTCTGTCATCAAGTTGACGATAAGTTATTTAACAGAGGAGCAACAAAAAATATAGCTGCTAAACATGCTTTTGAAGAAGGTTGTGACTATATTGTTTGGCATGATATAGATATGATACCTGAAGAAGGTGGAGGAGCTGATTACTCTTTTCCAGAAAAACACCCCATCCATATTGCTACTCAAATATCTCAAATGGAATATAAATTAAAATATCATGAATATTTCGGAGGAGCAGTTATTTTTTCAAAAGAACAAGTTGAAAATACTAATGGATATTCTAATGGATATTGGGACTGGGGGATGGAAGATGATGATTTATTTTGGAGATGTTATAAAGAAGGTTATACAAACGATACATATTTAGATACTACGTTAAATAGTCATAATTACTTTAACTTTAACGGTAATAGTTCCTATATAAAAGTAGATTATAATAGAGATCTCCATAACGTAACATCAAAATCTCATACCATATCAGTGCTCTGTAGATGTGAACATCAAATAGATAAAGAACAAATTTTTTTAATAGGTGATAATAAAAGTAAATATATAGAATATCCTATTTTGAGAATTCCTGGTTATGACTATGGATTAGCTTTTAACAATTCAAGAACACTTTCTTTACAGTATTGGAATACTTTTCATAACCATAATTACATGTGGGTAAAAAGATACGATAATCAATGGTCATGGGTAACAGCAGTTATAGATGATATAAGTAAAAAATCACACCTTTATTTAAATGGTACTGAAGTTGATTCAAGAGGAGGTTACGGAACTCCATCACCCCATTCGTATAGCGGTAATTTATTAAGATACAGAAAAGAACCTATTTTGTTTGGAACTACCTTCAGTGTTGCATTAGATCACCCAGCTAGATTTTTTAAAGGAGATATAGCTAAAGCCTATATTTGGGATAGAGCATTATCTGATAAAGAAGTAAATAATTTACATAAAGAGCTTCCTTTAGATAGTATGGTTCTTAATTTAGATGCTAATGATCCTTTATCTGATTTTACTTCTAAAGATATTACTATAAAAAAAGAAGATATCAGAGTTCCGAATTCAATATTACCTCATAGAGTAGATGGTAGAATGAGATGCTTACCTCATAAAGATGAAGGATTAGTAAATGGAAAATGGGCTAAAGGAGAAACTACTGCTAAAAACGAAAGAAGGTATGTATTAGGAATGCAGCAAGATAAATTAAATTATAAAGAAGATGGTATAAAACAGGTTAAATACGAATTTATAAAAGAAACTAAACTAACTCCTTGGGCTAAGATGATAGATATAAAATTATGAGCGATAAGACAAAAGATATAACCTTTGATAATCCTGATTACGTAGAAACTAAACAGAAATTAGATAAGATAGGATGTGGAATGTGTTTAGCTAAATGGACACAAACTACAATACACCTACAGATGGGTAGAACACATTCTTGCCACCACCCAAGAACTCACAAAATACCTCTTTTGGAACTAAAAAGAAACCCATCAGCTTTACATAATACGTGGTATAAAAAACAAAAGAGGAAAGAAATGCTTGAAGGTAAAAGACCAGACGAATGTGATTATTGTTGGAATGTAGAGGACAATTCTAATCAATTTTCTGATAGAGTATTTAAATCTAACGAAAGTTGGTCAAAACCTCATTATGACGAAATAAAAGATTTACATTGGAGACAGGATTATAACCCTAAATATGTAGAAGTAGCATTTTCAAATGCATGTAATTTTAAATGTTCTTATTGCGGTCCATCTTTTTCATCGACATGGGCTCAAGAATCTAAAAAATTTGGTGCATATCCTACACAAGATAGATTTAACGATCCTAAAGTTTTAGAAGAAGAAGGTAAAATGCCTATTCATCATAAAGAGTATAATCCTTATGTAGAAGCATTTTGGAAATGGTGGCCTGATCTATATAGAGATTTACATACTTTTAGAATAACTGGCGGTGAACCTTTACTTGCTAAAGATACTTGGAAAATATTAGATTATATAATCGAACAACCTAATCCTAATAAAAATTTAAATTTAGCTATAAATTCTAATTTAGGAATACCTGATAATTTAGTAGATAAGTTTATAGAAAAAATTAAAAAGATTGAAGATGAAGATAGAGTAAAAGAATTTATTATATTTACCTCAGTTGATGCTTGGGGTAAAAGAGCCGAATATATTAGAAACGGTTTAGAATTCAATAGAATGTGGGATAACATGAATAAAATTATGTCTGCTTGTCCTAGAGTTAATATTACTATCATGTCCACATTCAATGCTCTATCTATTTCATCTTATAAAAGACTTTTAGACGGCGTTTATGATTTAAAGAAAGAATATGGTTCTACCGATAGATATTGGGTATCAGCTGTATTTTTAGATACTTCATATTTGAGACATCCTTTTCATCAAACTATTCAAATACTTGAAGATGACATATGGGGTCCTGTTTTATGGGATAGTATTTTACATATGGACTTCTTAGGAGTACCTAAATTTGATCATGCATTTGTAGGATATTCAGATGTTGAAATCCAAAAGATAAGAAGATGCTATGATTGGATGACTTCTAAATTCAAAGACCCAGATAAAATTTATAAACAAAGAAGAGATTTCGGTAGATTTTTTAAAGAACATGATAGAAGAAGAGGTACTAATTTTGAAGAAATATACCCAGAGTATGCTGATTTTTTTAATTGGTGCTTAACATTAAAATAATGAGATTAGACTACAAAAAAACATTACTGGTTTTAAATTTTGATAAACATCAAATACTTACTAATACAAGTAAGGAATTATTAGTTGATAATTTTACTCTGTTAACTACGTTTAGTCCTGATATAAAGTTTATTAATAAAGAAGTAGCTAAACTAAAAAAAGCTCACCCAACAACAGATGCTTATGTTAAAATGTACGTAGTAGCTAAAAGTGGGCAACATCAAGGGTTAGCTTTTACTGCTTGGCAAGGAGACGGAGATATAGTGTATTCTGTTGAATATGAGTGGTGGGAAAAAAGAGAAGATGGTGATTATGTAAAAGAAATGAAAGTATTTTTACCAGAAGTAAAAGATAAGGTAAATATTAATGCTATAGTTCAAAAAACTAAAGATAAGTATATTTTTTCAGTAGATAATCAACAAGGTTTTTACGAGCAAAAATCTTTAAATTATGATACTTTAATTGATTATAAAGATTCATTAGCATGGATAGGAGCAGCTAATAGATTAATATTAGATGATGAGAGATACGAAGATGTTGAAGCTAGAGTGTATGTAGGGGAAATTTCGAAAATACATATTCAAGGAAAAGATATTGAAAAAGAAAAAATTAATTTATTTTTCGAAGACTATTTGAAGTTTAAAGAAGAAGGATTTAAATTTAAAGAAGATCAAATATTCTTTTCTACTGATTTTTCTGAACGAACGTTACATAAAGTTAAAGACTACTCAGGTAATGGATTACATTTACTTGTTTATAATAAACATTGGGTATGATAAAAACTCTTTATACTAATGGTGACAGTTGGACAGCTGGAGATATAGTGGATCCTGAATTATTTAAGGATCAACCCTGGCATGTAAATCATCCAGATAATAAACAGTATCGCTTACCAAAAGTATGGCCACATAAGTTAGGAAAATTAGCAAATATTGATATTATAAACAATAGCATAGCTGGAGCATCTAATGATACTATAGTTCGCTCTACAATAAATGATATTATAGAATTAAAAGCCACACATAATCTACAAGAAATATTTGTTATAATAGGATGGTCTTCACCAGAAAGAAAAGATTTTTTCTATAAATGGGGTGACAAAAAAGGAGAAGGCAGTTGGGAATGCTTATACCCGGCTGAGCTTACTCACTGGTCTTCGGAAAGAAAAGAGCTAAATGAATTTTTTAAACTGTATGTAAAGAATCATTGGTATGAAGAAGAGTACATTACTAGACATTGTTTGAATACTATTACCTTACATAATTTTTTAACTAATTTAAATATTCCTCATTTGTTCTTTAACGCTTTTTACGAAGGTAAAAAAGAAGTTCTTGATCCTAAAACACATCAGCTATATGAATCATCTAATTTAGATTCATTTATATCTGAATTTAGAGAACAAAAAGATTATAAAACTTTAAAACGGTTACAAATTAATAATATTTTAAAAGAGTATAAAGATATTTTTAAACAAAGTTTCATAAAAAAAAGCTTCATAAAATTTTTATTTGAAAACTTAAATAAATATAAACAAAAAGAATTAATAGATTACCATCCTACAGAATTAGGACATAAACTGTGGGCAAATTATATTTTCGAAAATGAGTTTAGTAAGTTTAGTAGATAATTTTAATCAGGTTAGTTTACATGATCCTTCACCTGAAATATTAAAGATATATGAACATATACCTGAAATAAATGAAACAGATCCTAGAGGTTATAAAATGTGTAGACCTTTATTTTCTCATTCAGGTTTGAGCAAAAAACTTGAAACACCTGAAGTAACAGAAGAGAAGTTAGATTGGGATTCTAACTTTATCTATATTACTACTTTACATCATAATAATCCCTTAGCTGCTGAGCATTTAGATATCATCCCTGACCGTATACTAGATAGTTTAAAGTCTGAAAAATGCAAACTTATTTTAGATAATTCATTAGAAGGTGATAGAGTATTTGATTTTTATACTAACTTGTATAAGTCTATAGATAAACTATATTTACCAAGCAAGCAAATATTCTACATTACTAATAGTTTAGTTGCTGAAAAAGAGCATTTGAGATGGTTAAAAGAAAATAATAGAACTACAAATTGCATAAACGTGATATCTTTTATGTATAATGTAATGGATGTTCAGAGATTAAAAGGTTTGGGGCATTTGCCTAAAACTGTAGATATTGAAAAAGAAATAAATTACAAAGAAGAAAATTTTGATAAAGTAAAAGAATTTTTAAAAGTAAATAGAACCGGAAGACCAGAAAGAAATATACTTATGTTACATTTAAACAAAAATAATCTTTTAGATAAATTCCTTGTTTCTTTTCCAGATTATCCAGATTATAATTTTACAAGTTATACTAAAAGTGTTTTTCCTAATATTACTAATAGTACCAATATAGAGTCTTTAAAAAATAAATGCCCTTTCGATATAGATCAATCAGATAAAGATAATCATGGACCTCCTGGTAGAGGTAAAGGTAAATTTGATGCCGATCTACCCTTTGATCCTATCCATTATAAAAATAGTATAATAAGTATAGTTATGTGTGCATTTCCTTTTGTTGACAATGCTTGTCATTTACATAGTTCTACATTTAACCCAATATACTGTGGACACCCAGTTATACAATTTGGGCCTCATAACCATTTAAAAATTCTTAAAGAGCAAGGATTTAAAACTTTTGATAAGTATTGGGATGAAAGTTACGATACTCATGAAGAAGGTTGGGTAAGACTACAAAAAATATTGAAATTAGTAGATAGTTTATCTAAATTGTCTAAAAGAGAATTATTTAATATGTACATAGATATGAAAAATATTTTACAACATAATTCTGACTTGATACAAAACTATAATATTAAAAAACATTTAGTAGATAGAATACTTAAAATATGAGTTATTATAACGACATGTTTACTTTAATTACTGAAAATTCTGTAGAAAAAGAATTGCCTTCTAATATAAAACTATATAATTTTGATAATGAAACTGCGTACACTAAAATAAAGGTATTTGAAATAAATAAACATACTATGTACAACGGACATATTATAATGAAATCAAAACAAGATTTTATTTTAATAGACAAAGTAAATAGTTTAAATTTAACTGATAATATAGTTTACTCAAAAAAAGTAGTTCATTCTGGAATTGCATCTGAATGTTTTATTGATAGTAGCTTTTTAATCTGCAATAGCTGGAATTTACCTTTTATAGTATATACTTACAGAACTAGTAGTAACTTATACGCAAATTTAAAAAGACATAGAGTAAAAATGATAGAAATATGAGAGTAGCAGTATGTTTATCAGGTCAATTGAGAGGTTGGGAGTTAGGTTGGATTAATCAAACTAGATTTTGGAGTTCTAAAAAAGATTTTTCAATAGACTACTTTGCTCATACTTGGACATATAGCTGGGACAGAGAAGGAGTTTCACAACCTTATATTAAAAGAGACGTTTCTGTAGAAGAGTTTTTAGAATTTTGCAATAATTTTAAAACTAAGAAAGCATTATTAGATCCTACACCTCAAACTAATTTTAAAAATAGTGACCATTGGGGAGGTCTTTTTTATAGTTTTGTAAAGAGTATTATGTTAAAAAGAGAATATGAATTAAAACATAATTTTACTTACGATTTAGTAATAAAGTCAAGACCTGATATAGTAATTAATCCTAAATACTCTTTTTACCCACCTATACATCTTGTAGAAGATGGAGTTATTTTTACTACTCAAGGTGCAAATATGCCTTCAGAGTTAAATATGTTTAACTTCAATGATATGGTTTTCATGGGTAATTCATATACTATGGACTTATTAGTAAATACTTTTGCATATAGAATGTCAAAAATTGAAGATGAAAATGAAAATGTACACCCTTTAGGACCTGGAGTCTTACTACATGAATTTTTTAGAGATTACGGTATAACACCTTTCTTTAGATTAGAATACAAAGAAACTTTATTAAAACTAGGATGTCCTACAGATTTAGATTTATTAGATCAACATGATTTTAAACAAATGGAGGATTATTTTCGTAAATGGTATACTAAATGAAAAAAGTAAGTTATTTTGTATGTAGTAACGGATATGGTCATTTTGTAAGAATGATGAAAATATGTAAATTTTTATCTAGCAGTATGAATATAGATGTTTACTGTACTAGAAAGCAGTACGAAAAATTTAAACCTAATTTAAACGTAACTTTTAAATTTTATTCTTGTGATAATATTAGATGGGATAAAATTATGAATAATGATAGTCCTGAAGAAGATAGTTATTTTAACTGGTTAGACATATACGGTGAAATAGCAGCTCAATACGATTTAGTACTTAGTGATAATTTAGTTAGCCTTTTAAAATATAATACTAATACGGTAATTATAGGTTCATTTTTATGGAAAGACGTTTTGGAAGATAAATTCCCTGGTAATAATATTAGTAAATTAGATGAGAAGTTAATTAAAAAGTATAATCCTCTAATTTTAACTAATAAGTACGCAGAAACTGGAAGCTTAAAGACTTATCATAATAAAAAAGGATTTGGATTTGGGTGTAATATTGTAAAACCTGTCTATTGGAATGAAGTAAAAAAAATAGTACTTCTTAAACCTAGTCTCAATTATTCAAAAGAATACACAGAATTTTTGGAAAAAATGGAAAAAATTCTTATATTAACTAAATATAAAGTAGATAATAGCCCAGCTAAAACTTCTACCTGTATATTTTTTGCTAGACCAGGTTTAGGTACATTTACTCATTGTATTGAAAATAATATACCGTTAATAGCTTTATATTCTAAAAACGATTCTAAAGAGATTATAGAGTTAGCAAAAAAAGTAGATTATTATAAAATAGGTTTTTCTCATAGGATAGATCGTTTATTTGATCTTAAAAAATTAAACAAATTACATAACAATAAAGATATTTATAAACATATACAGTTCGATAAAGAAGGTTATAAAAAAATAAGTAAGTTTTTAAAAGATTATTAGATGGTTATAGGTATAATTGGTGTAGGAGTAGTAGGATCTGCAATTAAAAAAGGTTTTGAAGATCTTGGACATACAGTTAAAGTACATGATATAAAATTAAACACAAGTATTAAAGATATACTTGATACTGATATTGTGTATTTATGTTTACCTACTAACAGTAATAAAGACGGCTCTTGTGATATACAGCAAGTATTATGGACTATTGATGCGTTATCTGATAGTGATTATAAAGGTATAGTAGCTGTTAAGTCAACTATAATACCCGGCACATATAAAAAACTAAAAATATTTTTTGACGAAAATAGATTATGTTTAGTACCTGAATTTTTAAGAGAAAAATATGCATTAGAAGATTTTAAAAATAATCATAATGTTTTAGTTATAGGTACAGTAAATGATAAATGTGCTAAGATAGTAGAACAATGCCATGGAGACTACCCAGATTCAGTTTGTATTATGAAACCAGAAGAAGCTGAATTCGTTAAATATTTTTCTAATATATTTAAAGCACTTAAAGTTACTTTTGCTAATTCCTTTGGAAAAATATGTGACAAATTTAATATAGATTATGAAAGTGTATTATTAGCTTATCAATTAGAAAATGTAGCAGAGACGTCTTATTTAAGGTATAACAATGAGTTAAAAGGGTTTGGCGGAATGTGCTTACCTAAAGATGTTAAAGCGTTAGCTAAATTAGTAGAAAAAGAAGAAATAGATGTAGATTTATTCGATTTCATATTAAAAGAAAATAAAAAGTTTTTATGAAAATAATTACAGGAGATAAATTTCAAGATATTTGCCAAGTAAGCTTTAGTAAACTTGAACACAAAAAATTCGAAACTGAGAATAAGAGTATTGAATCTCATGATATTGATACTTTTGATTTTGACAATTACGATAATCCTTCTTTGGTTTATATTAATAGTTCTCTTCTTAATAGAACAAAACCTAAGTTAGTTGAAAGCAAGTTATACGAAAAATTACAAAAGTTTAAAAACCCTTTTAATATTATATTTCATAACTCAGACGATTCTTTTGATGATGTTCATTTAGACCTTTTTGAAATACCTAATATAAATCGTATTTTTAGTCAAAACGTAAACACAGTTCATGAAAGATTAACACCTATTCCTATTGGATTAGCTAATAGAAGATGGGAATGGGGAAATTTAGAATATTTTAAATCTATTATAGAGCAGAATATACCTAAAACTAAACATATCTACTTTAATT
>TARA_A100001201_G_C4096553_1_pt1 | contig 13699 bp, 5 predicted proteins | sample TARA_A100001201 | Tara Oceans TARA_A100001201 (sample SAMEA2619872) | marine metagenome | biome: marine biome (ENVO:00000447); feature: surface water layer (ENVO:00002042); material: "saline water (ENVO:00002010), including plankton (ENVO:xxxxxxxx)" | depth 5 m | reverse complement strand
TTTTTATATTGATTTTATTAAAGGTGTTGTTTATACATATAGTCCTATAAGTCAAAATTCTTATGTTAGTTATCAAACTAATCCAACTTCATACGAAGGAGGAGGCAGTCCAATAGGTGCAAGCTATAATGTAATACCAGATCCAGCGCAAGTTAATTTATCAAGCAGCAATCAACTTGCTATAACTTTAGAATCAGATGGATCTTATTTAGTTGTTTTACCTACCGTAAGCCATGAAGCTTCAAACAGGATAGGCAATACGACCTTAGTAAATGATAACAGAGACATCAATGCTGGAGTACAGCTAACATTACCTTTAGCAGTTACTTTAGCTTGCTCTAGCGGTCAGTATGCTTTGCAGATTGGAACTGATACAGGTATTCCAGGAACTTTAATCCCAGAAGGAATACTTTATTTAAGAGATGAAACTACTTTAGAAGTATATACTGAAGCAACATATTTTTATGTAAATAATTATTCTTTTAAAATTAAGACTACTGAAGAACTAGATATTTCAAATCATAAATTTAGTGTAATTACAGTTGGAAACAACATTACTTCTTCTATACAAGATTTGTCTAGAAAACAATTTTTTCATTCGCATAGTCGTGAGTTTGGAGAACCTTTAATTAAAGTAAAAGATTTATGTGGAAACTATAGCAAGCCTGGGAATAGCGGTTCTTTTATACCTTCACTTGTGGGAAATAATTATTTTTCACAATACTTACATAGGGACGGCTCTAGAGGTTTAGATACTGGTCTTAATGACGATAATGCTATGAGAGGCGATCTTGTTATTGGAAGAACTAAAGATGAAAATGGAAACAATATTACTGAAGCTGGAAACTATATAGGGGAGGGGAGTACATTTTTTCTAAATTTTGGAAGCAATAGTCAAACAGTTCCAAGAATTGGTAAGTATTATAATCATCTTCAAAACTTGGGAGTATTTCAAATTCAGTCTGGGAATAATTGCGATATTCAAATATTTGGAAACCAAGAGATACAATTGCTTTCAAACGGAGATGAAATTAGTATAACTGCTACAAGTGGAGCTTTAACTAGTTTAACTAATCAAGCGTTATTAACTTCTAATGATATTTTTAAAATAACAAGCTTAGGAACTGGTAGTCTTGATAAAGGAGTTCATGTTGTCGGAGGGTTAGTTTCTCAAGGATTTGATGATAATTCGCACCCTGTGGATGGAGTCGATAGTGTTACCACTGGTGAGTGGTACTGGCCAAGACTATCGGAAATGGCTTTTTCTGAAATAAATCAATGGATTTACGCAGTGCAAGATAGAGATCAAGTTAATTCAAATGTAACAAATCGAAATGATGCAAACTTTTTAAAAGCAATTATAGATTTACCGAGCTGGATGAAACCGACTTTGAATGTGTACATATATGATATTACTGTGCTTTGGCAAGCTGGAACTGCTAATAATCCTGCAATAAGTGAAGGTAGAGATAATAACGATCCAATTGGAGTGAACACTTGGTGGGGTGAAAGTACAAAACTAAACGATGATATGGGAGGAGGAGTCAACTGGCATTTAAATGATAGAGGAGGTATGAATAGCCAATTAGTTCTAATTTGGCCTTGCGATACGGATCTCGCTGGCGTAGGTCAAGCAGTAATACATCAAGATAGTACAATTTTAGATCCAACAAATGGAACTCATTATGGTGCTTATTTGGATTTAAGAATTTTAATTAGATATAGAGTTGGCAGTTAAATATGGAAAATTCAATTAATCTTGAGCTAATTGTTGAGGGACCAAAACAAACTAAAATACTTAATGTGCATTCACATGTAAACAAGTATTTAGAAACTATTATTTATTCAAAAAAAATACAAGAAGCTGCTTGTCCTTTAGATTACTTTGAAAACTCTAAAATAAATTCAGATAATAATATGTTTATTTTTGATAAATCTTTTAGCTTGGATGACAACATAGACATACTTACTAAATTTGAAAATAAATTTTTTACAGCAGAAAATAAAATAATTACTTCAGCTTACAAAGATATACTTATTACTAATATCATACAAAAGTCCAAAGACGGAACGGAAGTTCCATTGTTTTATAAACATGTACTTCCTCCTAATACAAAAGAGTGTGATATAGAAATAGTTACAAATATGAATGAAAAAAAAGAATTTGTTTATAAAATAGATTATAACGAAAATTCTATTTATACAAATTCAAAAAATTATTACGATCCCAAAACTGAACAATATTTAATTTATTATATAATTAGTGTAAATGAACAAGGGGAATCAAGTAAAAAGATATTAACTCCAATAAAAAATGTTCAAGAATCAACGTGGGAAGATGTTGATTTGTCTACAGGGAAAATAAAAGAAGGATTGATAAGATATACAGTTGAAAAAAATAATAGCGGTTTTACATTTAGAATGACTGAAAATGGACCGTGGTACTGGAAAGGAAGCGATTACTCTAATATTAGTATATTAAAACCAGAAAGCATTTCTTATAAGAATGCTTGGAATATTAGAATTAAAAATGGTGAATTTAAAACTTTTTCAAATGGAAAGTTTGTAAGGTACCATGTGCCAGAATTTAAACAACAAGCATTTAATCCGTTTGCACCTTATAACTTTGGTTTAAGTAAATACATATATTATGTAAACGATAAAACACTTTGTTTTACTCATAAAAATGCTGCTGTTTATCCAAGTAAAAGATTACATTTAGAAATTTTAGCTTATGATGAAAATGAAGAATTGATAGAAGTTTTCACTACAGATACATCTAAAAAAGGATCTTTTTTCAGAGATAAAAATATAAGATATAAAACAGAGTCTATTGAAGATTGGGATAATGAATCTGGAATGATTGTTTTTAACGAAAAGCTTCCTGCAGAATATACTTATTATGGAAATTATTTTTCAGAGCTAAAAACATATGAAATGAAAGAAATATCTTTTAATCCTTTACAGAATAAAGATATTAAGAATTACTCATGGATTATATATTGTATTCCCAATTTAGATGATCATGAAAAAGCAATTCATTATTTAGGGGTTGATAGAGATGGAATAATTCGATATTGCTCTCAAAAAGAATCGTCTGGATATCCTAACTTTGGTTTAAGAAATAGTGACGGATCGTTTAACTCAAATACAATTCTTGGAAAAAAATATAAAGGAAATAAAAGTACAGAATTTAGTTTTATTAATAATTATTCAAGCAATGTAAAGAATGATTTTCAATATTTAATATTGGGAGAAATTTATATTGTTGAAAAAGAACTAAAAGACAATTCGTTTTTAGCAGATGTTAGAGTTAAAGAAAAACACATTAAGAAAGAAAGTTTAGCTTCTGTAATTTTAAGAAATCCAAGAATACTTCAATCCAAGTATTGTTACGGAGACGAAGGTCAAGAATATGCTAAAAATAATGTTTTGATATACAATATACCAATTACAGTTCTTAAAGATTATGGTGGAAGTTTTAATGAAAGAGAAGTAATGAATGTATTGAAAAAAACTTCACCAGTTAGTAAAAAAATTCTTTTGAACTATACATATAAAGTTCCTGAAATAAAAGTAGACAATACGGAAGTTGGAAAAAATAAATTTGAAATGTCTTGGGAAGGACCAAATTTAATATATCGAATGTACAAAAAAGATAAAGATAAAAAAGGTTTTGAAGTTGTTTCAAAAAAAGAAAACCCAGAATCAAAATTTATATTCGAAGATACAGATATAAGTAAAATGGATTATTATTATTGTTTTTCAATTGAAGAAAACGGAATAGAATATCCGAAAAGCAATGTATTCACAGTAAGAGGAACTTAATATGATATCTATAAAAAGAAATAATGCAAATATATATCGACCTGTTGAAATTTCAAGCTCTATTAATGTTGATGGAACTGTTTCATTATCTGCTATGAACTCTACTGATTCAATTTTGAAATCAGTAGGAGTCTATATTTCTAAAGCAAAAAATATTGGAGAAGCAATAAAGCCTTCAGACTTTGACAGCCATATTGACTTTAACAATATTATAGAGTGGGGAAACAAATCGATAAGAGAAAACACTTATGGTGGGTTGATATTTATTAACTCAAACGGAACAGAGCAATATTTTAATAGTTCTAGAGGTAGTAAAAAAAGCAATAAAATAGTAATTGGAACTTTACAACCAGGAGAGATAGTAAATTTTAGTTTAAAATTAGAAAGTCCAACAGGAGTATCTTCTAGAAGGCTATTTATTGCTGTAAACGTGGAGTAAAGAAATGAAATTTAAAAGTAATATGTCTTTTGGCGCTGACATTGTAGATGCAGCAATTAAAAGATTGAAGGATCTCGATAACTTTGATTTTAGAAACATAGATTTAAAAGAACAAGCAGTTTCTTTTATTAGGAAGAATGAGTATTACGATCCCTACATTCCTATGGCTTTGGACATATGTAGTTCTTTTAAAAAGAATATGAATTTAAAAAATTTAAAATTTTTTATTAATTTAAATAATGCTAGAATTTTAAAACTTCAAAAAGAAAATAGTTTTTATGAAAACTATATTTTTTCATTATTGAAAGAGCTTGAAAATGAAGCTTTAAATTTAGAAAGCTTAACAGAAGAAAAACAAATAAAATTTTTCTATGGATCTAGCTTTGCTTTTTTTAACAATTTTTCTAGAGACAAAAGCTACGGTTTGCAATTTTCAAATAAAGATTTTTTGATAGATCATAAAACTAAAGAATCTTTCAAAGAACAAGAAATGTGTTCCGTAATTAAAAATCTTGGCATTACGTTACCTATTATTGATAAAACTTTAATACCTATTATTGATATAGAAATTATAAATGAAGAAACAACTAGTGGAGATTTTTTATTTGAATTAGAAAAAAGCAATCCTATGAATTTGATTGAAAAAAACAAAGTTTTTAATTATTCTGTGGCTTTTAAAAAACATGATAAAAAAAGAAAATATGCAAGAGAAAAGTCTGAATTAACTTTACTGTTTAAGCTTGGGGCAAAACTTCCAGTAAATAACTTGAAAGTAATGAGCGCTTCTTTAAGTGCTTTTGAGATTGAAGAAATAAGTTATATAGATAGTGAAGGAAATAGAATTAAAATAAATGAATATGAAATTGAAGGAACATTTGAAAGCAATTTTTTATTTAAGCAAATAGAAACAGATTTAATATTTTTAAAAATAAGTCAATACAATTGTAGTGGAAGTAGTGAAATACCAAGTAGATTTCTTGGTGCGCAAGAAGCAATACTTGAAAATATGAATTTAATTTCGGGGTCGTTGCAAGAAGTAGAAGTGATACAAGCAGACGTATTTGACATTTCTTTAAATGAAGTAGAATTAAATTTAATTACTTTTGAAACTAAAGGAATTTTTAGATCAGAATACAAAGAAATATCAAATGCGTATTCTTTAAATTTAACTCAATCTTCGGCGATTCCATCGCTCATAGAGCTTAAAGATTCTTACCTTGAAGACTACTTGATACTTTCAGACGAAGTTTTAATTGAAAATTATTTAGGACTAAAAGTATTTGCTGAAGATGGAGGAATATTAATTAACGAAACAATTCCTTTGGTAGACAATAAATATAAACAAACTGAATATATAGAACCAGTTGGAAATATTATGAGGTTTAAGCTTTTTCCATTGATGAATGGAATTAAAGCTGAAAATGTTGTTCTTCAAATAGACCTTACAGAAGAGTGTGTAACAACTGAAGAAATTATTGAAGAAAAAGAAGATTTTGAAATTGAAGAAGAAAATTTAGAAGTAGAATTAATTGTTACAGATGATAGCTATACGGCAGATTCAAAAGCCGAGCTGCTTGAAGGAATAAATGATTTTGTTCAAGAAAGCATGGAAATGGAAGAGCTAGATTACATTATCACTCAATGGGTAATTCAAGATTTAGTAAGAGAAACTGATATTATTAATGGGTTGATGGACAATATTATTAATGGAAACATAGGCTATGGTTCTATAAACATTAAGGACTTTATTAGAGATGATGGACTAGGGACTTTAACTGGAATACCAATGGACATATATTGGATATATGAGTACCAGCAAGACATTGACACTGGTATGTATTCTGTAAGATTAATAGATCCAAGCATTGGAATACCTTTAAATAGAGTTGATTTTAATGATATTGGCAGAGCTGCTAAAATAAATGTTAGTGGAGCTTATTTTAATTTGCAAGAAAAATTAAACGTTCCATTGTATAACAGTTATGTTAACAATCAAATGTATCAGATGTATAGTTCTAGTCCTAATTGGCAAACAATTAGCTTAGATGTTAATGCTCACAATAAAGAAAAAGAAGAAATAGTTGCAAGCAATAATAGATCTTATGAGTCTTCTTCAAGTACTATAACTACAGAAATATGTGAAGAGTTTTATAAAATAACTTTTAAATATCCACATGAATTAAAAATTGGAGATAGGTTTGAGTTTTATTATTCAGAAAAAGATTTTTATTTAAGTGCAGTAGTGGGAAAAATTATTGATGATTATATTATTCTTATTCCTAAAAATTATATTGGAAATATAGACGCTAGTTTATTAGGAATTGAATTAGAGGAATATCAATTTTACAAAGTTCCATCCAATGCTAACAATATTGAAGTTTATGAAGAAGCCAAAAAATTAGCAATGGGTAGAGACTATCAAATTTCTCCAGACAATGGAAGTAATTGGTACAATAGTATACCTCTTGATGTTAAAATATCTATTTTGAGAAAAAAAGCTAAAGCTGGGAATTTTTTAATAAAATACAATAAAGTAAATCATAATAAGTTTTATATCGCAAAGTATTTTGTAGCTCCTCAACAATGGCTTTCTAAGAAAGGAGAAGTAGTTTTAAATAACAACAGGATAGAATTAAAAGAACCTTTAAGTACCAATGAAGGCATTGTAAGTGCTATATTTGTTATTAGGAACGGTTTTAAAAATAAATATCTCTCTCCAGTAATATATGAATACAACATGTATGGTTACGAGGAAGAACCACTTTTAAATAAAAAGGGTTTGGTTTATAACAAATATTTAACGAATAGAAACTTAAGGAAGCCTGCTAATGTCAATTAATAAAGTTTACAAGAATAAAAACAATTTAGATTTTGTAAGATACGATCTGCTTATCAACAAATTTAAAAGAGACTTAAGTTCAAATTTGTCAAACGAAAAGCATATTGCAAAAGAAAGTAATATTATAAAATATATTGAAGAAGTACTTAAGGTTGATTTGGACGAGCTAACAGAGTTTCACCAACTTGAACTTAAAGATATCGTAATGGTAGAGAATATAATTAAAGATAATGTTAGTTTAGGTATAGCTCAAGTAAATTTTATTAATTCTAAATTTGGCAAATACAATAATGAAATTAAACTTTTGCTTAATGGAATAATTGGAAAAATAAAAAGAATAAAGCAAAAAGAATCAGCACTAAATTTATGGGACGATGTTTTTGTAAAATATGCAATTGCAGAAAAATTTAACAATTTTGATCAAATCGATTTTTCTATGGTTTCTGGAAATAAACTCAATTTAGAAGTAGACCAGGGAGTTTTAACGCTACCTATTACAAAACAAAATAAAATAAATATTAGTTCTGTAAAAATATTATCTGGTAACGGTAATGCTGGAAATTCAGACATTGATGTTGATTATAGCAGTAGTTCTTTAAATAATTTAATTGACGGAAAAATGAATAGTTGGTTTGAATACGAAAAGCTAGACAACGGGCCAGTTCAATTGAAACTTTTTTTAGAATTAGAAAAAGAAGATATAGTCAATTACATTGAGCTTTATCCGTATTTTATTGATGGAAGTTTTGAGATTGAAGATATTGAATTTTCAGGAAACGCAAGAGACTATCAATCTGTTAAAAATTTAACAGTAGTAGAAAATGATTCTTTTTATACTCCAAAAGAAGTTTCTGGAGGAAGTAAGTGGAATATAAATTTTTTACCAATTAAATGCAAAAACATAGTATTTACATTTAGTTCTAATTTTACAAACTACATTAAAGCTGCAGGGGTAAACGGAACAAATGAAAGAAAAAGATTTTTTATTGGGTTGAGAGAAATTGTAATTAAAAAGATTAAGTATGCTAATGAAGGATCTTTGAATTCCACAAATTTAAAATTAATTGATACAGTTTATACTGGAAATGTAAAGTATAAATGTATACCTGAGAATGAAAATTTATACAATATTAAAATAGATGTCTCTACTGATGGTGGGAGAAAGTGGTCTGAAAATAAAAAAAGTTTTTTAGTGGAAGATGAAAAGGACTTTGTTTACAAACTGTTTATAAAAAGAAATAATGAAAGTTTTTCAAATTCTATTTCTTATTTAAAGAAAGCAGAAAACTCTACAATTTCTATTAAAAAGAAAATGTGCTCTAAAAAAATATCTCCCAATATATTAAATATAAATGAAAAAATACTAGAAGAAGACATATTTGTTTTTCAAGAAACTGGAGTAAAACTTACAGATAATATTCAAAAAGCTTTAACTATACATTCTTACAGAAGGGCAAAGAAAGCAGAGCTTGTAAATCTAAATAGATTTATAAATACTTTTAAAGTAAATCTTCCGTTTAGTTTAATTGATTACAACCTCCAGCCTAGTGACATAAAAATTTTAGTTAATGATACTTTTTTTGAAGAAACAAGAGAAAAAGAAGATTTAAATGAAGACGAAAATACATATTATTTGTCTGAAAATTTAGATTCAATTTATCTTTCTAAAGATAGAGTTGAAAGAAATTCTAAAATTAAATTCTTTTTAAAACCAGAAGAATTGTCTTTTTATAAAAGAGAAAAAAGATTTTATTGCCGATTTAAAAACTATTTTAATCCAAGTAAAAATTCTATAAAAATAGAAAGCTTAAGTTCTATTTCCAAAAGACATATAGAAAGAATTAATAAATCTAAAAGAATTATAAGGTTGTCAAAAACAGGAATAGATCCTACAAGTATAAAATTTACTGCCTCTGACAGTCATTTAACTTTTACTCCTACCAGTAAAGCAAAGGTTAAAAAATCAGGACAAGCAATTTTTTATCATTTTAATGAAGAAAAATCAATATTATTTTTACCTATATTCAATGTTGAATCTGGAATTAAAGTTGAATACGAATGCAATCCTTTAAAAACTTTAGAAAATGATGAATATAAAGTATGGCTTGAAGAAGGAGAAGTTAAAGGGATTTATATCGAAGACAAAGATTTTGTTAGTGAAGATGTAGAAGAAAAACTTTCTTTAACTTTCAATCCTTTAAGATTGTTTTCTTTAAAAGAAAGAAAATTTATTGAACGGAATGATTTATTTTTGAACAATAGAAGAAACTTTACTTTAAGTAATAAGAATATCGTTGGAGGAACTGTACGTTTATCTCCAGGAGTTTTTGGAAAACCAAATGACTATGAGCTTTCTCCAATAGAAGTTCCATTTATTGATGGAGAAACTGAGTTTTTAAATTTAAAAAAGATAACAAATGAAAAAACGAATAGTATATATTCTGGAAGTAACGGTTTGATTTCTTTTACTTTGAGTGCTGGAGAACTTTTTTATTCTAAAATAGAACCAATTTTTAGTGGCAATGAATTTATTACAAAAAGAAATGCTTTGTCAGATTTGACTGATGTTGGTGATTATTATATAAGTCCAGTAGGATTGGTAACTTTAAAATTAAATCCAGATGTTTATTCTACCGGAGATATTAATATAGAATACTATTATGCTGAAAATAAAAAAGGGTTAATTTATAGTTTTTCTGTAGACTATGTTGAAGGGGTTTTGTACTTATCTGAAAATTTATCGAGTGAAAATTATGATAAAACAATAAAATATAAAACATCTACTTATGCCGCCTCTTATGAAATAGTTGATAAAATTAAAGATTTTAAGTATAATAGTAAAACAAAAAAAATAGAAGTAGAAGCCGATGCTTTAAATGAAAGCAGTAATACTTTGTCAGTAGCATATTTAGTAAAAGATACTGATATATCTTTAGAGGAACTAAAAGAGTATTTTACACCCTTTGTAGATAAATTGGATTTTAGGTTTAGTTAAATGAATAGATACTCTGAAGAATTAAAAAGAAAAAATATTCAAGAATTCATTGAAAAGAATGGCTATGCTCCAAGTAGAGACCAAATCAAAGAATTAGAAAGAGAAGCATACAAAAAATATACCGATTTACAAAGGTATGGTTTTTCAGGCTTTGATATAATAAAAACAAAATTTAAAGAATCGTTTTCTTGTGAAGATGAAAACTATAATAGAAAAACTATCAAAAGAGACTTTTTGGTTGCAAATGATAATATTGAAAAATTAAATGATCAAATAGAAGAAAATCATTTGGTATTTAATAAAAATTTTAATAGAATATCAAAGTTTTTAGATACTTTAGAGCTTAAATTAAATAGATTGATTTTGTTAAATAGTGATTCTGATTTATTTTTATATGGTTTTGAAGAAACTTTTGAAAATGTTTCTAAAATTAATTTTGATAAAACTGATGCAGAAGTAAATAATGGATATGTAACTTTAAGCAAAAGCTCTTTAGAAAAAATTAAAGAAAATGAATATGATTTAAAATCTAGCATTACTTCTTCTGGCAATCTAATTGGAGAAGCAGAACTTGATAATATTAATAATTTAAAAAGATTAGATGGAAGTTACTATAAAGCAATAGTTGAAAGTAAAGATATCAACCAGATAGTTCAAATAAATATTTTTGTAAACTTTAAAAAAGAAACGTATGTTGGCGAACTTAAAATTACAGGAGATTCAATAGAGTCAAATAGTAAAACTTATTATAATATTAGCTATAATGTTGCAGATGAGTCTTACGTGCCTATACGTCCCAGAAATAAAAGATTTAGTTCTGGTGAAAATTATACTGCGATTGGAAAACCTGTTAAAAGTTTAAAAATATCTTTATTTAAAGAAAAAGCAGATATTATAGATACTTTAGCAAACAAATTTTATTTTAGTTTTGCTTTAGATAATATTGAATTTACAAAAAATATTTTTGAAAAAAATTCAGAATCTACTCTTTACGCTGGACCATACGAAGTTATAGATGAAAATGGTCAGCCTTTAAATTTTAATATGGCTACAATAGCAAGTAACACTTGTTGTATTACTCCAGAAAAAACAAGCGTATCATTTTTCCTTTCTAAGGATGAAGAAAATTGGCATTCAATTGAATATCAAAATAATAAGCAATCAGAATTAGTTAAGTTTGGAAACATTACAGACAATAGTATTTTAACAATAAAAGATCCTACTAAAAGTTTATTTGATTTTATTTACGATAATAATCTTACGGAATCTAGCTTTGAGGAAGTTTTATTTAATTTTGAAATAGATCCAAAAGAGTTAGAAAAAATTAATTTAAGAAATGTTATTCTTGAAAGAAACATTGCTTCTGAAGAAAATTTATATGACAGTAAGGCTGGATGGTTTTTTGATAAAGATAAATCTAATTATAAGTGTTATTTTTATATTGATTCTGTAGAAGGAAAGACTATTGATTTTGGGCCTAACTCTTGCAAGATAGACGGAAAACTAACTTCAGGAGTAGTTAACATAGATAGTGGATATCATATGTTTGAAACAAGTAGTAGCAATTGGAAGCATATTGAAAGTAATTTAAAAAATGCTAAGATTTTAGAAGAAAGAGATGATCTTTTTCCATATAATCACAAGTATTTAATTGAAGGATATAACTATTCTGCTTCTTTTAATGGAGATAAAGTTTACTTAGGAATGGATAAATGTTTTGCTAGTTTATTAAAATACGTACCTATAGAAGTTTTTTATATGAAAGCAAACAATGAAAATTTAGATATATTTACTTTTGAAGAAATAGACGGAATCTGTTATTTTAAAGTTAAAATATTAAATTCAGATAGCTCATGGATGAGAGAAAAAAATAATGTTATTATTCAAAAGCAGGTGTCTGATTCTAACAAAATGTATGTTAAAGCAATTATCAAAAGTAATGATAAAGGTATTAGTCCTCATATAAACAGTTTTTCAATTAGGGTAATTTAAAAATGGCTTTCGAAACAAAAAATTTTTTCAATTCAACAATTAAACAAATTTATCAACAAACAGGAGCGATACTATCGCTTTCAACTAGATCAGATAAACAGCTATTAATAAATTCATTAAAACTTTTTGAAGCTAATTTTGTATACAATTGGCAAAAGATTCATTACCCTTTACTTCATGGACCTACTGGGTCTCCTTATGAAAAGTACACAGGGATGAGATCTAAGCCTTGGGCAGAATATGATGCTTTAGATTCTGTTTATGGAGGAATTAGCGGATGGACTTTGACGGCAGAGCCTTGGGCTACAGAAGATAGTCTTCCTGCTCTGTGGGACGAAACAAATAAGCAGCCCCATTCTATTACTGGTGCTTTATATTATTTATCTCAAAGAATTGAAGATCTTACTGTCGAAAATGATGAACTTGAAATACCTCAATACGATGATAGAGAAGTAAAAGCTGATATTGATTGTCTTGAAAAAAACTTAGAAACAATTTACAAAGATGTTTATGGATGTGCGTATAGCTTAGACTGTGACGGAGGAAAGCAAAATCAATTCAGTTTGCAAACCCATTTGTTTCAAATCTTTGACCAACTTGTCGATGGAGGGCCACAATTAAGTATAGACAGCAGTTGTGAAGATCTATATCCTGCAATGTCTATTTATATGCCAACGTCCGGGTTGACATATGATGTTAAAATTCCAAATACTGAAATAGATGGAGTCTGTGGAAACAATTTGCAAGATGATTTAAATTTAATTCATAGTTATATAGGTTTGAATAATTGCGAAACTTCTCCCACTTATTCTGATTATGGAACTTTAAATTATTTAACAGATGGCAATTCTTTAGAAGAATCTTTATGGGATCTAGATAATGCTATTGGATCTTTTTCTGCTACTAAAACTCTTTTTGGAGCTTATCAAGACGGTTGGTTAGATGCTAATAATAGTTTGCCTGGTATAATTCAAATTAAAGATAATGCTAATAAAGCAAATGCAAACGAAGGTATAAAAATTGTACATCCAAGAACAAATATGAATTGGTACAATCCGTCAGTTATGGTAGGCATAAACAATAATTTAGGTACAGTTTTTGAAGATGATTTATTTGAGATAGCAGATGAAGCTATTTCTGGATCTGATTATGTTATAAATACTATTTCAAATAAATTTGGAAGTCCAGATATTGATCGATGGTTTAAGCATACAACGGTCGGAGAGCATGAAGTCGGAAGAAAAGCACAAGTTGCTTTACCAAATCCAGCAAAGTATGGAGACTTTATTTATCCATCTTTTCATATTTATAGAAGTATATTTAACCAAATGCCTACTTCTGGTATTCCTAGGACTAGAGCATCTACTCAAGCTTATGAAGGTTATACTAGCTATCAGATAAACGAGACTGCAATTTGGGTAGCTACAGGACTCAATAGAGATGGTGATTCTTGGACTACTGTTCCTGAAGCAGGAAAGCCATACGATTGCAACGGGGATTTGGTATCTGAAAATAATCTTTACTATCGCAAGCCCGGAGACGGCACTATTTATAAATTAAATAATTGTAATCAAATTTTAACCCCTACTGTAGTAACAGGAATTTT
>TARA_A100001201_G_scaffold141143_1_pt1 | contig 13717 bp, 16 predicted proteins | sample TARA_A100001201 | Tara Oceans TARA_A100001201 (sample SAMEA2619872) | marine metagenome | biome: marine biome (ENVO:00000447); feature: surface water layer (ENVO:00002042); material: "saline water (ENVO:00002010), including plankton (ENVO:xxxxxxxx)" | depth 5 m | reverse complement strand
CCAGAGGAGTATGAAATTATCGATAAACGCGTACAAGCGCCGACACAACTGCCTGAGTTTAAGTTCGAGTTACGTGCGTCCCAGCGTGTGGTTTACGACGAAGTCGATGACTGTGCTATAATTAACGCATGGGTAAGTTGGGGAAAGACATTTACAGGTTTAGCTATAGCCCAGAAACTGGGTCAGAAAACACTTGTTGTTACACATACAACTAACTTAAGAAATCAGTGGGAAAAAGAGGTACAAAAATGTTTTGGAATACAACCAGGCAGAATCGGGAGCGGCGACTTTCAAACTTCGTCCCCGATCGTCATAGGGAACATTCAGAGTTTATACCGCAAGATCGAGGAGATAAAACCTTTATTCGGGACAGTTATTTTGGACGAGATGCATCATGTTTCAAGCCCTACGTTTACTCGAATAATAGACGAAATGCCTGCGAGATACAAGATAGGCTTGACGGGGACGTTGGAGAGAAAGGACGGGAGGCACGTAGTATTCAGGGATTACTTTGGCACACAAATACATAAGCCGCCTAAAGAAAATTACATGATTCCAAGTGTAGATGTCATAAAGTCTGAAGTCAGATTTTTAGACGGAAGTTATACACCGTGGGCAGAAAGAATCAATCATCTTGCAAATAACGAGGAGTACGTAAATAGTGTGGCTCTGATTGCGGCAAAGTATGCGGCGGAAGGGCATAAAGTATTAGTAGTATCGGATAGAGTGCACTTCTTAAAAGTCTGCCACCGACTAGTTGGTGAAAATTCAGTCTGCATAACTGGAGATATGGATTTTGCGGAAAGGGAGAAAACTATGAAGATGATAGGTGAAAAAGACATCTTATTTGGTACACAGGCAATATTCTCCGAAGGAATCTCTTTAGATAAATTAAGTTGTTTAGTACTTGCGACACCAATCAATAACGAACCATTATTAACTCAGCTAATAGGACGAGTAATAAGGAAGCGTGAAGGAAAGAAACAACCAAAAGTGGTTGATATACATTTAAAAGGTAAAACTGCAAGTAGGCAAGCAAACGCTAGAATGGGATATTATGTCAAGCAGGATTACAAGATAAACGTTTTGTAACAGAGGAGCATAATGCATGGAAAAAATAGTTCTTGACAAATTCTTAAAATCTTGGTATAATATATGATATTATATAATTGGAATAGTATAGTAAAATCAAGCAAAGGAAATGTGAATGACATAATCACAATCCTCAGAATTATTACTTATAAAATTACTCCAAAGAATTACTACGATAAGACTTTTAAGTTTTATCAGAAGAACTTTGGCGGTAATAGTTATCTGTTACACCCAGAAATATTACTGACTAAAGGACGTTCTCAGTTTTCTGAAAAAGAAGTTGCTGAGTACGTTGGGGTTGCCTCGTTTCGTAATTACTACGAATATAAATCAAAAGGTACTATAACATTAGACTTGATTCACTGCCCCGTGAGTCAAGACAGAATAAATGAAAATAGACTGCTTAAAATAGAAGATGGGTGTATTCACTTTTATTTTGAGGAGACAAACGGAGAAAAATATGGCGATTGGATTCAATCAAACTAAAGGTTCTGCTCAAAAAAGCAAAATCGAAACTTATAACTTTAGTAACAAGGAAGATCATCACATCAGATTAGTAGGTGACCTATTACCTCGTTACGTCTATTGGATTAAAGGTGAGAACAACAAAAACATTCCTATGGAGTGTTTGTCTTTCGACAGAAATTCTGAAACCTTTAATAACAAAGAACACGATCACGTTCGTGATTTTTACCCAGACTTGAAATGTGGTTGGGCATATGCTGTCCAAGCTATTGACTACTCTGACAAAACTGTTAAAGTAGTTAATCTTAAAAGAAAACTTTTCGACCAAATTCTAGTAGCTATGGAAGACTTAGGTTCTCCTACTGATACTGAAACTGGTTGGGACGTATTTTTTAAGAGAATCAAGACTGGCCCACAGGTATTTAATGTTGAGTATCAACTACAAATGCTTAAATGTAAACCAAGAGCATTGGAAGACTGGGAACAAGATCTTATTGGCGAATTAAAGTCAATGGACGATGTTCTTCCTAGACCTACCGCAGATGCTCAATTAGAACTACTGAAAAGAGTTCAGGGCGCAACCTCTGAAGAAACAGTAGATGAGGAGTTTGACGTATCATGATTAAAGGAATTGGACAAGAGTTTCCATACTTTGAATTAAACGGTGTAGATGAAAATAATCAGATCACCACACTTTGTAGAGATGATTTTGAGGGTTGGAAAGTATTTTACTTCTACCCCAAAGATTTTACTTTTATTTGCCCTACAGAAATTGCAGGGTTTGACACTATTGATGAAGCTGAAGTCGTAGGCTTTAGTGGAGATAATGAGTTTTGTAAAATGGCATGGAGACAAAGTAACGAACTATTGGAAAATATTGATCACCCGCTATTAGCGGACTGTGGTCTTGACTTGTCTAGTGAGCTTGGTATTGTAGACGTAGATGAAGGTGTATGTTACAGAGCAACATTTATTGTTGACCCTGATGACATTATTCAGCACGTTTCAGTTAATGCTCTCGATACGGGCAGAAATCATGAAGAAGTATTAAGAACTCTTACAGCCTTACAAGCTGGTGGACTCACTGGTTGTGGCTGGAATGAAGGAGATGAGTTCGTAGCATGATTCTATTTACAGCAGATTGGCATATAAAACTAGGACAAAAGAATGTTCCTATCGAGTGGGCGAAGAATCGCTACCGATTGTTTTTTGACCAAATCACTGAACTAGAAGATAAAGCTAATGTCCATATTATTGGTGGAGACCTGTTTGACAGAGTTCCATCAATGGACGAACTTTCTTTATACTTTGACTTTGTAAGGGGTGTTACTATTCCTACTGTAATTTATGACGGAAATCATGAAGCTACAAGGAAGAATAGTACATTCTTTTCAAGTTTACGCCAAGTTACCGCAGACATAAATCCATTAGTAAGTGTAGTTACGGAGACTACCTACTATGATGAAGGATATGCGATCCTTCCTTATGCAGACTTGCATAGAAAAGGTGCTATAGAAGCTATTGATGCTGATGTGTTATTTACTCACGTTAGAGGAGAGATACCACCTCATGTAGTACCTGAAGTTGATCTCGATAGATTTGATAAGTTTAAAACTGTATTTGCTGGAGATTTACATGCTCACGAGAATACTCAAAGAAACATTGTATATCCAGGTAGCCCAATGACCACATCATTTCACAGAAATAAAGTCAAGACAGGAGCACTCCTAATTGATGATGATTGGACTTGGGAATGGGTAGAATTAGTTCTACCTCAGCTTATCAGAAAAACTGTATCAGACCCCAACGAGATGATACCGACTGACTTTGACCATACAATCTATGAACTCGAAGGAGATGTTCAAGATTTGGCACAAGTCAAAAACTCAGAACTATTAGACAAGAAAGTTGTAAAACGAGAAGTTGAAGCAACCCTTGATCTTCATGCAGACATGAATATTAGTGATGAGTTGACTTTATATCTACAAGATATACTTAATTTGAATGACGAAAAAACTAAAAAAATTATAGGAGTATTTAATGATTATTCTGCAAAAGTTGAAGTGGGATAACTGTTTCTCCTATGGGAAAGGTAATGAAGTTGATTTAGCAGATGCAACACTAACTCAACTCGTAGGCACTAACGGGGTTGGTAAATCATCAATCCCGTTAATACTTGAAGAGGTCTTGTTTAACAAGAATAGCAAGAATGTCAAAAAAGCAGATATTGCAAACCGTTACGTGGGCTCTGGTTATGATATTTGGCTTGACTTTACTGTTGATGCCGATAATTATACGATTGAGGTACATCGTAGGGCTACCCTAAAATGTAAACTCACAAAGAATGGAGAAGATATTAGTAGTCATACTGCTAGTAATACCTATAAGACATTGGGAGAGATCTTAGGTATTGACTTCAAGACCTTCACCCAACTAGTATATCAAAACACTAATGCTAGTTTACAGTTCTTGACTGCGACAGATACAAACAGAAAAAAGTTTCTAATTGATCTGTTAAAGTTAGATGATTACGTTACGTTTTTTGATGTATTCAAAGAAGCAGTACGTGTAACAGCTCAGGAAGTTACAAGTGTAAGTGCAAAAATTGACACAATAGTTAAATGGTTAGATGACAACAAATTGGAGAGTATAGAACTACTTCCGAAAGTGAATTTACCAAAAATCTCGGAAAATGATGAGAAAACTTTGCGTCAGTTACAATTACAAATTGAAAATATCTCCGAAAAAAATAAAAAAATAAATTTTAATAATCAACTGAAAGAATCCCTTTCTCACTTTGATATCTCGCAGTTGCAAATGCAACTAAAAGAATACCCATCAGAGTTTGATGCATCAGAGATTATTTCAGCAATCGGAGGTAAAAAAGCCGATCTCTCTCAGGCTGTAAAAATGAGAGATAAATACGAGGCTCTAAAAGAGTCTCCTGGCGATGCTGTATGTCCTGCCTGTGAACAAGAGATTGATCTTGAGTTAGCAGTGCTTGGATATCATGCCCATCAAAATGACGTCGATATGCTTACTGACGAAATAGAGAAGATGGAAAAAGCATTAGCGGGAATAGAAAAAGGTAATGAAATACATAGGAAAGCAGCACAAGGAGTCAAAGATTGGGAAGACATCTTCAGGAGTATCGACAACGAACTCCCAAGCGCAGTCTTTGTCCAAGAAAACTTGGAAGAACAAGTGGCGGAACTTCAAACAAAAATTAAAGAAGCTCGCGACTCGTTGGAAGAAGTCATAGCTGAAAATGAAAGACGAGAAAGACACAATACAAGAATTGAGATTATACAGGAACAAACTTCTCAGTTTGAATCAGAACTGCATGTATTTGTTGATAAACTATCGGCACTTGAAGAGCAGGTATCTGTCCTTGAGATCCTCAAAAAGGCGTTTAGTACGAATGGATTACTGGCGTACAAAATTGAATCACTCGTCAAAGAACTAGAAAGTTTAACAAATGAATATTTGGCAGAATTTAGCGATGGACGTTTCTCTATCAATTTTGTGGTCGAGAACGATAAACTCAATGTAGAAGTATCAGATAATGGAAACATTATTGATATTCTTGCTTTATCTAGTGGTGAACTTGCCAGAGTTAATATTGCGACACTAGTTGCAATACGAAAACTCATGACTTCTATCAGTAGAAGTCAAATCAACGTACTTTTCTTAGACGAAGTAAACCAAGCTCTTGACGAGCAAGGAAAAGAAAAGATAGTAGAGATTCTACTCAAAGAAGAGAATCTTAACACTTTCTTAGTTTCTCATGGTTGGACACACCCACTCCTTGAGAAAGTAGAAATTGTAAAAGTTGATAATATTAGTACTTTAAATAATGGATAAGAAATTTGGTAAACAGCAGACAAAAAGGACACAAAGCAGAACTACTAGTGATAAATATGTTAGAGAGGCATACACAATTGCCTTTTCAACAAACACCTGGTTCAGGTTCTGGTAAAATAAAAGGTGATATCTATTTAGAACATCATAAAAATGTGTTCTGTATAGAGGTAAAATTCTATAAAGATGATGCCATAAGTACCAAAGTCTTTACAAATAAAAGTAATAATTTTGTGCAATGGTGGGCGAAGATAGTACAGCAAGCGGAAGATAGTAAACTAGAACCGCTTCTGTTTTTCAAAGCCAACCATGCACAATTTTTTGTGGCTACTCGCCGCAAACCCTCAGTTATAGAAAGATATATGTACATCTCTTGGTTAGATGCGTATATCTGTCTCGCTGAAAAATGGCTAGAATTAGAACAAATAGGATTTACAAATGGCAAAACAATTTACAGACCTTGGGAAGCTCCCGGAGAACGGGAATCTACTGATAGTTGATGGTCTCAACTTAGCTTTCCGATGGAAACACGCAAAGAAAGAGTTCTTTAAAGTAGAGTATGTTAGGACAGTAGAATCACTAGCAAAATCATATGACTGTGGCAGTATAGTCGTACTTGGTGATGGTGGCAGTGATTATAGAAAAACTATAGACCCTGAGTACAAAGCTAACAGAACTGAAAGATATGCGGATCAGACCGAAGAAGAAAAACAAGAGTTCTTAAACTTCTTAGCAGAGTTCCAAAGTAGTATGGACTTATGCAAAGATAAAGGTTATCTTACAATGAAGTATAAGGGTGTAGAGGCAGACGATATAGCTGCTGTATTATGTATTAACAGAGAAGAACTTGGTATCGATGATGTATGGTTAGTATCATCAGATAAAGACTGGGATTTACTTGTTAATGAAAACATATCACGGTTTTCTACTGTAACAAGAAAGGAAACTACAATAGACAACTGGGACGAACACTATGACTTTGATCCTGAGTACTTTTTAACTTATAAGTGCTTAACTGGTGATAAAGGAGATAATGTTCCAGGTGTTAATGGTATTGGCCCAAAACGAGCAAGCTCTCTCATAGCTGAGTATGGTGATGTATTTGATATTATGACTATACTTCCTATCGAGAGTAGATACAAATTTATGCAAAGTCTCAATGAGTTCGGAGCGGACAATCTTGAGAAAAGCGTAGAACTTATGGATTTAACTTATAATCCAGACGCCGCAGTACTAGGGCAAAGCGATAATATATTGAATTTAGTGAGGAATTATGTCAGTAAAAATTGATTATTCAAAAGATAAACTACTTGACGAGTTTGCTATTGCAACTCTGAAAGATAGGTATATGGTTGGTGATGAAACTTCACCCCAAGAGGCTTTTGCTCGTGCTGCCATGGCTTTTGCAGATGATGATGCACACGCTCAAAGATTATATGATTATGTCAGTAATCTTTGGTTTATGTTTGCTACACCTGTATTGTCTAATGGAGGAACAAAAAGAGGCCTACCAATTAGCTGTTTTCTAAATTATGTAGAAGACAGTCGAGAAGGTATTACAGATCACTATGTAGAAAATGCTTATCTATCATCATTCGGTGGTGGTATAGGTGGTACTTGGAGTGATGTTCGTTCTCAAGGAACTAAAACATCAAAAGGCTCAGAGTCTACAGGTGTAATACCCTTTATTAAAGTAGTAGATGCAGAAATGCTTGCGTTCTCACAGGGTGTAACGCGAAGAGGAAGCTATGCTGCTTACTTAGATATATCACACCCTGAAATTGAGGAGTTTTTAGATGTTCGTAAACCGACTGGTGGAGACACTAACAGGAAGAGCATTAACCTACATCATGGTGTCGTGGTTCCTGATGCCTTTATGGAACTCATACACTCCGCCACTAAATATCCTGATTTTGACGATGGGTGGGATCTTGTGGATCCCCATACCCAGCAAGTCAAAAAACGGGTAAGTGCGAGAGCGTTATGGGTAAAGATTCTACAGAATAGAATGGAAACAGGAGAGCCTTACATTATGTTTGAGGACGCTGTTGATGCTGGCTTACCAGACTTTCAAAAAAGAAAAGGTTTAAAAGTCAATCACAGTAACTTATGCTCTGAAATTACTCTCGCCACCGATGAAGAAAGAACTGCTGTGTGCTGTCTCTCTAGTGTCAATTTAGAATATTTTGACGAATGGAGAACACACTCAGCGTTCATTCCAGATTTGATTAGAATGTTAGACAATGTACTAACATCATTTATAGAAAATGCTCCTGACCAACTCGAAAGAGCAAAGTTTAGTGCAATGCGCGAAAGAAGTATTGGACTAGGAGCAATGGGATTCCACGCTTATCTTCAAAAGAACAATATACCTTTTGAAAGTGCACAAGCGACAGGAGCAAATTTTACAATGTTCGAGCATATTAAAACTCATGCAGTTGAGACTACTAGGAAGTTAGCAGTTGAAAAGGGTGCGTGTCCAGATGATGACACTTGTACAGTAAGGAACGCCCACCTACTTGCCATCGCACCTAACGCTTCCTCAAGTATTATATGCGGGAACACCAGTCCAAGTATTGAGCCTTTCCGTGCTAATGCTTATAATCAAAAAACTAAGTCTGGTTCAAACTTGAATAAGAATAAGTTTTTAGAAAAAGTATTAGACAACTACGATAAAAACACCGAGGAAACTTGGAAAAGTATAGTAGTAAATAAAGGAAGTGTGCAACACTTGGACTTTTTATCTGACTGGGAACGAATGGTGTTTAAAACAGCAGTCGAACTCAATCAGTCATGGGTAGTAGAACACGCAGCGACAAGACAAGAATATATTTGTCAGTCTCAAAGTGTAAATCTATTTTTCCCGCCTGATGTTAGCAAAGCAGATTTACATAATGTGCATATGCTTGCATGGGCAAAAAATTTGAAAACGTTATATTATTTACGATCAGAGGCTATCTCTAGGGCAGATGTAGTTTCTAATCTAGTAAAAAGAGAAGTAATCTTTGAACAACAAGATTGCTTAGCATGTGAGGGATAAATGTTATTAGAACCAAGAGAATATTATAAACCTTTTAATTATCCGTGGGCTTTTGAGGCATACAAGAAGCAACAGCAAATGCATTGGTTGCCAGATGAAGTACCCCTTCAAGATGATATTAAGGATTATAGAGAGAAACTAAGTAATGGTGAAAAGGCACTCATTGATAATATTTTTAGATTTTTCACGCAAGCTGATGTTGATGTCTGTTGCGGTTATGCTAAACATTATCTACCTACATTTAAACAACCAGAAGTGGTTATGATGCTTTCAGCATTTGCTAGCATGGAAGCAGTCCACCAAGAAGCATATTCGCTTCTATTGGAAACTTTAGGAAAAGAAGAGAGTATCTATAAAGAGTTTATGGATATTCAAGAAATGGTAGAGAAACATGAGTATCTATCTGACTTCAATATGGAAGACGCACACAATATTGCAAAAACTATTGCAGTATATAGTGGATTTACAGAAGGAGTACAGTTATTCAGTAGCTTTGCTATTCTTCTTAACTATCCTAGACACAACCTCATGAAAGGTATGGGACAGATTGTAACATGGTCTATCCGTGACGAAACTCTACACGTAGAGAATATGTCAAAACTTTTCCGTGAGTTAGTGAAAGAACACCCAGAGATATGGACAGATAAACTAAAGTATGAAATCTACTGTGCTGCTGAAAGAGTAGTAGAGCTAGAAGAAAAGTTTATTGATATTTGTTTTGAAAAAGCAAGTATTCCTGATTTGGAAAAAGAAGATGTAAAAGTTTACATTCGATATATTGCAGGTCGAAGACTACTTGGCTTAGGAATGAAGAACATTTTTCATGTGAAACATAATCCTTTGCCTTGGATTGATATGCAATTAAATGCAGTTGAGCATACCAACTTTTTTGAAAACCGTGCTACCGAGTATGCTAAGGCTAGTACACAAGGTAATTGGCAGGATATATTCAAATGAGCGAAGAAGCAACAACTATTACCATTGACGGAGTTGAGCATGCTATCGCAGACCTAAGTGAAGAGCATAAGCAAGTTCTTGGACACGTTCAAGTAGCGGATCAAGAAATACAAAGACTTAATAATCTTATTGCTATTGTTAGCACAGGAAAGCAGGCATATATCAACCAACTTGGAAAAGAACTCAATGGTAAAGAAGATGAATTTACCTCGTGAAGATTTTCATAGGGTATGAAGAAAAATACCCTGAGTCTTATGAAGTTTGTAAAGCAAGTATAGAACGCTACGGCGATCACGATATACACCCTTTACGAAAACCACTTCTACAAGAACAGGGTATTTATTCGAGAACGTTTCAAGGCGAGTCAACTGATTTCGCCTTTACTCGTTTCTTAGTACCTTATCTATCAAACTATAAGGGGTATTCTTTATTTTGTGATGGTGACTTTCTTTGGAGGTCAGACCCCAGCGAGTTAATGAAATATATGGCAAACTTTATGACAGTTTCCGTAGTTAAACACCCCAAGTTAATAACTTCCCAACATACTAAAATGAATGACAAAGTGAACAGACCTTACGAAAAGAAGTATTGGTCATCTCTTATGTTATTTAAAAATAATATGTGTCATAGACTTACACCCGAATATGTTAATCAAGCCCTAGCGGGTGATTTGCATGGTTTCAAATGGGCAAAAAGTATCGGATCAATTCCTGCAACTTATAATCACATGATCGGTTATTATGATTTACCAAACCCCAAAGCTGTACACTTTACAGATGGCGGGCCTTGGTTAGATAATTACCGTGACCAACCTTACGCGGACGAATGGAACAATATCAAAAAATCCTTAACCTCTTAGAAAACAAAACAGTTTGCTTAGTAGGAAATAGTGTAGAAATCTTAAATTATAATAAAGGCGAATTCATAGACTCACATGATGTAGTAATTCGCTTGGGTCGTGGTATACCAAGTAAGTACCCCGATCAAATTGGCAGAAAGATGGATATATGGGCAACGGGATTTCTAAGAATGAATTTTTGGGATAAGTTGCCACCAGGCTGGAAAATGTGTCCTGTTCTGTTAAATCGTACCCGTATGCACTTAACAAAACCAAGAGAAGTAGAAAATATTCCTCACTATTGCACTATGTTTAGTGATGAAGAACTTTTAGAGATTTATAAAGAATTTGGCTATGTGGATAGCTCGCTACTAGGCCGCCCCTCTAATGGTTTTATCGTATTACTCTGGCTATTGAAGAAAGCATGGGTTTGGAATAAATTAACCCTAATTGGATTTGACTTCTTCAGTAAACAAGCTCCTTTCAAGGTTGGGGAGCAACACCCGTTTAGCTGGCATCTGCCTAAAAATTCAGTAGATACAATTCCACATAATGTACCAGTAGAAAAAGAATATGTTCTTGATCTACACAATAATGGTATTATTCAATGGGAAATTTTATCTGACTTGGAAGAAGATATCTTAGATCTTTAAGTATTTTTCCAATGATGAATGGTTGTTTCAAGGGTGTTGAAATTTTTGCGAACTTTGTTGATATGCCAACCTAACATATCAAACCACGGCATAAACATATAATTATTTACCACCTTCGATTGTTTGGTAGCTTCTTTTTGCAGTTCCCAGTAGAGTTTCCTTTCTTTTTTCCACCAACAAAACCAGTATCGCAAATTCATAATAACGTTAATTAACTGCCAACCTCTACCTTCCATTCCATTAAAAACTCGTATTCTAGCAAGCTCCCCTGGTATGTCTGTGGGGTATCCAGTTACAACATGAAGAAAGTCGTGAGTATCAGAAATGAAAGCACTAAAAGCTTTTGATTTACTTTTGGGTTTGCTTTCAGGGTAGTAATTTTTGAGAGCATCATAACCAGTACGTTGTTTAAAAGTTAAATAGAGAGTAGCAAAAGTACTTGGATCAGAATCTTCATAATCTTTTACGAAGTCTATTATACGCTCTCCTGCCATATACCTTTGACCTGTAGGTGTTTCTGACCACAGTTCTATTGTTCCATCTAAAGATTTACCATTCGTAGCAAGTATAAACCTAGCCGCTTTATCGACTTCATTGTCCCTACCAGATTTATAAAAAAGCATATCTCTGAGTGTGCGAAACATTAGACTTTTCCTAGTAAATAACTGGCTTCTACTACCTTTCTTAAGTGTTTCTTTTGCTTTGTCGCTTTATTTAAGATCGATTCGTTTAAAGCTTGTTTTCTAATATTCATAGGTATTTCGTCTATTACAGAAGTCCAACAATCATAAGGAATAGCCATACCCCATAAAGTAGGTACTAATTCATACGGTTGAGTTAACTCATGTATTGGTACACAAATTGAAAAGGACTTTCTCATCATAACATTATAGTTAACACAGTCCTTTGCTCCTACCGCTTCTAGCTTTATAAGTTTATCTATCTGTCCATCAAAGTAAAGTGGCATATATCCCCAAGGATACGCGTCGCTTCTAATTCTAGGAAAGAAAGCAGAGTTTCTAGAAGATAAAATATAAGCGTCTTTATCTGAAAGACCTTGTCGTCTAGTTGCTGTTCCTTTTGGAAACCATAAATACTGATCGTGCATTACTTCTTTAAATTTTGTCCAATTTAAAAGAACAAAATTAGGATCAACATTTTTTGAGTTATATTCAGCTATTCCTATTGTACGGTAGTAATTTTGGTATTGAGGGTGATTACAATATTTGTATTCTCTAGCAAAGTAGGCTACTTTATTTCCCATTTGTGCTACAGTAGGAATATCATTTACTAGACTTCCTAAAAAGAGTCTGCAACCTTCTGTTGAAGCAATAACTCTTTCAATTGGAAACCCTTTTGGCTGTTTATCTTTCCAATGTTCTTTAAATTGATTTAAGACCATTGCCATTTTATTAGGGTCGGTCTTATTATCAAAAGGAGTTTGATAAACATAAAGTTCTCTAATGTTTTCAAGTGCCCATTGTATTTCTGATTTGTACTGATTGTATAGCTTAGGTCTTACAAATAAATGCACACGATAGTTATCCGACTTCTTCATAAGAGAAGCCAGAGTATATTCAGTTGAGTATTGTTCTGCTAATAAAATTATATCTATCATTTTTTAATTGTAAAATCCCAAAAATTATCAAAGTATCTTTGTACTCTTTCTTTTGCATCAGTGTCGAATGGAAATACTATTCCAGAACGTTTACTAGAAAGTATTCTTGCTAAAGACTTATATGAAGATGGTTTACCTTGTATAGCATGGTAAATTGATTCATATGTAAGATGATTTTTCTCTCTAGCAGTTCGTGGAATTGCAAAAGAATGGATCTTTTTTCCTAAAAGTAATCCTGTCATTCCCATTTCACTATTTGGACAAAAAGCAAGCTCTTTACAAGCAGCCAATACTTCATGTCCTCCGCTCATCTTATCTAGTACATTTTCCTTACCGTACTTGTGTTTCATTTTTGCTATAAACACGTGTGCAGTAATTGGGTGAGGTTTAATTACAAAACCTTCTTCTACTAGTTCACCCAGTCTTTTCCAACTAATAACATTTTTACTTAATAAGTTACTACCTGGAGGAAAAGCAACCTTTTCATGAAAGTCTGTTACTGTTCCTAATGTATATTTATTAGTTAGTCCTTCTTTAATTTTTTGAAGTCTAACTTCATCTATCTCTTGGTCAAGATCGTTGCCTATATTAGTTAATAGTCTGTCATTTATCTTAACCGTATTTACTCGAAGATAAATTCCTTGACCTATAAAATCTGTATATAACCAAGTTCTGATCGATCTGAGTTCATTAGTATTATACCAAATATCATACTCTACATCTAGTCCTTTATACTGTTTAGGAAGAACACTTCTTTGAAATTCTAGTAAAGTATTCAATCTTTCAGTAGGCGGCATACTACTGCCTGACTTCATAAAGTGAGTAGGTATATCACCCAGCTCTTCGTTTTTAGAGAGGGATATTAACTTATTTCCCATCTCTCATTTCCTTGCTCAATAAATGAACTTGTTCTTCTATCTTTCTTATTCTATCGTTTGTATGTTCCAGAGTATCAAATAAAGCAGATAGTACTTGCTCTAATTTGTTATTTACATACTCTGTTGTAATTTCTGTGTCACCTTTAATTTTTGACATCTTAGCTCCATTGGTTGCCGTCCCAATATGAAGCTCCGAAGTCAGACGCGCTTGACACTTCTGTATCGAATATTGTTCCATTTTGGTCGGCAGTTATTCTTTCAAATATCTGAGTTCCTGTTGCTGTTGCAATAGTTGTCAGATGATCCGTTGTTATT
>TARA_A100001201_G_scaffold2252_3_pt1 | contig 13811 bp, 3 predicted proteins | sample TARA_A100001201 | Tara Oceans TARA_A100001201 (sample SAMEA2619872) | marine metagenome | biome: marine biome (ENVO:00000447); feature: surface water layer (ENVO:00002042); material: "saline water (ENVO:00002010), including plankton (ENVO:xxxxxxxx)" | depth 5 m | reverse complement strand
ACAAATGCCTGTGGATAATCTGCATGTCCAAGTCCTGGAGTATCAATATTAAATATTGCAGTTCCACCCGCACCTACTGTTGCAGTAATAACTGCTGTTTGACCAAAACCTGGAACCGCAAGACAATCCTCAACAATAGTAACTGTTGGATTGTTAAAATAACCAGATCCTCCAAGAGGTTTTCTATAACCAAAGGATACATTAAATAGACCATCACTTGGTAGTACTCCTACTGGGTTCTTATTTAATTGAATTGTCCATTTGGATGCATCATTAAGATCTTCATAATAATCATCAATTTGAGTTAGATAATTTATTTGATCACTATTAAGAAGTTCCATTCCAGTTGTAATACCTACAATATTGGAGGTGCTAATTCCATTAATTGTATTTACAGCTTGATCAAGTATAACATCAAATGATGTTTTAGTAACAAATTTACCTGCAACTTCTTGTATTTTTCCATTAAGAATTCCAGTTGGGGAATCATGATGGTAATCAGTAATCAAATCAATCTCTGCACCTTGAAGTGGTGCATATCCTTGACCACCAGAAGATCCAAGAGAAACAATAATTCCACCTCTAGGTACCTGATTTGCATTTACATCTGTTTTAGATGACCCAACAACTCCACCTTCTCCAATATATCCAGTAAAACGAACACTTGAAATTCCTGCATTTTCAATTATTTCAAAGTTATTATTTGGATTATTGTCCGCTTCAGGTGTTTGATATATTCCATTTATTAGGACAATACCGTTTCCACCACTTGTTCCAATACCAACTTGATTATTACCATCAACAGTCAGAGAGAATGTTCTTCCTATTCCATTAAACTCATTGGATACATTATCATAAACTCTATTGGTAGTATAATCTTGTCTCAAGAAGACTCTGCCCGCAAATTCTGAAGTTTGGAATCTTAGATTATTTTCAGTCCTTGTAACTGATGAATTACCTTTTGGTGCGTCGATGAAATGAATTTCATCTCCAAGAATATTATAAGAACCTTTAAATAAATCGGCAGATGTAGTATCACTATGATCTGTTTTGGCTGTTCCTAAGACACCTCTTTCGACTGTGACTAATTTGTGAGTGCCACTTCCGGTTATTGGACCTATATTTTCTGTTCCAAGACCAACTGATCGAATAAGCATGAATTCATCATCTACTTTAAGAACATCAGAAACATTTACAGTTCCAATGCCACTTAATGCAAATGTTGGTGTGATCGAACTAATTCCACTACCAGAATTTCCAGATAGAGTGTGACTTATATTTGTATATGCTACAGGACTTTGAACCATACCATCAAGAGTGATGATTGCTTTACTCAAAGTTTCCTTCATCGCAAACTGATGAGCATTTCCGGAACCAGTATTATCATATCCAGTTAATGGAGTTCCATTTTTGGTTAATGAAATTTTAAATGTATCAAATTCAAATTCGCCAACTACTGCATATACTGTTGTCGGTATGTCACTACCACCATGTTCGATTGCTTCTGCAGGAACACCAACAAATGTAGATTGAGGAGTATAGATTAACTCTTCACCATTACTAAAGAAATGATTTGGTATTGTAAATACTCCTGTAACAGGATTGAAATTGTCAGTATTGCCGGGATCAATTGTTTTTGCAAAAATAGGTGTCTGCTCATTGCGTAAAACAAAGTTCTTTTTATTAATTCTCTCTCCATCAAGTGCAAGATACTGACTTGTTTTCAAACTCTCAATTACCGAACCATACTGTAAACTTGGTGCAGTGTTAATAGTATCTAATTCGGTATAATAGCATTCTGATAATGCACTTATTTCTATGATGCCTGCATTCAGACCAGTAGTGAATGGATAGAACAGAATTTTAAAATCAGTTCCATCCAACTCTGCACCAAAAGTTCCTATTCCACTATTATTTGCTGTTGCATATAATGCAGGACCTTCCTGAGTATAAGTGTTTGTATTATCATGAATAAATGATACATCATACAATACAGATCCAGCACCGACGGGCAGAATACCTCCATCATATTTAACCTCAAATATTCCAGAGGTTGCATCAAATAAATTTTTATCCAAAGAAAATATTTCAATTGGTCCAGCAAACCCAAGATTTAGATTTGAGGTTACATATTTTGATTGATAAATCGAACTTCTCTCAAATGTTGCTGGTTGATTTGGTAAACTGAAACGATATGTACCTCCAGCACCAACATTACTAGCATCAGATCCAAATGCAATCGATCTTGCTCTCAATACAACAGTCTCAATTTCCTCAGTATTTTCATATTCAATTTTTAGATTCCCCGAATTATCAATTAATGACGTAAATATGCCAATTGGTTCTGATGAACGATTAAATCCTGTTGAGTCATAATAGTATTCAGCAATATTTGTATTCGTACCATCATGAGTTGCATATAATCTAACAAAATTAATTTTATCTGAAATTAATGTATTGAGGAAGATATCAGCAACAATAGAATTATAGTCAGTTTTTGCTACATTAATTACTGTCCCGATACCAGCACCAGTTGTTACTCCCGTAACACCACTCAGCAAATCAACAAATCCGATGGAAGTTGTTGCAGTACCTAATGTACTATCACCAAATCTCTTTTCAAGATATTTTATATCATAATCCTTGCTGAATGGATCTTTGGGTATAAATCTTAAAAATGTTTCTTCAAATTCAGTTCTTACCAGTTCAAAATCTCCATAATTTTCCCCTTCAATATGAGTAAAACCTGTGCCTACATTAACTAAAGATTCCTGCTCATTGATATATGCATTTCCTTCTGGATCAGATAAAATTGATAATCTAGTTAATTGTACTTGTGTATTATCAAGATCTCTAAACTTGAATGTATAATTTCTGTAATCTCTATTTGGATTAATTTCGAAAAGATTTTTATAAGTAAGAGGATTTGATTCAAATTGAGAGAATTGTGGCGAAATATCATCAACACTCAAAACAACATTTGTTTTTGCTTTTGTATATGGAATGAATGTGGAATTTTCAAATTCCAAGAATTTTGATGTATTATCAATTACATCAATATCTTTAGTAAAATCAAAATTATTTACGGTGTCTACCCTTTGTTCTCCAATTAAATCCAAGAAAACATCAAGATCTGTATTTGCCGTAGAAATGCCACTATTAATTTCACCATCGGTCATTATTTCACTATCTGCAAAATTTTTCATTCCAGATACATGTACCAATCTATTGATTGGAGACTTAATTTCTTCCCAAGTCATGGGACTTCTAACAGAATATGAAAGAGTCTGATAGTAATCATTATCGGGAAGAACCTGATAATCTTCACTCAATCTTCCAGTATTAAACTTCCAACCAAAAGACCTTTTATTTGAATATCCTACTTTATATCTTGCATCAAATTTTTCGATCTTGGATACAAATGCAACATTACCTGATGTCTTACCAGTTATTTTTTGATTTATCAATAGATCAAAAGAACCACTTATATTCAGGTCAGTTGTATTCGAATGAGATTCAACTTTTAAATCTACTTCATTGTTATTTACTAATAATTGTTCTCCCGAGAAGAATAATGATGGATTTGTGGTAACCTCAAATTCTGGATAATTCTTTTTGGAAACTATAGTACCTGAAGAATCTTGAATTGTTTTTGCAACCCCAGTATTTGAAGTATATTCAGACGCATCAATCTCTACGCGGTCGTCACTTTGCGATGTATCATACCCAGTTACTTTAAAGAATCTATAACCAAGATCTGATGAATTGAATCCATCTCCAAATTCGCTAAATTTTTGAATTCCTTCAATAAAAACTTCATCTCCTACATTGAGTCGAGAATCTGGTGAGAATCCTATCAAAGGTGTGCTTAAAACACATGTAAAAATTCCAGTATTATTTGATTCAACTTTTAAGATACTAATTCCATTTGAATTATTTTCAACAAAAAGTTCAGCATCAGAACTAACGCCATATGGAGTATTCACAACATCGACGGAAGTTATAGATTCTGCAGTAATATTTAATTGTATATTTCCACCAGAAATTTTTTGTCTAGTATTAAAATCGACAAGAACTGGGGATGGAGTTTCGATATAATTTTTTCCACCATCTACCACTCCAATAGATCTAACAATATTTGAATTTCTGAGTGTTACTTTAGGTGCTATGAATGCATTTGGTGTTAAAGTCTTATCAGAAGAATACTCAAAACCAACATTCAAGATGTCAACATCATTAATTCTACCAATATTGCTTGAAGTTGGAATGACCTCAAATCCTTGCCCACTCTTAGAAGAAATATCCGAGATTAATGGAAGTTTCTTATAATTTTCTCCTGGAGATATGATATCAATATTTTTAATTTTTCCAAAAGCAGTGGAAGAAGTTGTATCATACTTTAAATGTGTGCAATCTGCCTTTAAATATTCATCTGCTTCACTTTCTTTTTCCAAAGAAATTGTAAATGCAGTGTCTGCGGTAGATCCAATACCAGAAACTGCATATGATCCGGTATAGTTACTATCTACGTATAAAATCTCATTATAATTAATAATATCTTTATCTGCTGTGTTTACACCTACTCCAGAAGAACTTTCCAAGTTATAATATAATTTTTCTGGGAAGTTTTCAGAATAATTAATTGTTACACTTGCAGAAGATGTAACTCCTACTGTCCCTGTTCCGACAACATTAAATACCGAAGTATTACCTATGGATATAAATTCATTATTAAACTCTTTATCATAGTAAATTTTGAAATTATTTCCAGAAAGTGATGTATCAGAAAGATCAAATACAACATTATTTCCTTTAGTAACTTCGATTTGTGGATTTACTAATGTCCAAATGTGACCAGGAGTTGAAGTTCCCACCACAGTCGCATAATTTGTACTATTGGTTATTGATAATGTAGTACTCCCAAGAATAGATGGTTCAAAGACATCATCATATGTTTCACTTAAGGTAAAATCGGTGCCATTAAGAACTCTGACATAAAATGCAACGTTTTGCATTTCTGGATCAGTAGTATTACTAGCATTAAATACTCCAGTTCCATATCTAACAGTTTCTCCATCTGTACGAGAATATACTACTTTATCGCCATTTTTAAAATTATGTTTTTGTGGAGACGTAGTAAACACCCAGGGTGTCTTATCTGAGGAACTTACTGGTTTACTTTTTATCGTAGAATCAACAGTATTAATACCAATAGTAAGATTTTGATTTCTTATAACATTAACAATTGTAGAAGTTCCAATACCAACATTCAGATTAGGCTCCACCTGCAATTTAACAATATCGCCATTTGTGAGACCATGAGATGTTGATACAGAAACGGTTGCAGTGATTTTATCAATATCTCCGGTTTCTTTTTCATTAGTATGAGTCAGGAAATACTCATCACTATTGTCACCATTATCTGTGAAATAGATTGGACCACTTTGCCTACTAAGGACCGCATTTGTCGATGCGGTGCTGCTACCATTAAGATACTTGTCAAGACGAAATTGTGTGTCACTGATAGCTTCTGTAATAAATGCAGTTTTAGTAGTATCTGCAAAAATTTCCGGTACCCCATCTGCAATGGTAATTTTATCTCCAACTCGAACTCCTATAGAATGGGCTGGAGAAAACTGTACAATATCAAGGTTTGAACTATCCGCGAATTGTGCTGTACGAGTTTGAGTAGCGTCAGTAAATAAATGAGTTTTGATACCTACTGTATTTGGTGATTCGTTGATGATGTAATATTCGCCCTGGTCATCAAAAGTGTAAGTCTCTCCATAACTATTTTCGGCAGGAATGCCGCCAAGAGTAATACCGCTAGCATTGAGTGTTAGAGTTACTTTATCATTCGTTGAGAATTTGTGTCCTTCCAGATAAATTCTGCCCATCGGGATTGATCTGGATATAGACCCAAATCCAAAGTTAAAAGTTACATCATGAGTATCTCCAAAAGTAGTTCCAATTCCAACGGAGTTATGTGGATTAAAATAAATTTTTTCATCTAACTCAGAATCAAAATAATCAAATCTTTTTTGAATTGTAAAACTATAACTTTTAGCAGTAACTGCGGTTCCTGTACTATGTTGTAGTGAAGAATCGCCTCTCTTTACTCTCAGTATATCTTTATTTGGGAATATGTTTAGGACAGTTAGTGTTTCATCATTAACTAGCAATTCATTTCCAATACGAATTGATTCTGATATGTTTGAAACATATATTTCTGTAGTAGCAGCACCAGGGTCGCTCTGAATAGTATCTTCTAAACGAAGAATGACCGGACTATCAACTGTTATTCTTTCATATGAACCATCCAGTTTAAGCGTAGATGGTGATGGAATTACTGAAGAAATTCCTGAAATTGAAACATAATCTCCAGAAGAAAGTCCATGTGGAGTATCAGTAAATACTCTAATATTGTTGGAATCTTCCCAAATAAGTTTTGCTTGTGGGAAAGAAGTTATACTTTGCTGAATAGATTGAATTTCTTTTCCTTCAATGAGAGATACTTCCGCTTTCGCTCCACCAGCGTTTGTATTTGTTTCATCAAATACTAAGGCATCTTTAACCTGATATTTTTGTCCACCATCTATTATCTCTATAGAAGAAATATTGCCACCAGTTACAGATTCTACTTTTATTCTCTGATCAGCAATTTCATTTGTTTCTATAATATAATCATTATTTGCATTTAATTCTGAAACTTTATGTGGGAAAGTATTCCTTAATAATCCAGAATTATTAAGATCAAAATCTTGATTTAATGTATTATTTTCCTCTAAGAGATTTGTTCTATATGAATTACCAATAAAATATGGGAAATATGGTTTTAAGAAAACATCTAATGTTGCATGATATGCATAAATTCCCTCAGGAAAATCTGCAGTTTTAGCAAATCTTCCATTATTTTCATCTAGATCCCCATTTCCATTAAACACATAATCTTGAGTGAAAAATCCTAAGGGGAATTTTGTTTCTGAAGGTCTGTCGGATATATTAGATATGCTCAGATCATATCCAGATATCAATCTCTTTGTGGTTGAAGACAATACTTTTGGATCTGAAGGTCCAAATGGACCATAAATTGGATTGCCATCATTTGCCCACCCAATAATTCCGGAATTTTTACTTCCATCATCACCAAATATCGCTCTTAAATTATCATAATATCCTGAAACAGAATAATCTAAACCATCTTTGGATTTATTTTCACTAAAAACTTCATATTGCTTTTCTTCTATCTTGTTTACATTATTAATACTTAAAGATCTGACATTAGAATCAAACACAACACCACTACCACTATTCGATATTTCTATTCTACTGTTGTTAGAGTATCCTCTACCAGAATTTTCAATAATTACTTTCGTAATTTTACCATCAGTCGAAACTGCTCTTAATTTTGCACCAGTTCCAGAATTTGTCGGATCGAATAATGTTAAATCTGGCGGAGAAAAATAATCATATCCTTGAAATTGGATATTAGTATCAATTAAAAGTCCAGATGAAATAATCGCATCTATTTGAGCTTTCTGTCCCTCAATTACCTTAATGTTGGGAGTCTTTTCAAAGTTGATAACATCAGAACCATATCCAGTACCATTTTCATATAGATATGCATCAACAATAGATCCTTTAACAACAGGTGTTAATTCTATAGATTGTGTTTGAGCTGTTGTACCAATACCGGCACTAACAAAATCAATAGTTGCTACAATATCTGGATATTTAAAGTATTGATATCCAGATCCGTTAGATGTAAATTGTACATATCTCTTTGATTCGAAATTACTAGTTATTGTACCACCAATTCCTGCATCACATATTCTAAATGAATCAGAATCCTCTTTTAAAATAAAATAACTTTTTTCCGTAGAAAGACCAACACTATCGGAAATTCCAATTGCAGAAGTATCAAAATGATAATCTACCAAATCTCCTGTTTCAAAATTATGATTTTTAAAATTAATAGTATTATTAAAAGTATTAATTCCAACAGGTTTGACAATTAACTTTCTATTCGTAAGTTTTGCTGAATCTAAAATTTTAATTTCACTTAGAGTATTAATTACTTCTCCAGATACAAATTTTTGAATTCCTCCATATCCATATCCAGTAGATTCTACGCCAAATTTAATTGGATTTGTATTATTCGTATAATCATCAAAATTATCAAAAAGTTTTATAGTAATATTATTATCGACTTTGACATAATATGTTGCATTGTTTATAAGTGTTGAATCGTTAATATTATTTCCATCAGTATCAATTCCAACATTACCACTAGATGTTTCATTCCGATATATTATTTCTTGCCCATTAACAAAATTATGATCTTCAATAAAAGACAATTGGTTAGTTGATATGTCAATACCACCACCCTCTGTCGTAGGTCTTGCATCAAATAAATGCTCTGATCTTTTTTTGACTAGAACGGGTTCATACGAACCGCCACTAATATTACCTCCAGTAACATTAATACTAGAAATACTTTTTATGTTAAAGTTTGATGTGGAAGAATCAACGATAATCTCTTTAAGTTCTCCCGAAATAACAGGTTGAACTTTTGCATCAGAACCATTTGTAGGACTTGATGTTGTTATTTTTGGCAAATTCAATACATCATAATTACTTCCACCAATAAGTACAGAAACATTTGTTAAAGGTCCATAATATATTTTTTCGTCTGTTTTATAATTACTAATCTCGACGCCATTTATTAATACACCAGTTTCTCCTGGAGTAGTTTCTTCTTTGGTTCCAGATCTTAAATTTGGATTTAAACTAAACTTTTTAAATGCTTTTTTTGGTTTTATTAAATTTGTCTTATGTTCGAATAAAGTAAATGTATGAGTGCCAATACCAGAAATTGGCATACGCATTTTAAGGCTAGGCGTATCAGATGCAATATGCGATCTTGATGTATATAATTTTAATTTCTTTCTATCATCCTCTTGTCCAGGATTTGATATCACTTCAACATAATAAGATCCCGTAGCTAAACCAACAATTGGATCAGTTTCTGGTTCGTAAAATATTCTATCACCGGATAAAAATTTTACTTTATCTTTTAATTTTATCGTAGTAAATTCTTGGACTCCGGTAGAATTTTCAGTAACTTCATCAACATCTTGAAGTGGATCAATTACAGTAGAATCTAATTGATATCTATAAATTTGCTGTTCAATGTCAGAAACAAAAGGAACTGGAGGGACAATACCTTGATCATTTTCTGGCATTGTATATGTATCAAAATCTCCAAAACTACTTGATGGTAATGAGTTGGAAGCAACATATGCATAAGAACTTCCATCAGTATAAATGTTTTGAATATCTGAGATTATATTATAATTTCCATATTCAATTGGAACATACTTACTATATGCCTTATTAACTCTTCTTCGTATTGAATAAAGTTTATCTGGATCTTCTGGATTGAAAATAAAATTGCCCAGTGTCAATGTTCTATTCAATCCATCATCATCTGGTTGAATATTTGAAATAAAAGGAATATCGGTATCTGCTAATGGATATACTACTTTATAAGACGCCCTATCAATTATTTCAATCCTATCACCAACTTTAAATTGAGATTTATCAATACTAGTTTTAAGTCTTATATCTGCACCAAATTCTTCAATATCAACCGTTGGTGCGGTATTATAAATCCAAGAATTTGCAAAAATTTCTTTTTTTGACTTTTCAATTGGATTTGGTATATAATCTCCAATGTTTTTAACAGTTAAAATTTGATCTTTATAGATTGGAATTGAACCATCATCCGTATAATCATCAATATCTGATATAACACCAGTTATTCTAAATTCACATTTTTTGTCTATATCACCATTTTCATATCCAAAATAAATCTTATCAGACCTAATATTATCAGTTTTATGAATTGTATTTTCTATTCCACTACAACCTAAAAATTGATTATAATTTTTTTCAGTATATGTTATAGTATTATTACCAGAATATATCTTACCACTAGAATCAAATCCATTTGTAGAATCTACTGTAATAACTGAAGATCCTGGAAGAACTGTATCCTGAGATTTGGTTGCAGGAGTAATTTCAAACGTTCCTTCAATAGTACTCTTATCATCATATCCAACATAGAGATTTATTTTATAATAAAGAATTCCTCTTCTAGTAAAAGGCTCTACCTCAGATACAACAGCTCTAGTATCACTATCAGTATTTTTTACGACAGTTTGACCTTTTAACTTTGATAAATCACCACTAACTGCTTCTGCAATTAATACTTCTCTTCTTACAAAAGAAGCATCTGATGGTTTAATAAGATATTGTTCTAAATTTACCGTTTGACCCGATTTTCCAAATAAAACTCTTAAAAGAGTTTCTACAGAATCATCAGTTCCTTTTGATGTATAAAAAGATTTTATTTCTTTTATGAAATTTCCTACATTCAAATCATCAGTTAATTTTCTTCCTTGAAAATCATTTGCAAAAGTGAATTTTGTCTTTTCAAAAAATTCTTTTAAAAATAAAGTACTTAAATTTTCTACAGATGCACCACTATTATGAGAAGATGCTAATGTAGTATCAAATACAACTTCTTCTTTATCAAGAATATTGTGATAATTTGTAATACCACTAAATCCACGAATACATCCAGTAAAAGAATTTGTAGTTATTCCCGTATAGGAAATAATTTCATCATCAATTTTAATCAATCCATATTCTTGTGGAAATCCTTTTGTACTGGTAATATTAATTGTTTTGTCGCCAACTGTAGTAATACCCACTGTAGTAGAACTATCTACTATGACTTCTGGTACTAGATTATCTAATTTCAAATATTGATCTAAATTATCCGATAAGTCTGTAGGACCACCCTGATATTCCTGAGAGGTATAATATGTTTTTAAAAAATCAATAAATTTCGGATTCTCATCCGAAATAAATGATGGTACTTGATTGGAAACAATATCTTGAATCTTTACTCTAGATTCAATCCCAGTCGTTATCATATTACTCTCTAATTAGTGTGCCGTTTGAATAACTTGAAGTATAAGCGTCCCGAACAAATGTAGATCCGGAAACTTCTTCTCCAGAAGATATAACATCCTTTACCATATTTATTTTACTTTTTGAGATGTCAAAATTGATATACAAATCTCTCAATCCAACAATATCGTTTGATTCTGGTATTGCTTCTATCTCTATAATATTATTCGGTTTTACGGTAGAAGTTATGTTGACTGTAGTCAAATTAATTTCACCTTTAATATAATCAACCGTTCCCGCAGATGTTGCAATAATTCGTATTTCTCCGGTAGAAAGAATTTTAATAATAGATATAATTCCCGTTTTACCATCTTCATTTGGTACATCAGTAAGATATACTGTAGAAGGTTCTCCAGAAATAGTAAATCCACTGGACTTAATATTAAATCCATTAGAATTCACATGAAATCTATTTCCAAAACATAATTCATATTGTGCCTGTTGATTTACAAATGCGTTTAAGTTTCGTCTTATCTTTACTTTTGTTATATTTGATGTTACTGCAACATTTGTAGAATCAATAATTCCCAAAACTTTACTGTATTTGAATCTTCCACCAAATTTATTTAAATCCAAACTGTTTGCATAAGATGATAATGATGCTAAAATTTGAGTTTGTAATGAATCTCTAGTTGATACTTTCGAATCATCGTAATAAATTGAAGAATCTATTTCTACATAAAGCACTTTAAGATCAATTATTTTTTGATTAATTCCTGAAATTGAATATTTTTTTAAGTCTGTTAAAATTCTAGTCTTATCAAAATCTGAAACAAAGAAACCATTTTTCGGTTTTATTGATATTTGAACATTTCCATATTGTGGCGGATCCAACTCTTCTCCGCCAACAACAGATACAGACTCTGTATTTGGATATATTTTTTTGATCAAATTTTCATAATCATTTGATGTTACTGCTCTATTCTGCGAAGAATAGAGTTTTGGGGCATAAGTTTTAATTGATTCTAAAGATTCAATATCTCCACCATTTTTTGATGGGGATATTTGATCTTCATTCAAAAATCTGATATCTGTTATCTGCAGTATATTTTGATCTTGACTTGTATCGACAATTGTACCGGCAAAAGAAAAACGGGATGCTCCGTTTCCATCTTTTCCGTCGGTTGTAATATAATTGACAGTAATGACTCCATTATTTGCAATTTTTTTGCCAATAATTCCATCTCCAAACATTAATTCATATTTTTCATCTTGAATCTCTTGTATCAGATAGATAGGAGATGTTGAATCTGTACGTACAATATTATCAAGTGGATAATATTCGTTCCCTAAAGCTCCTGTTTCAATCGCATCATCATCTTCATTTACATAAACTTTTAATAATGATGTATCTACACCTGAATTGTTTAGAATGAATTTTTGATTGAGAGAAGCATCAACAACAAATTGTTTGGTTAAAAACAATCCTTGATATATTTTTAATCTTTCGAATGTTGCCTCACCCCCTTCAACGGATACTGTAACGTCCTCAGGGATTGAGAAAACGTAAGAGGTATCACTCACTTCGCCAACACAAACTAAACCCCTCTTGAGGGTCACAGAACTCTTATTAGATAGAATTGTTAGAGTAAATGTAACTTCTGTACTGGATGCCGTTTTCGATCTAGGCACATATCCAATATTTCTTGCCAGAGATACCACATTTTCTCTAAGAGTTGCAGAATCCAAAAAGGATTCATTAACTATCATATTAGAGTTAAATGAATTTATATACGTATTATAAGCTAACGTATCAATTAAAACCGAAAAATTAGATCCTTCAAAATCAAAGTCTGAAAAATCAGAATTTGATCTCAAATAATCTTTAATCGATGTCTTTATCTGGTCAAAATCCAGATTTGTGAATTTTGTAAAAGGCATATTATCTTGTTGCCTCTAATAGGAATGAATATTCTTGTGTTGGAAACTCTTGACCAACGATATCAAAGATTACAGTAACATCAAATGCATTTTGATCTGGATATGGTCGCACTTCTATCTGAAGATTATCGACTCTGGGCTCAAAATTATTGATTGATGTTCTTATTTGGTCATTTATTACCGATGCTGTACCAAAATCTACGAAATCAAACAAACTTCCACCAACATCAGAACCAATTGAAGAATCAAAAAAACGTTCAGTGGGTATTGTCATGACAATATTTCGCACAGACCTGCGTATCGCTGCTTCATTTTTTAAAACTTGCAGGTCTTTTGTTATGGGGTGCGGTTGAAATGATAAACTAATGTCTTTGAAAGACTTAGATATCTTTCGAATTGCCATTTTGACTAGAGTTTTCTGACTTTATTTATACCCAATTCCAGAATCAACCGTAGAATGGTTCTGTACCATACTCCCAATCATCATAATCCTCATCATTGCGAATTTTTTCGTGCAATTCTGACTGTTTTTTAAAGTCATGACGAGGTGCAGTATCGTGCATTACCTCACTAATCACTTTTTTATTCGATTTTTCGAGTTTTGCGTTGTAATCAGTGACTAAAGATTCGGTTCCCCACATTTTTCTCATATAATCTACGTTTCTGTCCACAGGTGAGTTTGCCATTTTTGCTCCGACTGATGAAATCAGAACTTTTTGAGGGGTTGCTATCCCTTTTTCTATTTATTTTCGCCTTCTTCGGTTGTTTCTTCACGTTCTTTTGCAGTTTTCCAAAAATATTCATCCTCTCTACCCATTCCAAGACGATCATTACCATTTTCAACCTGATAATATTGTGTCGAAACCTTAAAATCTGGCATTTTAGGGTTA
>TARA_A100001201_G_scaffold10513_1_pt1 | contig 13868 bp, 7 predicted proteins | sample TARA_A100001201 | Tara Oceans TARA_A100001201 (sample SAMEA2619872) | marine metagenome | biome: marine biome (ENVO:00000447); feature: surface water layer (ENVO:00002042); material: "saline water (ENVO:00002010), including plankton (ENVO:xxxxxxxx)" | depth 5 m | reverse complement strand
TATTATGGTCTAGCTGACAACGTTATAACACATAGAAGTTACGGGAGTATAAACAGCTTAAAATGACAGCAGAACTAAAAACCATAGATGATGCTTGGCTGGATATAGACTTAGACGACGACTCTATATTTAACCCAATGTCCATACTTAAAAGCTCAGACGAAGACTTCCACTTAAAGCTTTCGTATCTAATGACAAAGCCCGAGTACTTTTCATTTCTTTGTAAGCACATATTAAATATTCAAATTCTTCCATCGCAAGCCCTAATGCTCTGTGAGATGTGGAATAGAAAATTTCCCATGCTTATTGCTAGTCGTGGTTTTGGTAAGTCGTTTATGCTTTCTTTATACTCTCTTCTCAGAGCCCTTATATTACCAAAGAGAAAAGTTGTAGTAGTTGGTGCTGCATTTAGGCAATCTAAAGTTCTGTTTGAGTACATGGAAACAATATGGAGAAACGCACCAATACTCAGGGATATCTGCAGCGGCACTAGTGGGCCAAGAAGAGATGTTGACAGGTGTGTTATGAGAGTTAATGATAGCACTGTCACTTGTCTGCCTCTTGGTGATGGTCAGAAAATTCGTGGTCAACGTGCTAATGATATTATATCTGACGAGTTTGCCTCTATTCCTAGAGACATATTTGAAAATGTCGTTGCAGGTTTTGCAGCTGTAAGTTCAGACCCAATAGATAATGTTAAAAGGTTGGCAGCTGAGAAAAAAGCAAAAGAGATAGGTGTAAAACTAGAAGAACAAAAGAAAGAAGAAAGCAAAGAACTGAAGATAAAAGACAACCAGATTATACTTTCTGGTACGGCTTACTACGACTTCAATCACTTTGCGTCATACTGGAAAAAGTGGCGACAGATAATCAAAAGCAAAGGTAGGGAAGACAGATTAAGAGAAGTCTTTGGCGGCGAAGAAGTGCCTCCTAGTTTTGATTGGACTCAGTACTCAATTATAAGAATACCGTATGAACTGCTCCCCGAAGGCTTTATGGACGCGGCACAGGTTGCTCGTTCTAAAGCTACAGTTCATGCTGGTATTTACCAAATGGAATTTGGAGCATGTTTTACCAGAGACAGTCAGGGGTTTTTCAAGAGATCATTGATTGAGTCTTGTGTAATTTCAAACGACAACACAGTAAAAGATTCACAGGGTAATGAAATACATTTTGAAGCAAAGCTTATGGGCGACCCTAAGAAAAAATATGTATTTGGAGTTGACCCTGCTTCTGAAGTTGACAATTTTTCAATAGTTGTAATAGAAATAAACGCAGATCATAGAAGAATAGTTCACTGTTGGACTACAAATAGATCTGAGCACAAAGAAAAGGTTAAACTAGGATTTTCATCTGAAACTGATTACTATGCATATTGTGCTAGAAAAATTAGAGACTTGATGAGATTGTTTCCCTGTGCCCATATAGCTATGGATGCTCAGGGTGGTGGTATAGCTGTCATGGAATCCTTACATGACAAAGATAAAATAAGAGATGGAGAGGTCGCCATTTGGCCTGTGATAGATGACAACAAGCCAAAAGACACTGATGACGAAAGAGGTTTGCACATATTAGAAATGTGTCAGTTTGCAAAGTACGACTGGCTGGCCGAAGCAAACCATAGTCTTAGAAAAGACTTTGAGGATAAATCACTGCTGTTCCCATTCTTTGACTCTATAAGTCTTGGTATATCAGCAGCAGAAGACGGATTAAAAAATAGAAACTACGATACACTAGAACAGTGTGTTATGGACATAGAAGAACTAAAAGATGAACTTGCTATGATTCAAATGACTCAGACTTCCAGCGGAAGAGACAGGTGGGACACCCCAGAAGTAGTTGTCGGCGCTGGAAAGAAAAGCAAGATGAGAAAAGACCGCTATTCAGCACTTATAATGGCAAACATGGCGGCTAGAGGAATAATGAGAGCACCAACGCCACAGGAGTACAATTTCTTTGGAGGGTTTGCTACATACGACGGTATTGAAAGAAAGAAAGATGACAACATGTATTCAGGGCCGAACTGGTTTACTGACAACATGAAGGATATCTACTAGTTTGTGTATAATACTGTAACATTCCGATTAACATTCCAATTGATTGATTAGAGAGAACATTATGTCAGATTTATCTACGTGGTCTAGCGACGATGAAAGAGCTCAAGCCTATGCATCTTATAAAGATGATACCATATCTTCTATGGGCGGCATACAAAAAAGCACAGCAAATCACTATAGGAATTTTATAGATATCGAGCCAAATAGGTCAGTAAGACCCGGATTCATGTCTTCTGATTACTATGCCTTTAGACCCGGAGAGGAAGTAGCTCAAAAACAAAAACGCGCAATAAAGATGTGCATGGACGCTTATGACAAGGTTGGAATCATTAGGAATGTTATTGATTTAATGGGAGACTTTGGAAGTCAAGGTATAAGCCTTGTACATGAAAATAGAAGCGCAGAAAAGTTCTTTAATCAATGGTTTAAGAAAGTTAATGGCAAAGAAAGATCGGAAAGATTTCTAAACAATCTATACAGAACTGGAAATGTTATACTATATAGAAGTTTTGCTGACATAACTCCAGAGCTCAAAACATTCATGAAGTCTATGGCTAATGACATAAAAGTAGAAATGCCTAATGTCACACAAAATCAAATACCTTGGAGATACAACTTCTTTAATCCCACTACCGTAAATATGAAAGATGGCGGGTTATCTCTTTTCTTAGGTACAAAGCACTTCACTGTCAAAAATTCAATCTCTGATAAGTTTGGCGAAAATGGCGTTCCAACAGATGTATTGCAGACTCTACCAGCTAGAGTTAGAAACGCAATAAAGCGCGGAGATAAGGAAATTCCTCTTGAAGAAAATAGACTTTCTGTGTTCCACTATAAGAAAGACGATTGGAACCAGTGGGCAAACCCAATGATATATGCAATCCTAGATGATATTATCATGCTAGAAAAGATGAGGCTTGCCGATATGTCTGCGCTAGATGGCGCGATATCAAATATCAGACTCTGGACTCTAGGTAATTTAGACCATAAGATTCTTCCAAACAAAGCGGCCATCAACAAGCTGAGAGACATACTAGCAAGTAATGTTGGCGGAGGAACTATGGAACTAGTTTGGGGGCCTGAATTATCTTACACTGAATCTAATAGCCAAGTTTATAAATTTCTGGGTTCAGAAAAATACCAGTCTGTTCTCAATAGTATATATGCTGGGCTAGGTGTACCTCCAACTCTAACTGGCATGGCCGGAAATGGTGGTGGATTCACCAATAACTTCATATCTCTAAAGACATTGGTAGAAAGACTTCAATACGGCAGGGATCTTTTAGTTAGATTCTGGCAAGGAGAAATAGAAGCAGTCCGTAGAGCTATGGGTTTCAGAAAAGCTGCACATGTTCATTTTGACCAGATGAGTCTTGCTGACGAGTCAACAGAAAAGAATCTTCTTCTGCAACTTGCAGATAGAGATATTATATCCCATGAAACGGTGCTGGAAAGATTTAAGGAAATACCCTCAGTGGAAAAAATCAGACTTAAAAGAGAAGTCAAGGAAAGAGCAAAAGAGGAAACACCAAATAAAGCGGGCCCTTACCACAATCCTGAGCATAAACAAGATTTGGAAAAGATTGGTATGCAAGGTGGAAAGCTTACGCCTCAAGATGTTGGCTTAGAAACTAGCGTACCAGACGAAGTTTTAATGCCAGAGAAAAAAGAAGACAAGCCTCAACCTAATAATGTTAGAGATAATGATGACAAGACAAAAGACCCAGAGGGCGGCAGGCCAAAGTTTAGTGTTGATACTGAACCAAGAAAACAAAGGGTAGAAACACCAAAGTCCAAGCCCGGAGTTGCTGAGCTAATAATGTGGTCAAATGAGTCGTTTGATACTGTATCTACTATTATAACAGACGCATATCTTGAGATGAACGACAAGTCAAATCTAAGACAGATAACTAAATCTGAAGTTCATCACCTAGAAAAAATGAAGATGGATGTCTTAACAAATATTGAGCTTATGTCTAAGGTAACGAAAGAATCTGTATACGCGCAGCTTAAAGCGCAGTGCTCTTGCCCAAAGGATTTCACGGACATTTTAACAAGCAAACAAATAACACTGAGTGACATGAGCATAAATTCTTATAGAAGTAATGCCATAAGCGCCTTTGTAGAGTACACATTAAAATAGGCTTAAATAAAGTTTTTATTTTATTTTGTGTATATTATTTTAGAGGTGAGACACATGAAAATATACAATCAAGAAATAAAAGATGGTATATCTGATCTTGTAAAAACACAAGCTTCAATAGCTTACTGTTCACAGGCATCAATTTCAAATCGTAAAGACAACGACGATTCAGAAATTATCAAACTAGTGGCAGGAAAGAGTAATCCAGATCAGTTTGATTTATACTATTTAGAGTCCGTTTTGGTTTCCACTGGCTGGAATAAAAACGATGACGTTTTCACTAATGCTGAAACTTGGGCTGCAAGATCCACTCCGGAAGATAAGCAGTTTAATTTTATGCACAACGAAAATGATATCATAGGTCATATAACTGATTCCTATGTGATAGATAAAACAGGAAATAAAATATCAGCAGAAGAGGAAGAAGCTCCTAAAGATTTTGATATAATCACAGAAGCGGTTCTTTACAATAGCTGGACAGACCCTGAAAACAGGGAAAGAATGTCACAGATAATTGCTGAAATTGAAGAAGGAAAGTGGTTTGTCTCTATGGAGTGCCTTTTCTCGGATTTTGACTATGCTCTTGTAGACCCCAAAGGCATTGGTCATGTTCTTCCAAGAAATGAGGAATCTGCGTTTTTGACGAAACACCTACGTGCCTATGGAGGCGAAGGAAACTATGAGGGCTATACTGTCGGAAGAGCACTTAAAAATATTGCCTTTTCCGGTAAAGGGTTAGTTTCTAATCCTGCTAACCCAAGAAGCGTAATCTTGGAAAAAAGTAAATCCTTTATAATCAATACAGACATTAGTAATGAACTTTCGATAGGAGAATTTAAGATGTCAGACAATAATAGTCTATTGGAGAAGCAGATTGAAGGTCTTAAAGAAGACTTAGCTGCAGCCCAAGCAGAGAACCAAGCGATGAAGCAGTCTGTCGAAGAAGCAAAAGATAAAGAATTTGCTACTACGATTGAAGCTTTTGAAGCTGATGTTCAGTCTAAAGATGAAGCAATTGCTACACTTGAGGAAACTGTAAAGTCTACTCAGGCGAAAATTGCTGAATTGGAAGACGCTCTTGCAACTTCGCAAGAAGAATTAGAAACCGCTCAAAAAGAAATTGCTGAGATGGTTCAAAAAGAAAGAACTGCCGCTCGCAAGACCGCTTTAACTGAAGCCGGACTTGAAGAAGAAGCAGTTGAGGAATCTTTAGCTAAATTTGAATCCTTGGATGACGAAGCTTTTGAAGCAGTCGTTGCCCTATTTGGTAAAAAGCCAAAGAAAAAGAAGGATGAAGATGAAGAAGAAGCAAAGGACGACACAAAAGCAGAAGAAACTGAAGAAGCAGAAGCAGACGAAGCCGAACAAGCTGAAGAAGCAGAAGCCGAATTAGAAGAAGCTTTTGAAGAAGTAGAAACAGCTGAAGCTACACTTGTAGACGCAACAGAAGAAGTTGATTCAACTAAAGCTGCTGTGGCCGAATGGTTAGCAAATGATGTTTTCGGCAAATAAGTTTAGTTTTTTAATTTAACAGGAGATTTTTAAAATGGCTCTTAAAGCAGACAGATATGAACTCCAAACGGACATTAGCTTCTTCATGAATCAAGAGGCTTCTAGAGGTACAGTAGTTGTTCATGACTCTGGCGTTGTTACTAATGCCACTGGTGCAGCAATGGATCAGGGTATCAACAAAGTCAAGACGAACAAAGCTGACAACGACGAAGTTCCGGTTGGTATTCTTTTAAACGATGTTGTTAATAAAGACCTTACTCGTACTCATCTTAACCAGTACAAAGATGAAGTTCAACAGGGCGGCAAAGTTACAGTTCTCAGAAAAGGTTACGTAGTAACTGACAAAATTACCGGAACGCCTAAGCTTGGCGATTTGGCTTTTGTATGTGAAGAAACAGCTGGTAATATTAAGCCATCATGCGTGGACAGTTCTGGTAGTCTTATCATCGGTCGATTTTTGACTGGTAAAGACTCAGATGGTTATGCTAAGGTTGAAGTCAACCTACCAAACATGAATGTAGCTGGCGCTGCAGGCGGTTAATCCAAATAACTTTTACAGGAGAATTTATAATGTCTTTTACAAATAGACCAAGCGATGAACTGATCGGCTTGCTTAAGCAATCCGGCGACAGTGACTTGAACGTCGCACAAGCTGCTCAGCGTGAATTCGCTAAAGCACTAGAACTTCCGCTCCGTAAGGGTGTTTTGGTTGGTAACATTATCGGTGATATCTTTGAAGTTATCAATGTAGAACCGGGTGCCAGCACAGAATTCCCATTGGACTTGATTTCTCCGGGACTTGAAGGTGAGCACGTTGCTTACACTAATCCCGGTCACGGTAGAATCCCAGAACGCGCAGTCGAAAGTGACTACGTAATGATTCCAACCTACAGTATCACTAGCTCAATCGACTACTTGCTTCGATATGCTCGTGACGCTCGTTGGGACATCGTAGCTCGCGCTATGCAAGTTCTTGAAGCTGGTTTCACCAAGAAGATGAACGACGACGGATGGCACACCATTTTGGCTGCCGGCGTTGATAGAAACGTTCTCGTATACGATGCTGATGCGACCGCTGGTCAATTCACAAAACGTCTTGTATCTCTGATGCAGACTGTTATGCGTCGTAACTCTGGTGGTAACAGCGCATCTGTTGGACGTGGTCGTCTGACTGATATGTACGTCAGCCCAGAAGCTCTGGAAGACGTTCGCAACTGGGGATTGGATCAGATTGATGAAGTTACACGTAGAGAAATCTACACCGCTTCTGAAGGTGGAGCTCCAATCACCCGCATTTTTGGTGTTAACCTGCATGATCTTGATGAGCTTGGCGAAGGCCAAGAGTATCAAAGCTTCTACACAAGCGATCTCAGCGGTGCCGTTCAAGCATCTGACGTTGAGCTTGTAGTTGGCTTGGATCAGGCTTCTAATGACAGCTTTGTAATGCCAATGAAAGAGCAGCTTCAAGTATTTGAAGATCCTACTCTTCATAGACAGCAGCGAGCTGGATACTACGGGTTTGCTGAAATTGGATTTGGTGTACTTGACAACAGAAGAGTTATTTTGGGCTCATTCTAAGTCAATATATCAACCTCGCTTCACGAAAGGCCACCCTCACATATATGGGGGTGGCTCTTTTTTTATGTGTATATATACAGTAGAACATGTTCTTTTTTAGGATTTTAGGAGAATAAAATGGCTGCATTATCAGACTATTTAGAGTCTGGTCTTCTCAATTATGTATTTAGAGGCCAGTCGTTCACTCTGCCAACAAATATTTCCATTGCGCTAACTAGCGGTGTTCCTGCTGATTCCAATACTGGAGCTACAATTCCAGAGTGCCCCAGCGGTATAAACGGCGTCTCAACAGGATATTCAAGGGTTAGTTTAGGCGATCCAGCATCTGCTGGCGCGACGGCTTGGTCATACCTTGCAGATGACGATGCTCAAGGGAGTGGCGTTATTAAAAATAGTGGACAAATTGTTTTTAACACAGCTCTGCTAGATTGGGGCTGGGTAAGTGGGGTCGCTATTGTAGACGACTCAGATTATGGAGAGGGTAAGTTGCTTATGCATTCGCAGCTTTCCAACCCCAGACAGATTTATATGGGGGACAACGTAAAGTTTGATTACCAAACATTAGAAATCACCTTTAAGTAAAGTGACCCGATATGACTACCTTAGATAAATCTACATTAATACTGAATATTAATAGGGATTTGGCAGACAACGCCACTCAAGAAATATCACCAAAAGATGTGAGACAGAATCTTTTAGATATTATTGATTCTGTTAATAATTTAACACATTCTGCGGATATAACGGGGACAAACTTTTCTACCCCCGAAACTAGAAATACTAGAGCTGGCAAAAACGCTTTAAGCAAACTGCATTTAGATGGATACATAAGCATTGACAATACTGCTTATGGTTATTCTGCTAATAGTAATAATTATATAGGGTCTGGAAATACTTCCATCGGCTCATATTCTAATAGCTGCAATGTCTATGGTAGCAACAACGCTTCTCTTGGCTATGGCTCTTTGGGCGTTAATATAGCTGGAGACAAAAACGTAGCAGTTGGTGCTTACACTCTTCATGGTTCCAAACACGGCGATTACAATATCGCAATAGGTCATGGAGCTGGGTATTATATACCAAGTGGAGAGCATTATAAATTCTATGTAGGCGCACACAACATTAGTGGCGAAGCTGCGTGTGATTTAGAGCTTTTTGGCTCTGGAGTTCCACTTCTCTACGGCGAGTTAGACCACTTAAGATTAGGTGTTGGCGTAAATGAACTGCACGACTATGGAGCCTTACAGGTCTCCGGAACTGTTTCACCTAATATCAATGATCAATTCCATTTAGGTCATAGTCTTTATAAGTGGAAGTCGGTAAATGAGCAAGTTCACTTCTCTGGTGATTATATTGGTATAGGAACTGAATCTCCATCCGGCACTCAGGGTCTTGTTACTGTAGATGGAAATATAGTACCTAGAAAAAGTAATGTTTATAAATTAGGTGCTGAGGATCTAAAGTGGGATGGCTTCTTTAATGATATAGTTGTAAGTGGAACAGCCAAGATAAATAACTATGTTTACAATGAAATATCTTCTTGCTCATATCATTGCAGAACTCTTTACTTGGCAACTAGCGGCATATGCGAAGATGAACCGGGTGTATGTGGTTACCTGACGGATCAAGAAATAGAAGGAGGCGGATTTGTAATAAGATCTAGCGGTACAGATTATTTCCGCGATTATGAATTTACATACATGTCCCCAGACAGTACACTAGACTGTTTAGAATCAGATACTCCCTATTCTAGATCTAGCTGGAATAGTAATATAAGCATACACATCGCTTCCGGAAGTCACCTAATGACTGACAGGGTTATAGGCAATAACGAAAGCCTTGCTCTTGTAACTACTTCTGGCTGCAACGGATTAGTCATCGAAAATCTACAAGACTCTGTGAGCAATAATAGATTTACATATGGCATTGGCCACGTTCGATCTTTTGCTGCTTCTGATTCATATTTGGGAGGGCTTTCCTCCGTCAATTTCTTAGGCTCCGGAAATAACAATTTCCTTTCTTCTCACATCCTTGCGGGATCAGGCGCAGAGGTTGGGTCTAGATTACTAGCCAGACTAAACACGGGAAGTGGATGTGGATTCCACGCATCATACTTAGATCAGAGTGACCAACTGTCTTCTGGTATGTTGGTAGAACAAAGCCCATATGTCAGTGTCCCCGATTACGCGGGAAATACAAACACGTTCCTTGGGACGACCCAGAAAAAAGACAGGTACGAAATAAAGTCCGTAAATACCAGCGGAGAATTCTTTAACTCATTTACTATAATGAGAGACCCGGTAATAACTATTGACTCCGGAAGAAATGACTACAATTACAACAGATGGAATGTAAACCCAGAGGGTGGTCTGGTTGGTATATCAAACTACTCCACAGAAAAACTTCCTGACTCTTTAGTAAACATACAATCAACAGGCGACTTCTCGATTAAGGCTACTGCGCCCGATGGGTTCAGGCCAAGGCTTGAGCTGTTGTCCGGCCCTAATGATAGAAATCATTGGATAACCAGTGGTGTCGAGACGAACGGGGTTAGAGATGGCGCTTCTTATGGTGGTTTAGTAATGGAATTTCTTCCCAGTGGTGGAAGAAGAGATTATTGGTCTAATTACAATCCCACAGAAGCTGGCTCAACAAGGCTATACAGAAGAAGACACGCTATAATTGGTCTTGTTACTGGAGATACCTTCGGCGGTTATAACGATGGGTCAAAGACTGGTGCATATTGGGATGGCTATGACGATAGTCAAAACATAGCGACTAGGTTCCCAGAGCCTGACTATTTCTATAGATCTTACATAGCTTTTAGTGAGTCCGGAGTAGGCGTAAACACAAGAACACCTCACTCTGCTTTAACTGTTCATGGTGACGTGGGCAAGGATGAGGAAGCTAGAGGTGGTATTATATCAATGAAAGTTCAGGATGCCGGAACTGGCCCTAGAACATCCAAAGATTGGGGAATCACAGACTTTGGTGATTTGATTGCTAGTGGCTATACCTATGAGCAGCAAGAGCTTTATGGCCAAGCCAGTACAATATGGTATGTTGATGCTTCTGGTAATAGCTTTGAATTGATAAACAATCCAAACAACCCACAAAACACTTCATCTTTTGTTGCCGATGCTAGTGGAAACACTTATCTTGGATATAATGCTCCCGCTAGTAGAACTTGGCTTGGTAATGGTCATTTAAGACACAATACCGCCTATGGTATGGAGTCCTTGATGTGGGGACAGTACACCCAGTTCAACACGGCTATTGGTTCTAAAGCCCTAAGAGACTTGGGTTCTGGAATTTCTATGGGTTCTGGAAATGTAGCTGTAGGACATCTTGCTGGCCTTAATCTACAAAATGCAGTCAATTCTATCATCATAGGTAATGAAACAAAATCACACGATCAAAGTAATTCTATCACAATCGGACATAATATAACTAGTGGGAATCATGTTCCACATTCACATATGTTCCTTCTTGGAGCTGGTGATGACAACATACTGTTATATGGTAAGATGGGCCCCAATGCGGCAGACAGAGAGCTTCAGGTTCCAAAGGGCAGCTTTTTAGTTGGCTCTACCGCTGGCAGTGACAAGATTAAAATTTACCACGATCAAAACTTCTTTGGTACTGATAAAGTTGCTTCAGTATTAAGAAAAGAGGACACGTCGTCAGCTTTCCCTGATGGAGGTGTTGCGTTTACATTTAAGGGCACAAACAACGAGGAAAACACTCTTGTCACAATGAGACACGCTCACCCGTTCATGTCAACAACATCTTCTTTTGTAGACAGAAGCAGGCCAGTTGTTGGGGTCAGTGGTGATGTAAATGTTCTTGGTGCTATAAACTTTTCAGATGGTTCATCATTGTCTGGCGTCTTAGGCATATCTTTGGCGGCTGGTTCAGGTATATCTACTAGAGTTGAAGATGGCGTTTCAAACTTAGACTTAGATATTGAGGAATTAAACTTAGCAGAAAATTATCACCCTCTATCAACGCAGAATTCATTTATTCCACTTAGTACAAATAATAGCGTTGGAAAAGTCAGCGTTGGTCAGCTTGCTTCGTTTATCGAACTGAGTGGCACTCAGAGAGTCCTTCCGTGTAACATACATGTATTTTCTGAGACTACAAAGGTAGATACAGACACGGATTGTTTCTCGAACTTCTTAGGGTATAGGGCTGGTAGTGGAGTCATTTTCTCGCAGTATGCTACTTTCTTGGGGCCTGAAGCTGGTTCTAACAGCTCTACTGGAATTAGTGGTGTAGACTCTTCTGTATTCATTGGCCATCGCGCTGGATATGACGCTGAGGCTGCAGACAATTCAGTGTTTATTGGTACTGATGCCGGTAAAGACGCGGAAGATTCAAGAATGTCAGTATTCATTGGTCATTCTGCAGGTAAAGATGCTAAATCAAAATACTCAATTGGTATTGGCGATAATGCTCTTGAAAATGCTAGTGGATTGTACAATCTTGAGATTACAACTAAACAATCACAAAGAATGATATCAAATGAGCAGTATTACAAGTTCAATATAGGACAAACTTTAGCAGGTAGTTTCCAGTCTCAAAAACTTTCCGTTGGAGACGCTACACTTCTTCCTAGTTCAGTTCTACATGTGAATTACAGCTCAACGCTTCACGCTACTACAGACACGCCTCAAGAATGGCATGTAGATGGTATTAAAGTAGCTTCTGTAAATAAATTTGGCGCATTTGATAACATCATAGAAGGTCAGCTTACTGGTAACTTGTCAGCCCCAGCAGACTCAGCCAACCCGACTAGTGGCGAGCTTATTATATACGACGCTGGCTTTGCAGATGGCGCTTACTATTGGAATAGCGGAGAAAGAATTTGGATACACAATAGAGATTCTAGCTTGAGTGGTAATACTGGTGCTTACTGCATGGTGGCAAAAATTGGATATGAATACCGTCCGATATGGATGGGTTGTCAGGGTATGTAATAAGGAAAAACAATATGGGGAAACCTTGTGGATGTAATTGTAATGGAACTGGCGCTCCAACTGAAGACCCTTGTCTGAACCCTCCATGTAATGGCGGTGGAGATCCACCTGATGACGTATTAGATACCAGCGATTTTCCTGTCAGTGGTGCTGGTAGCTATCATGTATGGGTAAAAAACTCCATGATTACGGGGTTTAGCCCACTGGCACTCACAGAAACTTATGCCGAGGGCAAATTTGAACTCAGGCAACAAGGGAATTGCGGCGGCCCCTTTAGCCAAAAGGCTTGTAGTGCAGAAGGTAGCGGTCTTATTCCCGTCGCCGTGGATGGCTGGACTTTTTTATGTTCTTTTTCTGGTGTTCCCAAAATAAAAGGTAACAAACACAGGGCTGTAATTATTGATTACAGTGTTACTAGTTCCAAAACAGCGGGAATGTATTGGTATCACCTCCCCTATTCCATGAAAAATAGTGTCGAGGAATATGGCGAGGTTGGTGCTAATGAATCATTTAGTTACTTAGCTCCATACAGGATGAGACAAATAAGTAAGTCATTGCTTACAGACAGCGAGGGGGTAGTACGTCCGTTAGCTTTTGATCAGTATGGAACTGAAATACCGCTTGATATTGATGTATGGGAAACACCCAATGGAGGATCAAGAGTTCAGGGCGGAATGTGGGCGGTATGCAACTCTGATGGATCACCGTCCTTTATAGGCAGAGCTCCTCAGTGTGCAGCGCACAGGTATGATACTGACTCAGTAACCGGAAGAGTATTTAACATATATGAGCATTCAGGCATAACCCCATGTAGACCAGAAGTTTCTGGGTTGTGGTCAGCTGGTGCTAGTATAGTTATGCACAACTTTGATCATCCAATAGCGATATCTGGCTTCAATTCACCGGAACCCGTTAGCATTGATGGAATACCTGTAACATGTACAAACCTTCCAGCAGACATACACGCTGGAATAGGCTATAGCCTTCCTATAATTGAGCAGATTCCAACTGATAATAGTCTATCAGACAATATACCCGATAGGCACGGATGTGTTTTTGGGGTATTTGATTTTACTAGGTTTGAGGAAAGGAAGGGGCTTACAAATTATGCAATAGGTAATTTTTCAATAATTGGTCAAATTCCATGTCAGGCTATGGAATTTACAGTAAGAACAAACAAGGTTGAAAATGCTGTTGTTCATGGGTTTTCGAGTCAAGTCGGTGGCTATCACTCAAAGAGCAAAGAGACTTCTGGTCGAAGGACTCGTATCGAAGGAATGGAAGAGCTAAATTTTCCATTGTGCTCTCCTGACACTTGGACATCCCCCGATGTGTATAACACGCATTTTTATGGGGGTGACTTTAGCTTTGGAGGTGATCCTTGGTTTAATGATGGAAACTTGGACGGGTCTTATCTTATAAAATCACACCACCACTTTCCTGCAGAAGCTCTTCCATCGGTTAAACACGATCAGTTATATGCAACAAGTTTCATAGAGGCCACAGGCTATAGGTACTCAAAACAGCCCGAACCACCTCATTGGTTAGGTTTTTATGATTGTACAGTCGATCTCGTTCCCGGTGCTTTGGACGGGG
>TARA_A100001201_G_scaffold93098_1_pt1 | contig 13917 bp, 10 predicted proteins | sample TARA_A100001201 | Tara Oceans TARA_A100001201 (sample SAMEA2619872) | marine metagenome | biome: marine biome (ENVO:00000447); feature: surface water layer (ENVO:00002042); material: "saline water (ENVO:00002010), including plankton (ENVO:xxxxxxxx)" | depth 5 m | reverse complement strand
TAGTTGTATTAGTCATCGTTGCATCTTTTTTCATGAAAAAGTAATGTGAGATAGTTACTTATGAAATACTAGTATAACAAAAGCGTCTGTAGAAATATAGGCGCTTTTTATTTTTTAATATATTTATATATACGGAGAAACGTATGGATAAAGATAATGAAATATTTGAGGGTAAAACATTTGATAGTCTGTTAAAGGATATTTACAATAATTCAAAACGTAAAGAAACACAGATACAAATTTTAATTACAGAGCTAAAGCCTATGATAAAAAATATAGGTGATGCTGTAATTATTGTACCTCTAATAAAAGATTATATGGAAATTGCAGTTAAAAATGATGAAGCATTAATTAAGATGGCTGCGATAGTTCAGAAAGCACAAAATAGATCTGGTGGTGATGGTGATGGAATGTTTTTAACAGAAGCTGAAAAAGAACAATTAATAGCTGAAGTTGGTAGAGTAGGAGTTTCAAAAAATGTCTAAATTTACTGATAGTGGCGATTTCGCTAGCACTAGTTTCGATAAAAGCGGTAAAGGTAGAAAACCTTCTATTACAGAAACAGAGACTTCATTTGGAACTGTTGTTGATGTATTAACTGGTAATGATGAAAATTTTGGTGGTGTTGGAGATATTACTTTAAGAATTAGAAATGATCAAAATAGATTATTACTAACAACTGCTTCACCAATGAACCCTCATCAATTTACTGTACCTTTACCAAATGAATTAGTACATTGTATTAAAGATCCTATAGAAGGTGAGTGGTATTATACTGGTATTGCTTCTGAAAAAGGGCTTCTAAATCATCTGTTAAATGGTCATTCAATAACAACTTTACCAGATAAAGATGTACCTTATAGTGGTAAATATTTTAAGTCAATGCCAAGGATGGTTCGTAGTTTAGATATGTATGAAGGTGATACAGTTCTACAAGGACGTTTTGGACAAAGTATTAGATTAACAGGTTCTAATCCTAACCTGCCCGAACTTCCCTGGAAGTCATCTACCGATTCTGCATCACCTATTATAACGTTACGAAATGGATATTTACCTAGAGAAAGTTTTAATACTGATGCATCCGCGATATGGCTTACATCAGATCAAATGTTTGAAATACCGCTAGTATCAGAACTGCCAACTGATCTTCAAAATAATAGAGACAATTTTGGATCTGGTCAAATTGTATTATTCAGTGAACGTTTAGTTTTCGGTACTCGAACTGATTCTATTATATTATCATCAGCTAGTACTATAGCTCTTTGTACACCGAACTGGCAACATGATGTTGATGTTGTTTTAGACGCACTTATAGATTTAATAGAACAGGTTGATAAAATTACAACTGAAATGCAAAACACATCGAGAGCAAGCGCTACTCAAACATTTCCAGTACCTATAGTTGGTTCAACTTTATTAAGTGTACAATCACCAACATTTACTACTGCATTACAGAATACTATAAATATTCAACAATCAGTAAAACAAATTAAAAGTAATATAGAGGCATTAAAGCAAAAGTAAAGTAAGTTTATATTTATTATATATACCATAATTATGGAGAGAAACATGTCAAAAACAAATAAATTAGCTCAAGTTATAAGAAAAATAGTACGTGAAGAAGTACAGAAAGAAGTACGAAATGTATTAAACGAACAAAAAGCAAAGGATAATTCTACAGTAGAGTCTTTATCGTTAAACGAAGCTCTTTCACAAACTGAACAAGAATCTTATCCAACAATGAAATCTTTTAATGCATCTGATGCAAGAGCAGGATTTGCTGCTATGCAAGATTCATTTGCAGCACCTCAACAACCTACAGCATTAGAAGGTCATAACGGTCAAGTAATTCCAACAAATAGAATTGATGACTCAGTAACAAAAGCAATGACAAGAGATTATTCTGAATTAGTAAAAAGGTTTAAAAAGTAGTAATGGCAAGGTTAGTATCAAAAATACAAAGCGAAAATTTAATCACTGAAGGTGATATAGCTGTTGGAATTGGTTTTCCTTTACAACCTGGTACTCCTATACAAAATTTTACTACAGCAAAACAGATACATGCTAATTTACAAAATTTAATATTAACAATGAAAGGTGAACGTCCGATGCAACCTACTTTTGGTTCTGATGTTTATAGGTTATTATTTGAACCAATTTATGATCATACATTAACGCAGGCTTGTAGAGAAGCTATCGAATCTGCTGTCGAACAATGGATGCCGTTCGTACAAGTTGGTTTAGTTGAAGTTGATTCAGATCCGGATCGTAATTCAGTTAACATTCGTGTTAATTATTCAGTAAATGGGTTTGAAGCAGCAGAAGCATTAAATGTGACGGTGAGAGTATAATGGCTTATTTAAACGGAGAAAATTCAGTAAAAGATGTAAAGTATACGCATAGAGATTTTGGTGGGTTAAAAAATAACCTAATTGATTTTGCTAAAACCTACTTTCCTAAATCAGTAAAAGATTTTACAGAAGCGTCACCATCTACTATGTTTATAGAGATGGCTGCTTATGTTGGTGATGTTTTGTCATATTATACTGATTATGCTATGAAAGAAACAATGCTTCATAGAGCAACTGAGAAGAGAAATATTTATGCTATCGCTCAAAGCTTTGGCTATAAACCTAGACTGGTCGCACCTAGTACAGCTAAATTAGATGTTATGATATTGATACCTGCAACAGGTACAGGTGATAATATAAAGCCTGATTTTGACTATGCACCTAGAGTTGAAAAAGGCATGGTAGTATCAACTACTGGAGGTATTAAATTTACAACAACAAGTGAAGTAGATTTTGCTGTATCAAGTTCTGTAGATACAACAGACATATCTGTTTATTCAACTGATGCAACGACTGGTAGACCTGAATATTATTTATTTACTAAAAAGGTAGACGCTTTAAGTGGTGAACAAAAAATTACTACCATTAATGTTGGTGCAGCGCAAGAGTATCCTTCTTTTATACTTAACGATACTAACGTACAAAGTATTGAATCAGTAACAGATTCAGATGGTATGACTTGGACTGAAGTTCCTTTCCTAGCTCAATCTACAATATTTGATAAATCAATAAATGATATAGCAAACGATCCGACCAGAGCTGCAGGTAACAAAGATACACCTTATATTTTACAATTAAAAACTGTAAAGCGAAGATTTATCACTAGAGTTACAGAAGGTGATAAACTTCAGTTAAGATTCGGTTCAGGTATAACAGGTGATCAAGATGAAACTATAATACCTAATCCTGAAAATATCGGTTCTAATTTACCTAGTGGAGATGATAATTTAGATAAATCTTTTGATCCCTCTAACTTTTTATATTCAGATGCGTACGGACAAGCACCTGCTAATACAACTCTTACTGTAAGATATACTAGAGGATATGGGTTAGATGGTAATGTACAATCTGCTACTATTAATAATATAGATTCAAAAAATATAACATTTGATAGCACTAAAACATTAATTAGTGGTACTCGAACAACTGTACACGATTCAATTGCAGTAACTAATTTAGAAAGAACAACAGGAGGAGCTCCAGCAGAGAGTTTAGAAAATGTTAGGCAAAATGCTTTAGGTCATTTTGCTACACAAAATAGAATGGTAACAAGAGAAGATTATGTAGTTAGAGCTATGAGTATGCCTTCTAAATTTGGTAATGTTGCAAAAGCATATGTTGCATCTGACGAACAAATGTTATCATCAGAAGTGTCTGCTAACAATCCTTTAGCAGTAAATCTATATGTATTAACTTATAATAAAGATAAACATTTAACTACCCTTCCTCAGGCAGCTAAAGAAAATTTAAGAACTTACTTATCACAATATAGAATGCTTACAGATGCGATAAATATTAAAGATGGGTATATAGTAAATATAGGAATCGATTTCGAGATAACAGTACTACCAGGTCACAACTCTAATGAAGTATTGTTAAGGTGTATTAGATCTTTAACAGATAAATATAAAATAGATAATATGAGTTTTACTAGTGCACTTTATTTAACTGACATATATTTATGTTTAGCTAATATAGAAGGTGTACAATCTGTAACAGATGTAAAAGTAAAGAATATTTTTAATGGTGATTATTCTGAACATAGATATAATTTAGATGAAGCTGAATATCAAAATGTAATTTACCCATCATTAGATCCTTCTGTATTTGAAATTAAATTTCCTGGAAGAGATATTAACGGTAAAGTAGCAACGTATTAGGGATAATTATGATAAAGACAATATTTCCATCTAAAGACGCAACAATATATGAAGCATCAGCTAGTATAAATACAGGTTTAGATCCTATACTTGAAATAAGAAAAGATATTTCAGGATCAGAAGGAGACCTAAATCGTTCACGAATACTTATTCAGTTTGATACTTCAACTGTATCTTCATCCTTATCTGCTCAAGGCATTAAGACAAGTTCAGAATATGGTAGTTTAAAATACTTTTTAAAATTGTTTGTATCGGAAGAAAAAGATGTTGCTGCGAGTTATACATTACAAAGTTCGATATTATTAGAAGATTGGGATATGGGTACAGGTAAAGCAACAAGTTATCCCTTTAAAGAAGATGGTTGTTCATGGACTAATAGAAAAGCAGGCGTTGCATGGAGTTCCCCAGGTGGTGTTGCGTTAGGAGCCGCTGGTGAAGTTTACCAATCGTTTAATAATGTAGCAGGTGATATAGAAATGGATGTTACTAATTTAGTTGAAGAATATTGGCACAGTAATGCAGCTTATTCTAATTTTGGTTTTTTAATACGCCGTAGCGGTTCAGAAGAAACAAATTCTTCTGAATTTGGTTCATTAGCTTATTTTTCTAGAGAAACTAATACTATTTATTCTCCAAGATTAGAAGCCAGGTATGTAGACCACAGTGTATCATTTGATCAAGCAGCAACAGGCTCAGAAGTTACAGTTAATGATACAATAAATGTACGACCTAGATTGCAAACTGAATATAAGCAAGGTGATACAACTAGAATTTTCGTTGATATAGATAAGCAGTTTAGTGCACGTTCACAGGTTGGAGCTGTAGGTAATGTGTTTAGATATTATTTACCTATTTCTTCATCTTATGCTATAAAAGATCTAGCTACTAATGAGTATGTTTATAAACATGATGCTAATTATACACAGGTAGGAAGAACAGGTAATACATTAAATTATTTTGATTTAGATACAAACGGATTATTTCCTGAAAGACATTACTGTGTAGAATTTAAAGTAAATCATTATTCAGGAACTAACGTTATAGCAACTAAACATTATAAACCTGAACTATATTTTAAGGTGGTGAGATAATATGGCTTATACACCTAGAAATACAAACACAAATACTAATTCAAGTACTAATTCAAGTACTAATTCAGGTATGAATAGTAGAGGGTCTGGACCTGCTGAAGCAAGAAATGTTGCAAGGGGTAGAGATACTTATACTAGAGCATTCGAAGTAAAGCAGAAAGAGCCTAGATCGCCTGTTTATCAACCTATATCACTAGGAGAAGAAACGATCCTAGCGGAATTTGGTGATACATATATTATTAACTATGAGAAGCCTGACCGAAATATGTTCTTACGAACTATACCTAATCCTATATTTGATATTGATGATGTAGAAGGTTTAGGAGATAGAACAATATTTGAACTACTTCCTAAAACACCTGTATATCCTGATACCCCTCCACAATCACTTAATGTTTATGCAGCTAACTGGTCGCGTGTAATAAACTTTGGCGGTGTTACAGATCCAAATAAAGATCCTAGAGTAGAAAATACAACTGATTGGTCTATCGAGCAATGGGCTACAAGACATAGATGGCCATCTGTTGCAACTCTTGATCCAACATATATGTATTTTACTCAAGACCCTGCTGTGTTTTATGCTAAAAATGCAATTAGTCATTTCGAACCAGATGAAAATGGTGACCTTAAACCAGTAATGGTACCTGATACAGATATAAAATGGTTGTTAGATGGTAAAGAAGTTTCTACAGGATGGTTTTTAGCTTTATCAGCATTAGATAGAACAGTAGAAGTAAGAGATGGTCAAGGTGCAGTAATACCTAGAATGCTATCATGTATTATATCTAATGAGCAAGGTGAACTAAGAAAAGAAATAAAATTTGCTGCAATTAATTCAGATGATGCAGGTACACTTACAAACGTGTCAGGTTTAGGTAGTAGTGAGGTTGACAATTTCTCTGCAACATTCGAGGGTGAGTTTAAGCCTGATGATGATCCTGATAGTGAAACTTATAAAGAAGTACAATTTGTACCTGATCCTAGATATGGACCTAGACGAATATTTGTAAGATTTGTTTGGAATCCGTTTAGTAAAGATAGATGGTCTAGAAGAAGAAAGTTTAAGAAAAATAAAGCAAGATTCTCTGTTGATGGTGTTACAATATTTAACGGACCAGGTACTGATGTACATGATAAGTTTAAAAGAAGAGACAGAAAGAAAAAACGACATCAAGATGCAATAGAACTATACCCTGAATTATTTAACAATAACGGTAGAATAAAGAAAAAGTATAGAAATAAAGGTGGTAGTCAATTAGCTGATCTTGGTGTATTTGATCTTACACAAGGAAGAAAATCAGCTCTCTTCTGGGATGAAACAGATAAAGGTGAAGGTGATCTTTTTATATTTGAAAAAAAGCCCGGACCATTTACAGGTAAAATATTTCTTAAAAAACGAGTAAGAAAAGGTGGATGGTTTAGTAAAAAAATAGATGTTTTTTATGAAAAAGAGTTTGCATTTGTAAACAACGAACTTAATTTAGATGCAGCATTTAATACTGATACTAATACTGTTCAAGATATTGATTTAGGAGTTTTCAAAGTTGGTTATAGAAAGGGTGATTAATAATGGCAATTAACAGAGATATAGAAAATATTATTGATAAGTATTCAGTGCCTGCATTTGATCCTTCTTTACAAGATCAATTACAGATATCAAGTGCACCAAATTTATTAGCTGATTATAATCCTCTTGATGTTATTGAAATAGAACTTTTAGATCAATACTCTAATCGTATCAGAACTCATAAAGGGCATATACAAGATATATCTGGTATAGGTATTGAAAATAGTCAATTAAAAATTGACGCATTTGAAATAGTTACTAATTTATTTAATATTACTAAAGGTCGATATACAATACAGGTTAGTGGGTATAGAAATTATATATATCAAGAATTGGGTACTGATGAAGATGGTAATCTTATAACTATAGAAAATGCTAATCCTGGTCAATTAGATTTTAAAAAACTAGAGATTGTTGAATTTTCTAAAACTCGTACTGAAGTACGATTAAAAGCTGCAAATGATAGCTTTGGATCTTTTGTTGACTTTTTTGAAAATCAAACTCCTCAAACTATTCCACAAGAAGGATTCTATTGGAAGTTTGATGACAATGCAGCAGTTTATTATGCTTTAAATAAAGATGGATATAATACAACTGTAAACAAAAGATTTGCAACTCCTGAAGAGTATGCTGAACATAGAGCTGAAAGAGGACTACCAGGTATAGATGAAAACGGAAATTATCAATGGTCAGGTATTAGATTAGTTGATGGTGATTTTAACCTTTTAGGTTATTTAAAACCTGAAGGTGGTGGTGTTGATGTTAAAGATCCTGATAAGCCTGAATCTAATACAGATATATGGCCTATTTATTTACGTGCTACAAGACCTGATGGTAATACTCTTAATCTTATTTCTACTAATTGGGTGCATCATGAATATACACCAAAGCCAGATACAGAAGCTAATCCTAACGAACAGCCTGAACCTATAGATACGGTAATATTTAAATTAGTAACAAAAGCTGCTGGTTCGATTCCTGCTGGAGCTAATTTAGATCTTTTAAGACCTTTATTTATACCATTTCAAGTACCAGTTGAAATCGATATACCTTATATTATAGAAGAGGCATTTACTGAGTTAAGAGGACCTAATCTTAGAATAAAAGCAAATAAAAATTCTGGTAAACCAACACTGTTAAAAAATGAAGATCAATTAACAGGAACAAATAAAGATGTTAAATCTAGAATAGATAATAAAGTAATTAGTGGATCAGGTTTAATTGAAATAAATACAGATTTCTCACAAAGAAAAAACTTTATACATTTTTCATCAGCTGTTGAAAGATTAAAAAACTTTAGATATAAAATACAACAAATAGAATCATATGATTCTCAATCTTTAGCATTCAGCACAGGGTTTTCAGGTACTGATTCTAGTGTTACTGGTTCTGAAACTGTAGTAGCTAATAAATTATCTTTTGATATTAAAAAGCGTGAAATGATTCGAAGCTTTACGCCTTATGAAGAGTATTTATATTATGAAAAACATGATGATGAAGTTGTGTATGGGAATGATGGACCTGAAACTATTCATTCTGCTACCTGGCCAAAAACAGATGCAGAGCGTACAGGACTAGGATATACATTATATCATTCAACATCTTCAGAAGCTATATCGTGGTATAATAGCCAGCTAATAAGTGCATCTGCATATGACGCACAAAATGTTTCTTATTTAAGAAATACAATACCTGTTCATATTAGAACAAACGAAGATAATGATGAGTATCAATTATTTTTAGATATGATCGGAGAACATTTCGATAGAACATACCTTACAATAAAATCACTTGAAGATACATATCAGCAACATGAATCAGTAGATAAAGGTTTATCTAAAGATATACTTTTAGATGTAGCTAAATCATTCGGGTTTAATTTATATCCTGGATTTAGTTCATCTGACTTATGGGATTATGTATTAGGTACAGATGATAGCGGTACCTATCAAGCTTCAGGTTCAGGAGAAACTAAAACATTTGTAAAGAAAGATTCTCATTCTTCTGGTGATATTGAAAAGCAAACCTGGAAGCGTATAATTAACAACTTACCTTTATTATTAAAAACTAAAGGTACTGCTAGAGGTGTTCGTGCATTGTTAGCATCTTATGGTATTCCTCTTACAATATTAAATATTGATGAGTATGGTGGCGCGCCTGCAACTCGAACTGATGATAAACGTGCAATAGAAAAGTTTAATTATGCAGTAGATTTTTCAGGCTCTGCTCATTTACAAACAACCCACATGTTTATTGATCATGATAATGAAGCGTTAAGTTTAACTGCTACAGGTTCACAGAATCGTCCGTTAAGTATGTATGAATTTAGAATCGATACTTCAGTAACAGAGAGTATGCATCTTGCAAGTTCTGATGAAGTTGCACCAGGAGCTGAACGATGGGTACTTTATTTAGAGCATTCATCTTCTGCAGCAGGTAACGATTCACCTGCAGCTATTTCAGCTGGTTCAGCATCTGTTTATTCTAACTACGGAAGATTAACATTCTACATATCAGGTTCAGCTGCTCAACCAGCTGTATCTTGTTCAACTGAATATGCACCTTTTTATGATAATGATTGGTGGAATGTATCGTTTGGTTTTACTGAGCATCCTATTTCAGGTATCGGTAATACAGTAGAACTTAGATTTGCAAAAGCAGCCGAACATTCAGCAGGAAGAATAACACATTCAGGCTCAGTTAGTGCTGAAGTAGGCACAACAAACATGGGTATGTGGAGAGATACCCAAGATATAAGATGGGGTGGTTCAGGATCATCTGGACAAGCAGGTTCAGACTTTCCTAACTTACAACCATTCTCCGGTTCATGGCAAGAAATACGTGGATGGGCAGAATATATAAGCGATGAAGCTTTCTATCAACATACATTAGCAGCAACATCTATTGTTGGTGATACAATACAAAGTGCGTATAATGATCTTTTCATAAGAATACCATTAGGTACAGATTTAAAACGATACGATGTATCATCTCCGGGTACTACATTAACTTTCCCTACTATGAATATATCAGGATCTATTCCAAATGATAGTAATAGTGAAGATGGATATACTATAACAGTTAATTCAAGTAGAAGACCTAAATTTATAGGATGGCAATCGATACCATTTAGCGCTAAATCAGAAACATATTTTGTTAAAGTTCCTCATACTGCAGGTCCTTCTAAACACTCTAATAAAGTAAGAATAGAAGATAATACTTTACGTAACAATCAACTTGCTAGAGACAAATCATTTGAGCAATCTTCATTCGATTCTAATCCGTTAGATTCAGAAGATGTATCAGTTGTATTATCACCAGCTGATCAAATTGATACTGATATCGCAATGCAGTTTGGTGGGTTTGATTTAGATGATTATATAGGTGATCCTAGAGATAAATTTAAATATGAATATAGTACTTTAAGAGATACTAAAAATTTATACTTTAAAAAATATACTGGTGGTAACAGTGTTATGGCTTTTGTAAATTTCTTAAGATCATTTAATAAAGGCCTTTTTAAACAAATTGAAGATATGATACCATCAAGAGCAGATGCTATTGTAGGTATTGAGATACGACCTAATTTATTACAAAGACAAAAATTAGCTATACCAATGTCAGCATCTCAAGAAACATTATTTCATACTGCTAGTATTTCTGTAACATCAACTCATGACTTACCAGGTAGTGAAATGGTAAATTCTCAATCGTTCTTTGGAAGTGATATAGGAATGTTATCAGCTCAAATAGGTGTAGGTGCTCCACCTTCTAGACAAAGAAGCGGTTCAGATAATTATTATAATTTATATGAAGGTTCAACATACCTAAAAGATGTATTTGGAGAAACTACTGAATCTGGTGTACAAGCTTATGTATCTGAATCTAGATTAGCTCCTTTTGGTAGAGGTAACAGAAGAATAAAAATACCTACTTATAATAGATACAATAAACCGGAATATGATAAAGCTATAACAGGATCTGGATGGACTACAATAGTAGATCTTGACTTTACTAATTCTAATCTTTCATCATCTACAGTTAATAGTGGTGATGGTGGAGAGTATTACTATAATCTTAATTCAGATTTTGATCCAGTAGTAGGTAATACATGGTTTCAAATCCATAGTGATCCTGGAGAAATGTCTATAGCTAATGGTGCTCTTACTGTTGGTAACGATAGTGGTAATGATCAAAGATGGCTTCATCTTCGTAATGCATTTAAACTAGAAAAGAATGCATTATATAGAATGACTATAACGGTATCACAATCAGCGAACGCAACAGATGAAGCTGATGATAGAATTTACTCAGGATTTGCATTGTATAGTAATAAACATTTACAAAATGATTCTACTCACCCTGCTGGTGAAGGTTGGATACAAATGTACTCTCCTTCAACTGGTAATCCAGGAAATAGTTCAGCAGCATATTTTGTAATATCAGGTCTTGCTTTAAAAAACACTCCAGGGTTAGGTAAAGATATTACATTACAAGGCTCATTAGCTAATCATCATAACACTTTGAATTTTGGTGCTATAAATGATACTGACCTAGGAGGTTCCGGTTTAAAATATATAGCTGATATTGGAGCCGGTCCAAGTAAAGGAGAGTTAGCTAGTAATCGTTATACTCACTTTTCACCAATGATACTATTTAATTATAATGGTGATGATGGTATAATGAGACTAACACAATATAAAGTAGAAGTCTTGCCTAATGCATTTGTAAACGTAAATCCTAACTATGAATATAGTCCAGCACAAAGACGGTTAATAATAGATGGTACTCAAATGCAATCACCTGATTTCAATGTAGGATCATCTGAAACTATAGATGGTGGGCCGGTAGTTGAATACGTATTAGTTAATCCTAATATTGTAACAGTTGATGGTCAAATGACAGATTCGTTTGGAAATCCAGTAAGTCCTATCGGTGGCGGAAATAATTATACAGGTCCTAATAGACCTTCTACCGGAGGGCCTAATACAGCTGGACCAGCACAACAAATAACAGTCAGATAAGAAGGTAAAAATTAGAAAAGTGTATATTTATTATATATAGAATAGGAGAGTAAAAATGGGATATTTAGATAATACATCAGTAACAGTAGATGCAGTTCTTACTAAACTTGGAAGACAAAGATTAGCAGAAGGAGCATTAAACATTACTAAATTTGCGTTAGCTGATGATGAAGTTAATTATGCATTGTATGACACATCACACAACTTAGGAACATCGTATTATGGTGAAGCGATCGAGAGAATGCCTCTTTTAGAAGCATTTACAAATGATCCACAAGCTATGAATAATAAGCTAGTAACTTTACCTAAAAATACACAAATACTTCCTGTTGTTACAGTAGCACAATCATCTGTTTCTTTAACTAATCCTGGACAAAATGTAATTATTGCTCCCCAAACACTCAATATAACAGGTGCTAATGCTTCAGGATATACCTTTACATTAGGTAATACAGATATCGCATCTCTTCAATTAAATGAAGCTGCAGCTGCTCAACAAGCTGACGCTCCATTAGCACTACAAGCTAGAGGTATGAATTATATACCACCTGCAACAGGTAATAAATTAGCAGGTACTGTAGTAGGTATGTCGGTAAAAATAACAGCGTATTCGATTACTCAAACTACATCAACTACACTTACCATTTCAGGTAATAGTACTGGTGGTACAGTTACGATACCGATAACTATATCAAGAGATACATCGTTAGATTAAGGAGATTATAAATGGCATATACAAGATTTGAAAGTGATGATGTAATTTTAGGAAATGTAGTACAGGGAGTTACTTCAACACTATTCTCAGGAAATGCAGCTAGTTTAACTGCTTTCCATACCTCATCAGCTCAAACGGCTTCAAACAGTGGACCGTATTATTACGAATTATATAATGCTAATCCTGCTTCTGATACAGATGCTGAAGTACAGATGAGTATAGCGTATGGACATAGAAGAGGATCTGGTTCATTAAGACAAACAGGAGCTACTGTAGGTGTTTCACCAACTAAAGCTGTTTATTCTCAATTTAGAAATCTTTTATTAGACGATCCTACAGACGGCACCGCATTTGTTGATGCTGAAGGAAATGGTCATGGTAGAATGTATTTTATGACTATGAATAGATCAAGATTTAAGCAAGGTGTAAATGCTGGTAACTGGGAACTACACTTATCTTCATCAGCCGGGCATTATACAACAAGTGTACTTAAACTAATCGATGATTCAAGTGTATCAGATGGTTCAACCGTTAATGGTCATTTAGTATACAATATAGTAAGTGGATCAGAAACTGATGGTGTTTATAGTGATGGAAGTAATACACACTATTGGGGATTATTTTATCCTGAATTAGGTATTCTTGCTTTTGCTGGTAATAAAATGGTTTCTACTAACGGACCTCAAAGTTCACCAGGATTACAGTTAGGATATTCTGACTCACCAAACAGTGACGATAGAATGACTAGAAAATTATATGATGCTATTAACAGAGGTAAATATTTTGCTATACGTGCTGAAGAAGATGTTGCTTCTACTCACTATTTTGTAAGAGTTAAAAATACACAATATAATTATTCTACTAACCATTCATATCAAAGAACGGGATCTAATGGTGAATTAAACGGTCAATTATTACACAATTCATTTATACAAAATCCTCAAACGTTTGTTACAACAGTTGGATTATATAATGACTTCAACGAATTGTTAGCTGTTGCTAAATTAAGTAAACCACTATTGAAAAACTTTGAGAGGGAAACTACAATACGAATTAAGCTTGACCATTAAGGAGGCGTATAATGTCTATATACAAAGAGGTCAAAGCTACCCCACTAAAAAAGAAGCACATAGCCCATAAACAGTGGACGATTACTGATGAAACAGCAGGCACATTTGGTATAGTTAGTTATAGCGGACAAGCATCTAATGGTGAGTTTAGTATAAGTGATGTTTCTTCATCTAATATTGCATTAGAACCTTTAACGTCTAATAATTATTATCAACGTA
>TARA_A100001201_G_scaffold4246_1_pt1 | contig 14014 bp, 24 predicted proteins | sample TARA_A100001201 | Tara Oceans TARA_A100001201 (sample SAMEA2619872) | marine metagenome | biome: marine biome (ENVO:00000447); feature: surface water layer (ENVO:00002042); material: "saline water (ENVO:00002010), including plankton (ENVO:xxxxxxxx)" | depth 5 m | reverse complement strand
TAAAGCTTCTCCAGAGTTAAGGCTTGTTTCCTCCACTTGATCGGCATTCGGCAACCCCCTCAACAAAGACTTGCATAACGGCATATAAATCGGCTTATCACTTGATTCTATTATTTCTGAAATCGCGTCTACTAAATTTTGATAAGACTTGTGATCCGCATTTGCTCTTTCGTTAAAAACTTTAAATCCATGCGGCCAAGGCGGCTCTGCCCATAAAAAATCACATTCATCAAACTCTATCGGCAACCCTTGAGAAATTATGTCGTTCTTCAAAATAATCCCTTTCGAATGATTAGCTCTTGATGTTTCTTTCACATCTTTGTAGGTCATAACGCCAGATTTTAAAGCAGAATGATAAATACCCATTATGGCTGGAACGTCAAGCTAACTCTTTTTGACGATCTCCTCCTATCGATTATCGACTTGCCTATCCGATGGTCTGCTAGGTTTGGACAGCAAATCATATATTTTTGTTTAGTTTTTTTGAGGTAGTCTGCAACCGTTAAATCCAATCCGGTTGGATGCTCTTCTAGCCTCTCCCAATTTGGGAAGTATGCCCTAAGCCCCTTACTCATTTTTTTCGGCAAATAAAAACAAACAGCCGCCAAAAATGTTGATCCGTTTTCAATCCGTGTCCCGATTGTCAGATCAGCTTTTCGCATAGAAAAAAATTGTATAACAATATTTGGATTCTGTTTTATCACAGCGTTTGATTTTTCTACGAAATTAGAAGTCAGTATTGCGTCATCCTCTAAGTGAATCGCTTCATCTTCTCCAGCAGCTTCTAAAGCGTTAGTGAAGTTTTTCATTGGATCAAAGATCTCATCTTTCATTTCAATAAGTGTTGGCAGTTGTGATTTCACGTAAGCGGCATATTCTTCCCTTCCCGTGCAAGTGCGCATAATGTATTTCATTTAGACGCCAACGAAAGTAAAAGTTTCCGCGCAGTAAGGACACATAACTTCAGTGCCGTTTGTGTTTTTTCTTTCCGACTCTTCAGACATCGCTCCATCTAAGTTTGTTTTTGCTGACGTAATATCGTCCTCTGTCACTTCCGAAAATTCTGACACTGGATTTAGGTTTGGCTCAAAATCTTCAAACGCAAAATCTTCATCCATACCAACTAGTGACAAGTCATAACCGTCTTCGCTTAATGATCTTAGCTCACTAAAATATAATGAGTCATTCCATTGTCCGTTTTCCGATAGCTTGTTGTCAGCAATCACATAACCTTTCCTTTGCTCTTCCGTCCAACCTGTTGCTACAACGCAAGGCACTTCAGATATTCCCATATCTTGCGCGGCGAAAAGACGGCCATGACCAGCAACAACGTTACTCTCTTCGTCAATCAAGATCGGTATTGTCCAACCCCATTCTCTTATGCTGTTTTGTAGCTGCTTAATTTGTGAGTCTGGATGATCCTTAGGGTTTCGATCATAAGGAATAAGTTCGTTAACTGCCTTGTTAACAATCTTGTTAACGGCTTTGATTGGCTTGATGTCATCGGCCTCTGTTTCTGTTTTTAGCTGATCCATCAATATTTCCCTGCAAATTAGTACAAATTATAGCAAAAACAGCAAAAAAACCCCATAAAATGCAAAAAAAAGCCTTTTTTGTGTAAAAAGTGTTTGCAAAAACAAACAACCTCATAGTAAGATAATAACCGTTGACAGAGATTAAATTGACTAAAGGATAAATTGACAATGACCAACAGAACGATAACAGACAGAATCTTCGGAATCGAAATTGAATTCTTCGGCGTCGATCATCGAGTGCTTGCTAGCGCAATCCGAGATCTTGGAGTTGATTGCCAGCGAGAAAGTTACAATCACAGAACTCAACCACACTGGAAAATCGTAACCGACTCTTCTTTGTCTGGACGCGATGCCGGAGAAGTTGTTAGCCCTAAGCTTCAAGGCCAAGAAGGTTTTGAGCAACTAAAAAAAGTTTGCAGAGCAATGAACAGAGTTGGCGCTCAAGTCAATCGCACTTGCGGGTTACACGTTCACTTGAATTCTACCGATATGACCGTTGGGCAAATTGTTAACGTATTCGATAGATACGCCGATGCTGAATCTGAAATTGATGCAATGATGCCGGCCAGCCGTAGAAACTCACGGTGGTGTGCAAATTGTGTGAAAGGAACTTTTCAAAACAGAACTACAAAAGAAAGAGTTGCTAACGGTCTTGGCCGATATCACAAAGTCAATCTTACTAACATTGCAGAACGAGGAAGCATCGAATTCCGACAGCATTCAGGAACTACTGAGTTCGAAAAAATTGCTAACTGGATTTCAATCCTGATGCAATTCGTTGAAACCTCTATCGCTTTGCTTGAGACCTCTAGCGCTCCAAGAAGAAGAAGCAAAAGATTCTTTGACGGGCCTCGCAGAGTTTTAGAAGCGAACGGCTTCAAAGTTCATCACAAAGGTTTTGGGAATATGTGGAAGATTACCAAAGAAGGCAACACAGTTGCCGAGGTTCCTTTTACATTTTTCGAAGCTCTTTACCCAGAAAATGCAACTGAAAAACAATTACGATCTGGAGACTTCGATAGATCGGAACTGAAGCTTAGAATGCGATTTGATCACATGGTTGACATTGACCCTTATGCTGAATTGCCAGCAGTTCAAACAGTAGTCGATCAAGGTCTTATGCACGGCTTGGATGAAAACGCTCGGACTTGGATCGAGCAACGACAAAACAACTTTTTTACAGGAATATAAAAATGGATTACTTATATGGCGCTTATGGATCAAACTTGAACATGGGGCAGATGTCGTATCGATGCCCCAACGCAACTCCACTAGGCAGTTTCAATCTCATCGGATGGAAGCTGGTTTTTAGAAACGTCGCAGATATTGAGCGATGCGAAAAATCAAGCGTTCCGATTGGTGTATGGCGAATAACAGAATCGTGCGAAAAAGCTCTTGATGTTTATGAGGGCTACCCGAGTTTGTACGGTAAAGAGTTCCTAAACATCGACGGGATCAAAGGCGCTTTTGGTAGCAGCCAGTTAATGATCTACACGATGAACGACCAGAACAGGATAGGCAATCCATCGCCATCGTATTACGAGACAATCCAAAATGGATATGACGACTTCGGCATTGATCCTTCACCTCTTGTTTCTGCAAAGCATGAGATTAGCGAACGTGTCGCAAAGTTGCTTCCCGAGTCCGTTCGGTTTCCCATCGGCTCTGAGCGATAACCATTGAGCGCTTCTTATCTTCGGCGTCGATTGAGGCTCTTTGTGTTGTGAGGAATCGGTATTCCCATTCAGTCATGCCTTTGAATTCTTGATCGGCTCCCTTATACATTGGCTCACTTCTCAATATCGATTCGGCTAAGACCGCTGATTTTTTCTCTCCCATTATTAACGCTTTTTTCTGACTGGCTTCCCAAGCTTTTAAGCTGGCTTCTTTTTTTGCAGCCTCTAAAGCGGCAGTAACCCATTCATCTTTTGCTTTCTCCCATTCGGTTAGCGCTTTCCCCAGAGGATCTTCGCCTTCCGATCTTCTGTATGGTATTTCAATATCTTCATAATCAACTTCCATTTTTATTCCTCTGGCTTTTTGTCTTTTTTAAACATTCGATAATTTGTTTTTGCGAAAAACTTATTCGACAGGGTGAAGGTTTTCATCTTTGACTCAGACATATCAACCTCCTCTATCTCACCTCCTTTTCTCAAGAACTCTTCAACTTGATTGTTAAGCTCTTCGCTTTGTTCTGATTTTGATTTTGTCATTTTTGAATTTGGCTCCTCTCTATCATTTTTTTGTATTGTTCTAACCAATCCTCAAGATCGGCAATCCAATCTGATATCAAATCAATTTTTTTGATGTCATGTTTCTTTAAAAAATCCTCATCGAATTCTATATCTCCGAGGCCGTTTATTATGTCGTACTTCAAGGTTCCGGCAATTTTTGCGAACTTAATAGTCATATCTAATTCCAACTTTGATAATTAGCTTCTTGCAGTTTGGGTTCTTCAAATACCCTTTTACTATGATTGTAAACGAAGGTCGCCTCGCCAATCTGCCCATATAGTCCCTGCTCTCTAATCTTGCGAGTAATAAACTGCATGGTGTGGTTCTCGAAGTCCCTGTGAACAGTTACAACGGCATCACTCTGATTGTGCCAGTGTGAAGCGCCAGATATATCATAAGCTGTTGGCGGATCGTATGAACCGTTATTCTGGTTCTTTTGCATCTTGGTAGGATGAGCGACAACCCAAAAAACAACTTCGTGGAATCGCGCAAACCTTTTGCAAATACTAATCATATCCCTGATGTGTTCGTCCTCTCTGGTCTTGCTACTTCGGCTGGCATCTACCTCGTTGTATGGATCTATTACGATCCCGTTGATACCGTGCTTTCTAACAGCGCCCCCAGCTATGTCTAGTATCTTTTTGATGTTCGGGATGTGTTCTCTTGTCTCAATGAAATAAAAATGCTCCCTCACCCATTCCAAGCCATCTTCTAATTCTTGTTTTTCCATTCGGCCATTGAAGTCCTTATCGAACGGCTTTTGCAAATAGATCTGGATTAATCGCCTTATATGCATCGGCGTTGAGTGTTCTGGAGAAAACATTGCGAACTTCCATTTATGCTTTCTAGCAAGTTCGATCAGGCATTGATCCAAGAAGGTACTCTTGCCGTGGTTGGGTATTCCCGTCCAAGTGTGGAAAGTTCCCTTCATAACTCCATATAGCGCGTCTAACCCCTTATAACCAACGTAGACGGGTTTTGAGTAATTACCGTTATACAGGTCGATAACATCGTTTTTGTAGTTCCCAACGCTATACAGGCCGTCTATGGGGTAGGGTCTAGCATTATCCACAATCTCTTTGAGTTTCTTTGGGCCGTGCTTCACCAGAACGTCATTTGCGTCTTTGCAGTCTTCGGGGGCTGTGACGTACCAACAGGCATCTTTCCCATATCTATGAAGTAACTCTTTCCGGAGATTTTCGCCGGCTTCATCAGCGTCCACGAAAAGAATTATTTTAGTCGCCTTGAGCGTATGCGTCTTCAAAGGTATGAATCGTTTGTCGCCTTCCTTGTATGCAGCCGTTGCGGGCGCTCCATCGGGCAGAGTTGTAACGCTCTTGATCCCAGCTTCCCAGCAACTTAAAACATCCATCTCGCCTTCAACAAAAACAACCTGTTCCGCTTCGGCGCAATTTGCATAGTTGTAAAGCGACTTCTTCCCGTCCTTCGTTTGAATAAACTTTTTATCAGGGCTTCGCATTTTGATGTTGTCAGCAAAACCATTACGCCCATTGTATGGGAAGCAGAAATAACCATTCTTTACGAAGATGTTGTGGTCATCACAAGTCTTTGGGCTAATTCCTCGTTTAGAGAAAAAACTTAGTAGTTCGTTGTTTGTGCATTTCTCGAAAACTGCCGGCCTCGGTGTTTTGATTATCTTTGCCCCGCTGCCTTCATTCACTCCACCACTCCAGCCGCAATGATGGCATTTGAAAATAATAGAATCCGGGTCAACTTTTATCGAAAGAGGGTTATCTGATTTTTTATGCGGCGGTTGGCAATTTGGACATTTTGTTTTGTGGTCTCCAATCGATAATTCTGAGGCGTCAATGTTGTATTCACTTTTCAATTTATCCAGCAATCTCATTTAAACTTTTCCTTCTTGGTTCCTTATTATGTATATCTTTAGTATAGGAGGACGTCGGCGTCACCACTCCCCTGACATCAGTGTCCACACCCCCCCTGACATCCGTGTCACCCCTACCCCTGACATCAGTGTCCACACTAAGGAAGTATCGGTTAGAGGTTCCTGACCTGTTTTGCGTTCTCACTAAAGCAAGTTTTTCTAACTCGACAATACAGCGTCGAACTTGCCTAGGCGAGATTTCACATATCTTTGCAATGTGCGCTTCGGATGGGAAACAACTGTTAGCTTGATCGGCATAATTCGCCAGCACAATCAAAACTAATTTAGTTGAGGGGGTTGGGCATTTTTGGAACTTAGCCCAATTCAGTGCTTCAATAGACATTCGCCCAAAATGTACTATTTTAATAATTAAGTCAAGTTATAAAAATCGTTTGGGCATACTTCGCCGTTAGTTACTTTGTTAATAATTAGCATTTCTTTTTCTCTTGGGATGCGTTCTCCAGCGCTCCATTTTGCTAAAGCGTGTATCGAAAAGTCTGCGCCGTATGTCCTAGACAGTGCCAAGAAGTCCCGGTGAGTCTTTTTATTTTCTTTAAGCCAACTTGATAACTTCATACCTCATTCTAACACATACACTTGCCAAAGGAACCCAAAACGTGCAAAATGCCCGCGATAAATTGATAAATCAAATGACAAGAAAAAAGCAAAAAATTTACAGCCAAAAGTTGATGGCTCAACTTTCGGAGCAAGGCTGGCCCACTTGCGGCTGGATAAGGGCCGCTATATGAACAACCCTTTCGACGCTCACAACGTCAGTCATCTAAGTGCATCGTCAATTAACGAGTTCATAGCTAACCCTTCGAGATGGCTCTTACACGTTTCTGGATTCAGAGACAACTTTGGCAGCCCGGCTATGTGGCGCGGCATTGCAGTAGAAGACGCTATCTATAAAAAACTCTATGACCAAAACGCCAACATAGGTGATTTGGTAAATTATGCCGGCGCTCAATTTGATGATCGATTAGAAGCGGCTCAAGCGGATGGCGTTGAAGTCAACCTGACAAAAGCCAAAGCCGAAAGAGATGCGTTGAAAGATTTTGTAGAAGCTGGAATTCCTGTATTTGAAAGGTTCGGCCAGCCGGCAGCAACACAGAAAAAAATAAATCTTGAGTTCGAGGAAATACCCGTTCCAATTATCGGGTATGTCGATCTTCAGTATGACGGAGTTGTTCGAGATATCAAAACAACGGCAAGATTACCGAGCAAAATGCCAGATTCGATTTCTAGGCAACTGAGTATTTACTCAGCGGCCCTGAATGCGATGCCAATAGTTGACTACATATATGTTACTAAAACCAAGAAAGAGGTTGTAACTCGATCTGTGGACGATACAGAAGGGCATCTGAAGGTGGTCAGGAGAGCAGCCAACGCTATGATGGATCTCTTGGCTTATTCGAGTGACATTTCTCAAATTGCGCGTTTGTTTGTTCCAGACCTAGATGATTGGCGATGGAGCGACAACGAGCGCGAAGAGGCGAGAAAACTTTTTAGGATGAATTGACATGACAGAAGAAAACAACGAGCGACCAAAGCTCGACAAAGAAGAATATTTGATAGCAGCTTTGACAGAGGCGCAATCGAACATTCAACACGCGACAGCAGATGGCAGAAACCCATACTTCAAAAGCAACTATGCAACGCTGGAGCAAATTATCACCGCCGTGAAAGCCCCGCTGAACGAAGCCGGCATTTATTTCCAACAGGTAAGTCATCGAGTAGACGATGGGGCTTGCGTTGAAACTTTGTTTTATGGCTTTGGCGCTTGCATTAGTGCGGGTGAGGTTTATATCAAAGCAGACCAGCAAACGCCACAAGCATTCGGCAGCGCATTGACCTATGCGAAACGTTACAGCTTGTCTTTGGCTTGCGGAATCGGCCATCAGAAAGACGATGATGCGGAGGCTGCAATGAATAGAGGGTCAAGCTCTGCCAAGGTGAGACAGCTAAACCCCAAGACTGAAAAAGAAGATCCTCCAGCAAGCACAGGTCTTTTCAAGCTGATGAACGAAAAGAAAACGGTGATTGCAACGGCTGACACTACGAAAGAGTTCTTGGAACATTGCAGAACCCACATGGCAAACGCAAACAGCAAGACTTGCCAAAATATCTTTGAGGCTAGTAGCGTTGATATTCAAATGTGCTACAGGCAGTCAACAGGGAAAGACAAAGAAAGCTACAAAACTTTGATTACGTTATTTGGAGGTTCTTATGAGTGAGCCAGAATTCAAATCACAAAACGAAGCGGTTAAGTATCATTTAGAAGAAATCGGCCCGATTGATCACATGACCGCCCTCAACCTTTACGGAATAGCTCGTCTTGCGTCACGCATACACGAGTTAAAAAAAGAGTTGGAGATTGAAACAAAGATGGTTAAAAGTGTCATTTCCCGAAACAAAAAGGCGGTGAAATTTGCCAGATATTCAATCCCAAAAGAAGAAAGCTGAATCATACAAAACAGAAGTTTGCAAGATCCTGACGGTGAGAGGCGTCTGCGGTGAAGTCGCCCCTTATCACGATGGAAAGAGATTTCTTTGCAGCTACCACTATAAACAATTAAAAGCGAGTAGATTATGACAACTGACAATCAAGACACGAGACAAGGCGTTCGATACGAGAACAGACAATTCAACACCAACGGGGGCAACATGGAAGAAAGGCAATTCGATGACAACCTGAAGGGAGCGTTGTGGGCTGAGACTCAAAGCGAGGTAACCAACCGAGGCCATATTATGGTTAACGGAGAAAAACATTATTGCCTAGTTGTGAAGTCTCAAAACAAGGAAGGCAAAACAAAATATGAGTTGATGGTAAGCGCGGGACTCATACATGAGAAAAACGAGAAAAGCACTGATCGATCTCCAGACTTGGGTGGCAATGTTACCGTGGCAGGGAATCGATATAGATTTGGCGGATGGTCAAATGAGACTAACGCCGGGCTTAACTATTTGTCTTGCAGCCTACGGGAAAACGTAGACGCTCCCTTTTGAAAAAACGCTTCAAGTCGGCAAAGCATCTGAACTTTGTTAGGAGTTTGGATTGTTGCGTCAGAGACATCTCATGTAACGGCTACACTGAAGCGCACCATTTGATGAAGCCTTGGATTGACGGAAGAGGTATGGGGATGAAGGCAACGGACAAAAACGTAATCCCGCTTTGCCAGTTTCATCACAGACAGCTTCACACAAAATATGGGAATGAGTTTAAGTTTTTTATGCAGCACTTCCGCCGAGAAGATTATGGTCAAGCGCTTGCTAAGAAACTCTATGAGGAAAGTTTTGGAAACAGTGACGTATAAAATGACCTTGGTAATTCAGTCAGACAACGGTGACATAGAACACAAGCACTTTGAAGAAATCTTTCAGGGCGAGATATCAAACATCATCGTAGAGCATGACCGAGAAGATATTAAATTGATTTCGGTAACAGTCACTAAAAATTAGGGGTTTGCAAATCTAAAAAAGGTTTGTTATAATAAACACATCTTAAATTGATAAAGGATAAATTGAAATGAGATACGAGTTTAACGATGGCGGCAAAAAAGCGGAGGGGCTTGGAACTGCCAGATCGGCTGATTGCTGTATTAGATCAGCAGCGATTGCAACCGGCGACAGCTACAAAGGAACCAAGAAGGCTATGAATCGTCTTTTGGTTGAAATGACAGGAGGGCTTGAAACGAGCTGCAACAACGGAACCCCGACCCCTGTTTATCACAAGTACCTTACGGATCTTGGTTTTAAATTGACATTGACGAAGGGGTGCTACCTTTCAGATTTTGACTTCACTGGCCGCACCGTTATTTGCGATTTGTCCGGCCACAATGTTTGCGTTGTTGATAACGTGTTGAATGACACATGGGACTCAAGCAAATGCAGAAGGACGAAAAACGGATCACCTAAAGTGAATGGTTATTATGAGAGGGCGCAAGCATGAAGATACCAAAGAACTTAACGCCGGCATGGTTAGCCGAGCGCAAGTATCGACTAGTTGAGATTTTCCAAAATGGTTATCGCCTAGCAATCCTTCACAAAGTCGGCAGCAAGTGGGCGCATCTTAGAACGCTGGAAAACCAGCCCATAAAGATTCGCAAGAGTGAACTGATCAACCTAAAGCCGGTCGTGCGAAGGCGTGGCGGCTGGAAGGTTGTAAGAGATGGAGCGATAGCATGATCTCTAAAAATATAACAGTCCAAGTTAGTGACGAACGGTTAGAGTTAATGGAGCTTGTGCATAAAGAGTTTGGTATAAACAAAACTGATCAGGTTTTATTTATGATACAGGAGTGCATGGGAGATATGGAGTTATCTGAATATGCGAACTTTTTGGACAGAGTGATCTCAGAAAAACTTGAGTACACGAATAAGTGTTTTGAGGAAATGAAATCTGGAAAGTACGACTACAACCCAACGCAAGCGTTAAGAGATGCAAAAGCCGAAGGACTTATCGGCAACTAGCTTTAGGGGTGGGGGTGGACTTCCTAGGTCATACTCTCTCAACAAAACACCCTCGCCCCTTTTTAGGAATTGGTTATGAAAAAGAATTGGAAAAACAATTTAGAACTCGTGATATCAACGGGATCGGTAATCACTTCAGGGCCGCTTAACTTTGACACTACAGGATCAGACGCAACATTAAGAGTCGGTTACTACAAAAAAGAAATTGGTGAGGACGGCAGCACAGACTTAGATGCGCTTTTTGAAAATGCTCAAAAGTTCCGATATCAAAATTGCTTAGAAGAAGTAAGAAGAATAAGAGACCTGATCGAGATAATTAAAAACAACAATACGATTGTGGAAGAGGTTGAAGTTCCATACCAGCCCAAGCCTGACAATATGCCGCACCGAAAAAAGTGGAGTACAGGGAAGATATATCGACCAGCTATTTATTTTTTATTTGATGGCGATGAGATCGTTTACATAGGCCAATCCATAAATCCTTATTCACGAATCACGCAACACATCAAAAAGAAAAACTTTAGCCATGTTCGGTTCTTGCCCTGCTCATCTCGAAGGATGAATTATTGGGAGCAAAAACTAATCTCAAAGTACAGTCCTAAATATAACGTGACTCATAACAAAAGACACAACGTTACATCTATGTTTCGCTACAGGGAAAAGAGATGAAGCATAAATTTGTAGAGCTAACTTGCCCACACTGTCAGCGCAAAGAAATGTTTTCTAACAACAAGGACATACAAGCAACAACGGCAATCAAGTGTCTGCGATGCAAGGGATATTATGAGCTTGAGGGAAATACGAAACACTTTGAGTTTATGGCACAATGAACTCGGGCATTCCTAGTCAGGCGAGTGGTAGCGTCAGGCATATTCGGCAAGCACCACGCACGAATGAGAAATAGATTGGATGAAGTGCGCCGCCCGATCATAAATGTAATTTTCATTTCACGCGCCAATCCGATCAACTACCACAACCCCCAGAAACCAAGGCAAAAAAAGTGTTGCAATTAAGTTAAAACCGTTTATTATAATAAACAAATAAATTGATAAGGAAATGAAATGATCTACCAAACAGTAAACGTAACGATGAAAGAGATAGACCCCGAAACCCAAAAAGAGGTTTATGTCTTTAGAGAGATTGATATCTCTAACCTGTACGTCCACAACGGTGAAACCAGCCACATAGCCTCTGACCCAGAAGTACAGTGCAAGCTGCTCAAGCAATGGATCAAAGAAAGAGCGAACCCGCAACATGAAAAAACTCTAACGTTAGTTAGCTGGTTTATTGTTAACCGTTGCGAAAAGGGAGTTGCGTAATGTTTACCGATGAAGAATACCTGAACATTAGATCCTCTTTGCAATGGAACCTTCACAAGAAAGAGGAGATCGCCACAGAGTTTTATGAGCAGTACGGCATCAAGAGTGACACCTACCAAACTGCTCGGGAGCTGGCTACTACCGCAAGAAAAGCGCTTATGGCTTTTTGTGAAAAAACAAAACACATCGAAGAGCTTCAACCCATTATTAAAATTATGAATGAGAGCGGAGCGCACCCGCCTCTTAGGAGCGTGAAGTGAATCCAGTAGAAGTTGGCGATCTTAGAAACGCGATCATACACACTTTGAAAAAACCGTTTATCAGAGTTAACGGGATAAACTTTGAAAGCGTCAAAGGCGAACGCAATACCTTTAAAAAAGCAGTCAAAAGAATCTCTGGAGATTTAGAGCGTATGATTCATTCGTCAAAATATATGGAGGTTTCTGACGAACTATCTGAAACCGTTGGCGGATTAATGTCGAAAGGCAACATAAGACAATTTTGGAATTCTTTTTATAATGCTCGGCCTCCTTTCGAGAGAACTTGGATAGAGTTTGATAGAGCGAAGTTGCTTTGCGGTATGGCGTTAAACACTCCGCAAGAAGTTGCGGTGAGAGAAAATCAGTTGATTGCGCCTCTTGGTGTATACATAACAAAGACCAGCTCTTACAGTTTTATGCAAGCAGGGGGAATTTCCAAAGAATTAAAATCAAGGCTATCGGATTGCAAAGATGATCTGTATGTCTATAACTTTTTTGGAAGCACCTCTTATGTCTCCAAGCATGACGGGCAGAGAAAACAAGATTCTGTTTATCACTTCCCTTTTGGACTTGTAAGCTCTGCTTTCACAGATGCAAACTTTGCTGGAGTAGAAGAGCGGCAATCCAGAGTAAATGAGCAATACCTAGATTTGTTATTAGGAGAATGGGATACAAACAAAATTGACCACCTCTTTGGGGATGGCAAGTTTTCTTCAGATTACAAAAACGTAGCAGACAATCTATTGGTCACAAACGGATCAATAAACATCAGAGGGGGAGCAGAATCATATCAACATTCAGAACCCGAAAGAGAATTGATGAGTGATCTTGCTGGTATCGTTCCAATGGTCACCGCAATACTTTCTATGCTCAACTACCCGTGGACTACGCAAGAGAACTATTCTCCGCACAACAACGTCAAGAGCATCACGAACAAGATGACTCCATACGACAGCCACATCCGGGTTTCTATTAACTTGCCAAAAGAAAAAGTCATCAACCTGACTATGAAGCAAAAAGAAAGAACTCGACCATTTGGAGTTCGTGAACATGATGTTATGGGACACCGTAGAACATGGATAGACAAGCACGGCGAGAGACGCGAAACATGGGTCAAGCCTCATACCAGAGGGGACTCAAAACTCGGGCGCGTTTATAAAGATTATGTCTTGGATAAAGACGGTAAAAAAAGGGTTGCGAATAGTAGATAACGTTTGCTATAGTAAACAATATTAAATTGATAGGAAGATGAAATGACCGATCCAAGCACAACAGTAGCCCAGACAATACTGACTCAAATAATCAACCTGACCGAATGGGCGGTCACGGCATCATGGGGATGGAAAGACGCAGCCGCTATAGTCGAAGAAGAAAACAGCCTAGGCGCTTTAACCTTTAAGGTTAACGGTAGACTTCACAAAGGAACCGTCAAAGTGTCCCTTCAGTATAACGATCTATACACCATCAAGCTTTACGATCATAAGCGCAACCCAAAGAAGGTTGTGGAAGATCTTGATGTAGAAAGCATGGTTTCTAACTTAGACCTAATGATTGAGGGGAGCTACTAATGTTTAGAGAAGAAAACAAAGCCGAAGTTTACACCGTGCGATTTCCAGAAGATCTTGGATTGAATGAGCGAGAGATATATGTCAAATCGCCTAATGATCTTCTCCAACAATGCTTTGATATTATTGATGAGTTCGGTATTGATCTCTTAGATATTGACGTTGAAAAAGTCGAAGGTGCGGAAACGTGGATTTATGATTCTATTCCAAATGCGCCCCGTGTTATCGTCAGTGACTTGGATGCGTAAGGAGTTAATGATGAAAAGAGAAATGAAGGGCTTAAAGCCAGAACAAATATGCGTACTCGTACAAGCGTCTGATAGAAAGGAATACGAGTACATATATGACGGGGTATCTAAGATTCAAGCGCTATCGCTAGCTGTAGATGATATGCAGTTTTTTGATCGAATCCTCGGATACTATGCACGGGAAACGACCAGCACTGTGTATGGACACCACAACTATGTTCGATACTTCCCATTGTCCAAAAAGATAACAAAGGAAAATTATGATGAATCCGAAATACGAAGTGCGAGAAAGTACGCCGCCAACGCTTAAAGAAGCTCAAGAATTTGTTGATGGCTATGTTGAGATGGTTAGCTTAGCGGATGGAAGCCAGCTTCTAATCAACGAGGAAGGCAAGCTTTTTGGAAAGCCTTACAACGCTGAAGCAACTAACGCCGCATACAACGCCGGCAATAACTGGTTCGGTACTGAGGATGT
>TARA_A100001201_G_scaffold4180_3_pt1 | contig 14020 bp, 20 predicted proteins | sample TARA_A100001201 | Tara Oceans TARA_A100001201 (sample SAMEA2619872) | marine metagenome | biome: marine biome (ENVO:00000447); feature: surface water layer (ENVO:00002042); material: "saline water (ENVO:00002010), including plankton (ENVO:xxxxxxxx)" | depth 5 m | reverse complement strand
TTAAAATTAGCATTATCAAAATCTGATGCTGATAATGGTATTGCGGTGAAGAATACTTTTATCGCAGATGCAACTAAACTTAAAGTTATAAGTAGAGTAACAGATAAAGAATCTGGAGACGTAGCACATCCGGTACAATATGATTCTACTAACGGATGGTATATTAAAACTAATCCCAACTCTGAGATTCGTCAGCAAATAGTATCAGGTAACGTCACTACCAAGACAGAAATATCATTCTTCAAGAGAATTGCTGATACGAGAAGTTTAGATGATAAGATATTTAAGACAAGAGTATCAATTCCAAGAGAAGTACAAAATGGAAAGAATATACAGAATGGATTTGTTCTTCAAGAATCTTCTCAGACTGGTGTAAGAACTGATGGTGATCTGAACTTTACCGGAGATTTAACAGCATCTGATTTTGCATTTAAGAGAAATCAAAGATTTATCAGTAGTTGTACTTATAATTCTGTAAGCAAAAAAATTACAGTAGTAGCAGAGCGTCCTCACAATCTTCAAACTAATGATTTAGTTAAAATTGATGCAATTAGAAGTTCTGGTAATACTGAAGGAACCACTAAAAAAGGTTATAATATAGAAGCAAGTGTCACTGTTGTTGACAACATGACGTTCACATATGATGCACCAGTAACAGTATCTACACAACCAACAAATAATTTTACACTTGCCAAATCAACTGTTAGTGTTGCATCATCATTACCTAGATTTACGAGAAAAGATTTAAAATCAAATCTTTATTTCTTCAGAAATGAAGTCATTTCAGAATATGATGAAGGCGTAGAAACCGGTGTATATCATGGATATCAGTTATTTGCTGATGTTCCCGTTCCAGATGAATTTACCGAGAACAAATATGGACAGACAGTTGTTGATTTATATCCACAATTGGATCGTGATAATACAAATGATACACCTCGTGCCGCAAAATCTTTTGCTTTAAGAGCACCCATAGGAAAAGTTGTCACTAATGATCTTCAAAAGAGTATCACAAGAGAATCTGTTGATAAATTACTTGTCAAATTTGGATCTGCAATAAAAGTATCTTCAGAAACTGGTGGAGTTATAACACTAGAAAGATCTCATAATCTTTGTGGTATTGCACATGGAGTATTGCATAGTAATAACTCTGGAATGACTAATGGAATATATGAGAATGTAAAAATATATGAGGGACCAGTCGCTTCAGGTATATGGAATGGAGCTTTAGGAAAAGTTACTGTTGCTGGTAATCAGATAACTACATATGAAATTACAAATCCAGGTTCTGGATTTGCATCAGGACAATATGGACACTGGGATAATACTCTGATTGGTGGTGCGGATGGTGCTGCTAAATTAGGATCTAGTGCTAGTGCAGCACTTACAGATGCTAACCTGACATCTTCACCTGATAATCTTGTCATACAAGTTACTGGTTCTGGCATTACGACTGATGCATATTTCAGAACCACTGATGTAGTTGAACCAAATACAATTAGTATTGCAAAGACTGCAGGTGATCCCAATATTACATCTGATCAATATGTCTTTGTTGTTGGAAATGCACTTGACGTAACAACTTCAGATTCAAGTGGAACAGTAACTGTCACCTGCACTAATCCTCATGGTCTGAAGAAAGGAAATAAGTTTCAATTCAATGACGATAGTAATAACAATTTAGGTTCATTTATTGTATCCAATACAACGAGCGTAACTGTATTTACTTTCAATAGGGGTGATATAACCATACCTAGCAATGGTTATGTTCTAAAGCACGGACTATCTGCAAATGATGCCAACTCCGGAAAAGATGCAGAGAATTTAAGTGTGAGAGGAGTTCCACTTTTCGGTTTTGAACAGGCTAAACTTATCTCTACGATCAATGCCGACACTACGTCAATATCAATTTCTCTCTTCAATAGTCAAATAGGTGCCGGAGTCAGATTCCCACAAGGAAGTTATATTCAAATTGATGATGAAATTTTAAGAATTGCATCTTCTACCGTAGCAGTAACTACTGGTACTTTATCAAATATTACGGTTATTCGTGGTGTATTTGGAACACAGGCAACGACACATGATACAAATTCTTTAATTAGAAAGTTAACTCCAATCCCATTAGAACTGCACAGACAATCTATTCTTCGTGCATCTGGACATACATTTGAATATCTTGGATATGGTCCTGGTAACTATTCTACGGCACTTCCACAGGTTCAGGTCAGAACACTCACGGAGAGAGAAGAATTCCTATCACAGGCGCAAGAAATAGCAGCAGGATCGGTTGTCTATACTGGTATGAATGATAAGGGTGATTTCTATATTGGTAACCAGAAAAAATCTGCACTAACAGGTGAAGAAACCACATTTGATAATCCGGTTCCAACTGTTGCCGGTGAAGATCCTTCACGATTAAGTGTCGTATTTGATGAAGTCACCGTTAAAGAAAGACTTGTGGTCGAAGGTGGAAAGTCTAATAATATCCTATCACAATTTGATGGACCCGTAACCTTTAGTTCAGATGTCAGACATAAAGGATTAGTTAAGATAAAAAATGATACTCAATCTGAGACTGATGGTGATGGAGCACTCGTTGTTGAAGGTGGAGTCGGTATTGGTAAGGATTTAAACGTTGGTAATGATTTAGATGTCGATGGTCGCACTGAGTTGGATATCACTAACATCAGTGAGACTTTAAATGTTACTGGTGTGTCCACATTTGCAAATAACATTGATGCCGATGGTGATCTTGATGTCGATGGCAGAACTGAACTTGATATTACTAATATCAGTGAGACTTTAAACGTCACTGGTATTGCTACTTTTGCCAATAACATTGATGCCAACGGTGACTTAGATGTTGATGGACATACTGAACTTGACCATGTTAATGTATCTTTAGCATCAACTTTTGGTGGACTAATTGATATTAATGCAGGTGCTCAAGCAAATACTTTCAAGGTAGAAGATCTTACGAATGATAGAGTTGTTATTGCCGGAAGCGGTGGAGAACTTGAAGATGATAGTAATTTAACTTTTGATGGTTCAACTCTTTCTGTTGGTGTTGATCTTGATGTTGATGGTGATACTACACTTGATGAGACCACGATTGATGGAACTCTTACTGCAAGTGATATAACTGTTGACAACGTACAAATTAACAACAACACAGTTCAGGCAACTTCCGGTGATCTTGTTCTTACGGCACCGGGTGGAGTCATTGATATCAATGATGCTGTTGATATCAGTGATAATCTTGTTGTTCGTGCCAGTGCCACTTCTAGTAGTGCTTCTACTGGTGCTTTACAGGTTATCAATGGCGGTGCCGGAATTAACAAAGATCTATTTGTTGGTCAAGATGTAAGGTGTGCCGGAGATGTCATAGCATTTTATTCTTCTGATGAAAGACTGAAAGATAATATTACTCCTATTGCTGATGCCGTAAATAAAGTTAAATCCATCAGTGGTAATACTTTTGAATGGAATGAAAATTCTAATCATGATGGAGAAGATACAGGTGTCATTGCACAAGAAATTGAAGCACTTGGACTGCCAGGAGTCACCAAAAAGAAAGATAATGGATACTTGGGTGTTCGTTATGAGAAACTTGTTCCTCTCTTAATTGAGGCAATCAAGGAACTCAGTGATAAGGTTGATGACCTGGAACAAAAATTATCAGATAAATAACTAAAAAGGCATAATGGCAAATTATATAAAGTCATTTAATTTTAGGAATGGGGTACAGGTTGACAATGATAATTTCATTGTCAATGCTGTTGGCCGAGTTGGAATTGGCACGACCGTACCAGAAAAACTCCTTGATGTAAGGGGAAATGCCAAGGTTGTTGGACATATTACCGCAACGGATGCGAGTGTAAGCGGAATTGTAACCGTAGGAAGTATTACAATCAACGGAAGCACTGGAACGATTAGTGCTACAACTTTTTCTGGTTCTGCCGGAAACTTTGGTGATCAGGCAGTGGTTGCCATTTCAACAGATGGATTCATTGCCGGTGCTACTGGACTGACAACAACATCAAATCTTGGTATTGGTACTAATTCAACTGCTTTTGAACTACAAGTAGGAAGTAATCCAGAAACTTCTACTGGATTTGGTGTCACGAGTGGTAATGTAACAGCAAGTGGAAATTTAAAGATTAGTGGCATTTCTACACTTGGTGTCACGACAGTAACTAATTTAACCGGACAACAACTGAATGTATCTGGTGTATCAACCATCACCACACTTAAAGTTGGCACCGGTATTACTGCCGAAGCAGGTATCATTACTGCAACAACATTTGATGGAAACTTAACAGGTGATGTAACCGGAAACGTAACTGGCAATCTAAATTCAAGTGGTGTATCAACTATCACCACACTTAAAGTTGGCACCGGTATTACTGCCGAAGCAGGTGTTATTACTGCAACAACATTTGATGGTAATGCCGGAACCGCAACATCATTGTCTAATAGCAGAGACTTTAGCATTACCGGAGACTTAGAGGCAAGCGTCATATCATTTGATGGAACTAGTAATGTCTCACTAGCATCAACACTGTCCAACAGTTTTAATGCTAATACTACAGGTATTATTACTGCCGCAACTATAGTCGGTTCTGCAGGTTCATTTAGTTCTATTGGTATTCAAACATCGGCACCATCTGCTGATTTACAAATCAGAAAGGCATCTGGTGATGCTACACTTGAAGTTATTTCTGATACTTCAAAGGCATCTATTAGTATTGGAAATAGTGTCGGCACTGGAAATAGTAGTGCATCGATAAATTATGGATCCACCAGTGGATTTGGTGACTTTAGCACCTCACAATCACTTGATATTATTAATCGTGATACTGGATATATCAATTATTTCTTATCATCTAACGCTTCTGACGACTCATCATTTGTTTGGCATAAAGGATCAACTAATCAGTTGATGTCACTAACTAAGGATGGTAATTTGGGAATTGGAATTACAAATCCAGAACACTTGTTGAGTGTTCAGGGTATTTCTACATTCACTGGTAATGCACATTTTAATGGTAACGTAACCATTGATGGAACTATATCAATTTCTGCCATTACCGCCACTTTAACAGGAGATGTAACTGGTGATGTAACTGGTAATGTAACGGGTAACGTGTTTGCCGCATCAGGAATTTCTACTTTTACAGATGTCAGAATTTCAGATCAACTAGGAATTGGAACCAATCCACATGCTACTGATTATTTAAATATATGTCCCACCGTTGCTGACAGATTTACTATTACTTCTAATGGAAGAGTTGGAATTAGGACAGATACATTAATTAATCAAATAGAGTTAGATGTTAGGGGTGATATTCAAGCACAACATGGTTTAGTTGTTGGTATGACAACTGAAGCAAAATGTGCCGTTGATATGTCTAGTGTCGTTGATGTCGTTGATGATGGTACTTCAAGAGCAACTATTGCATATATGATTCCTCCTAGAGTCACCACCGCTCAAAGAGATGCACTACGAGATACTGATGGTAATGTACTCAGTACCGATGAGGCAGGTGCCACAGTTTATAATATAACCACTAACAAACTTCAAGTTTGGAACGGTTCAACCTGGAACGACTGCTTCTGATAACACATGGCTATTAAATCCTCAGGTCAACAACTTAAATTTTCAGAAATTGAAAAGGAATTTGGACAAAATCCTGGTAGAAGTTTAGGTAGATACAGAAGTTCCCATCCAAATTTTGCAAATGAAAATCTTGGAGGACTTTCAAATCTACCATTAGATACTGGTATACCAACATCCGGTGAAATTAAATTCAGTCAATTTTATACTAAACGATTGAATATTGTTGTCGATTTGTATAGTGGTGGTCAGGAAAATCGAAAAAATGCAAAAACCGAATTTCAGAATGGTAATGCAAAAGTTGTCGGAGGATATAAAACTTTACCCAGTAAAACCAAAGGATCCTCAGTTAAAATACATGTCAATAAAATAATTGGTTCTGAAAAAGGAAATCAACAAAAATGTGCCGTGAGAACAGGATCATGGAATAATGATACTCATTTGTTTATTGATATTGGAAGTTCTGGAAGATTATTTGGTGCCGGTGGCAATGGTGGCAATGGTGGAAGTGGCAGCGGAGATGGTGGAGATGGTGGAGATGGAACCAGTGCTTTAGGTATAGAATACACCGGTTCTCAATCAGGTGGAACGACTGTTAATTTATTAGGATCAAATTCCAAGATTCAATGCGGTTTTGCCGGAGGTGGTGGAGGTGGAGGTGGATATGCTGACCCAGATAAAAACTCCGAAGATCATGCTTCCGGTGGTGGAGGTGGCGGTGGTGGTGCCGGATTACCAGCCGGAGCAGGTGGTAGTGGTGGAGGATCTTTTGGTAGGGGAGGAGATGGAGGTAATGGAAATGCCGGAACTAAAAATAATGGTGGAGCCGGTGGAGGTGGTGGATCTGGTGGAGAAAGTGCTGGTGGAGATGGTGGTAACGGAGGAGATCCAAATGATTCTGCCGGTGGTGGTTCAGAAGGAGAAGGAAATGTAGCTAGAGGTCGTGGTGGTGAAGGAGGTAGCAATGGTGCCGCAATTAGAAAAGCAAGTGGTGTAACATTCCAAATAGGAACTAATAATGGAATAATAAATGGTTCTACGAATCAAACGGGAGTATCATAGATAGTAAGTAATTCTTTATTTTTTGATTATGGATGATTGCATTGCCGTATATGATGAGGCTTTTAGTTCAGAAGACTGTAAAAAACTCATTTCTATGATAAATGAGTTAGAGAATCATAATTTGTTATTTGATAACGTCACAAAAAAGCATCAAATAGATCACAAAGAGGTAAATTTGCATCATCATTATGATCTTGCCGCATGGTCATGTGTGGGTGAAAAGTTTTTTAAACTACTAAATCCATTCATAGAAGATTATATAAACACATATTCAATACTTGATGATTCTAGATTTTTGTTTTATGATGTAAAAGCAAAGAAAATACGTCCTGGAGGAGGTTTTCATAAATGGCACTATGAATCATCCACTGTCATCTCAAGCACGAGAACCATGGTTGTTCAATTATATTTGAACACTATTAATGAAGGTGGTGAAACTGAATTTTTATATGTAAACAAACGTATTCCTGCTGTTGAAGGAAGACTTGTAATATTTCCTACAGGATATGCACATACACATAGAGGAAATCCACCAATAGGACAAGAAAAATATATTCTTACTTCATGGGGAGTGGTTCAAAATAGATGAATTATAATATAGTAAACTTATTTCCTACAACAGTGTATGTCGGAGAGATTGATAATCATCTCAAATATAAAGATGAATTTTATAAATTATATCCAAAATATGATTATAAAGATGATGAAAATAATAATACCGTTAGTGAAAACGTAGGTAAACCATTACTTCATCTAGAGAACACACTAAATCCTTTATTTGAAGACATTGTATCTCATGCAAAGTCCTATGTATATGACGTTCTTCGATATAAGGAACTATTTGATTTTGTAATAACAAAAACCTGGTTATCAAGGCACAGAGATCAAAGAGAAATACCTTGGCATATTCATGCCACCAGTCATATTTCTTTTGTCTATTATGTAAACACTCCTTCCAATTCTCATAGATTAAAATTTGGAAATCCAGATTCAAAAAATAATTTATGGTGGGGTAACAAGGAGGGTAAACGTGATAATTTAAAAATGATTGAAGAATATAATGAACTTAATGCCGAATCATTCTTCATATCACCACCAGAGGGAACTGTAGTTTTATTCCCAGCTTCACTTCAACACGCCACAGAACATGTCCCTGGTTTTGATGGTGAGAGATTGGGAATAGTTGGTGACTTAAGCATCGTATTGAAAGAAGAGTATCTTCATTATTCCACCGGATATATAAACCCAAAGTACTGGAAAATTTTTATATGAAAATTGCCATAAAGATAGAAGAATATTTGAGTGATACGAATCAAATAGTTGTCAGATTTTGTGACGCAAAATCATCAAAACCAATCAATGAACACAAAGCTTCAGCAATAAATTGTTCTAATTTAGATTGTTACAACATGGATACTTTTACCTCTTCAATAGTAAAAAGATATGGAATAGTTTCTGTTAAAGATCAATATGAAAAAAGTGAAATAATAGAAAGTAATAAGGAAACTTATACTAATGAAGAGTTAGATTTAAATCAATTAGTTGGGCAAATCATACATCAAAGATATTATGAAAGAGAAATTAATCCTTTAAAAATGAGAAAGATTGAATTATGAATAATACTAGACACATAAAAAAATTTGAGGAGTTTTCAATATGTTGTAATATATCTGATGGTGATAATATCATTTCAGAGCACAAAAATCTTGGATTTTTACTATATCATATTGGTGTCAGAGGAACTGGTAGGGTTGGAATTCCTTTTTCATCTAATTATAAAGAATTAGATACTGAAAGAAATAAACTAGTCTGTATGAAAGATTGGATCTATGAGCATAAAATATACACAACAAATGAACATAGTGAATTGTATGGTTTTAATACCAATGATGCAAATCAAGATTGGGATGCAAAATTGATAACAGAATCTTTTATAGGAGATGATAAAAGTTGGTTGATATGTTTCGATGGTGCTTGTAGTATTAACAACACATCTATAGAAAAAATGGATTACATTGAATTAGATAATAAAGAATACAATTTAGATTTAAATGGTGGATTTTTAGTAATGTTCACCAAAAAATTCTAAATATTTTTAAGGATAGTATTGTAAAGGATGTCATCAAAACTTCAATCTAGTGGTTCAATATCAGCTCAAGATATTAAAAATGTATTTGGTGAAACTGGGAATGGACAAATTAGTTTTGATAATTTTAGACATACCACCACTGTTGGTGAAATGAACAATTTACCCGTTAGTGAGGGAATACCCACTAGTGGTTCAATTTCTTTCAACGATTTTTACAATAAAAGATTAACTATTGTTGTACGTTACCATAATGAATCACGTCCTAACACTGGGAAGGAAAGATATAATGGTGGCACAGGTGATGTGGTGGTAATAAGACCATCCGGTGGCAATAAAACTAGACCAAGTAGTTCTTCAGGGTGTAGAGTTATTTTACACGTCGAGGGTCAAGTTACCACCAGTGGAAGTGAAAGAAATCAACGATATAGGTGTGCATTAAGAACCGGAGGAGCATGGGAGTCTGACACACGTCTAGAGGTTAATGTCGGTGGAGAAGGTGAAATTGTAGGAGGAGGTGGAGATGGAGGAGCTGGTTCTAGTAATGAAGATGTAGAAGGTGCTAATGGAGGAGATGGTTGCAGTGGTTTAGGTGTTGCATATACTCTCTATAATCTAACAGTGCAGCCTGGAGGGGAGATACGTGCTGGTGGAGGTGGTGGAGCAGGTGGTGGATGCGGTAGAGAAGACTCTGCGACCGATAGACGCCGTGGAGGCGGTGGTGGTGGCGGAGGTGGTGCCGGAGTGCCTGGAGGAAGAGGAGGAAGCACCAGTGAACCAAATGGACCGGGTGGTGGAAGAGGTTCAAGTGGTGAGGGTGGATCTTCTAGACAAGGTGGAAGAGGTGGAAGAGGCGGAGAAAATGATAGTGAAGCCTTCGGTGGTGGTGGAGGAGGAGGTGGTGCCCCAGGTGCTGAAGACGGAGAAGGTGGAGAAGGTGGTGAGGGCAAATCCGAACTAGATGGTGATCAAGGTAATACTTCAAATGGACAGGGTGGTGAAGGTGGAAATGGTGAAGGTCGAGATGGTGAATCTAATGGTGGAGAAGGTGGAAATGGTGGTTTTGCATATGTCATTAAATCAGGTTCATCCATTCAAAGCATTAATGGTAGCGGCAGAATTGATGGTAATACGACAAGTGGATATACTGGAGGTATCTAAATAAAATATATTGCTTAAATGTCATGGAAGAACTTGAAAGTATAGAAGTTAATTTGCATGAAGATCCCTTTCCACATGCAATCGTAGATAATTTTTATAACGAAGAAGAACTAGAACTGATCTGGGAAGAACTTAATTATTACACAAAACCAGGAAAATTGCTAGAAGTCCCAGATTATGGTGGTGTGCAGGGATATACCAATGCAAAGGCAATTTTGTTAGATACACTATATCGAAATAAAACCGGACAAGGTGGACTTAATTGGAGAGTTATGTCCAATATATTGACTGTTAATCGAAAATTATTTTCAAGTGGTATTCTTGATGTTTATGCAGATATGAGCGATTGTTGTTGTCTGGCAAATCAATCAAATACTGATACTACAAAAGTCAGATATTATCATAATGGTGATAAGTACGATCCACATACTGATAAAGGATTTCAATTTTTAGCGTTTTCATATTTTTATAAGGAACCTAGGAAATTTGAAGGTGGACAGTTATATTTTCCAAAATATGATTATGAAATTCCCTGTGATAATAACTCTATGATCATATTCCCTGGATGGGTGGAACACGGAGTGCGAAAAGTGACCATTAAAGATTCTGATTACTTTGATGGATATGGAAGATACGCCATAACGTCGTTTTTTAGTTTCAAACCATCATCAGTAGATAATTGACAAATGACTAAAATATGAGTAGAATACCTTTGTGGAGGTTGATAGGAATACTATGATTACTAATCATATTATAAGATATAAAGATGTCATTAGTAAAAAGAAATGCAATGATATCATAAAACATATAGAATTTTTTGAGAATAATAGTTTATTAATTCATAAACAATCTCATAAAGAAACTTGTGGAGTATATAATCTTAATCAAGATTATTATGATGTAAATTTAGTTTCAAATCATCGACTTGCAGGAGAAATATTATCAAATCTACAAGGATGTGTAGATAATTACCTTGAAACTTTTACATTATTGGGAGATAATCGTTTTTTACTCACAGATGTCAAGTTAAAGAAAATACCAGAAGGTGGAGGATTTCATAATTGGCACTTCGAGAACGCTTCGTATGGTACTTCTCAAAGATATTTTGTTGTTCAGGTCTATTTGAATGATGATTTTGAAGGAGGGGAAACTCAATTCTTACATCAAGGACTAATGGAGAAACCTGTGACCGGTGATGTGTTAATATTTCCTTGTGGATATACACATGTTCACAGAGGAAATCCACCACTTGGTGGTGTTAAATATCTTGCCACAAGTTGGGGATGGATTCAACCGGACAATAATTGAACTGTCCACTAGACGTTGACGGGTGATCCTGTATGAGTTATTATATGAAGGTAATCAAGGGACAACCCCCATGCTCTGTGAAGTCAAACTCTATGTTGCGGGTCGTGTTTTCTATGAAACTGTTCGTGCCGCAAACTATGATGAAGCCCGTGATGTAGCACTAGCACGGAATCCTAATGCAACTGTTGTAAGTGTAAATGCAAAGTTCTGATGTCTAAGTTTTTTGATGAAAAAATGCAAGTCTGCATTGAACTTGATGAGGAAACTTATTGGAATCTTGTAAAGATGGGTGCAGAAATTAGAACACCCATCAACCAATACATTGAAAATTTATTACAAAGTCATGTAATGGATTATGAATAAGTTTCTAAAACCACATGTTCCACAACCAGGATTACTTGAACCAAACCCAGGTAATCCTTTGGGTTATGTAACAAATGACGGTATGTGGGCGGCAGTTCCATGTGGTAAAAAGTTTAGCATTATACATAATGGAAGTGTAGTCAAACAGACACGCACTTACGATTCAGCACTGAACTTTATTAAAAAGGGGATCAAAAATGAGAGATCAAAACGGAATCGAAGACAACGAACCGGGTGATGTAAAATGGAATCGAGGATTGGACATCTTCATTGAATCTGTTCATAAACCTGACCCTGCATTGCGTCAGTGTGCTCACAATCAAAAATGTTATCATGAACTCATGTGGGTTCGTGAAAACGTGTTAAACTATCTCAAATCACTTAGAAAGTACGATGCACATTCCACGTATTCATGACGGAGATGAAGTAACCTATATTGGTTGCTGTAGGGAGCAGATTAACTGGGGAAACAATGATAATCCCGATAGTGTACTCAAAAGAGGAGAAAAATATACGGTAGAGAAAACTGAAGTTCATACTGCACATACAAAGATATCCATCAAAGGATATAATGGCAAATTCAATTCTATTTGTTTCTTAAAAGAGGAGAACTAAAATGAGTCAATTTGATCCAAACGAGATAGTGTTACAAAGCACTGCCAAACTATTTGAATATGAAAAATTGTCGCGTCAAATTGAAGAGTGCGATGATATTGGTGTTCTTAAAGATATGGCTCGATGCTGGATCAAATTGTTCATGAAACAGCAAGAAACTGTTAAAAATATTGGATTGACTCCTATGGAACAACAATTACCAAAAAGAAAGGACGATGAGGGTTAATTATGTACGAAGAATTAGATTGCTTTGAAAGAGCATTACAACATTTTGGTACGAGAATAGAGATTGTCACCGCCATGGAAATGGCAAACAAAATTACTACTGAAGATGCCTACCAAATGATTAAGGATGAACTTAAAGAATTAAAAAAATGTCGTAAACAATTCAACAAAAATGGATGCTAAAAAATATTCAGTTTTAATGTCATATGATGATATGAATTTAGTATATAAAAAATTACAACAAAGTGATATTGACGATAAAGACCTAAAACGACTTGAATCTTCTTTTAGATTGGCTCAAATATCATATGGAAATGTAGGAGCTTTTTATGACTGCTGACTCTCTTAAAATCCACGAGAACGAAGATGGTTCATTCAGTATGGAATGGGATCGAGAAGACCAGAAATGGAACTGGTTGAATGACTTGACAAGTGCCGAGATCGAGACTATGCTACAGGAAGCAATCAAAAACTACGGAGGAACTCAGTGACTAATGATTATGATTACAAAAACTATTCACTTGAAAAACTGAGTGAATTTCTTCAAGATGCACTTCAAACTGAGGCAACACCTACAGAAATTCATGAAACGATTGTAAAAACTCTCAAAAAAGAAATTCAATATCATGATGTCTGTAAAAGACAGGCAGAAGATGTTTTGGATCTTATTGGAGGACATCGAGACCTTAGTTTTATGACTTCTGGTTTAGATGAACATCCTTATGGAGAAAGTTTCATGTCTGCATCAGATGATACTATTTCATTTACATCACCAGACAATGATAGTGATGATGTAATCAAATTTCCGAAACGTTACTGATAAATACAATCACAAAAGGTCAAACTACAATGGAAAGCGTCGAAAAGCACATTGAAGTTGATAAAAAGATCCTTGAAGATCCTACAACTTCACCACAACAACGTCGTCACATCGAAGAAGAACTTCATGAACTTGAGGTCTATGTAGAGAATCACAAGAAAGAAATTGCAGATGGTGATCATCACGATCCTACCGCACTTGAACTCTTCTGTGAGGTAATGCCCGAGGCAGATGAATGTCGTATGTATGACGATTGAATGAAACTTCCTTCATCATTTCCTCATGAACCTCCTGAAGGTTATCATTATGAGGTTGAACAATTCAAACGTAATGTGGTTTCTATCTGGTTACGTCATCCCGACCATTTCACTTATACTAATGATCCTGTACGGACTATATGGGGTTTCTTTGATACCAAGAAAGAATGTTACTATGCTCCCATCAATCACAAGAAAGTAGGAAAGGAAGTTAGTATTACTGATACCAGAAATTACACCTCAATGCAAATACAATACAAGGGACTGGAAAGTTTCTTCGTGTGACAGTCATTGAACTGTCTACCACCCCTTGACGGGGTGGTTTTTTCATGGCATAATATATTCATATTCATCAGACATCTGTGACTATCACCCTTCGTCCTCATCAACAACGTGGCAATGATCGGATGGCTGAGTACAACAAAGGTCAACTGATTTTCCCTACCGGAGCAGGAAAAACTCTCACGGCAATCATGGACGCCAAGAGAGTGTTTGACACTGCTACA
>TARA_A100001201_G_scaffold95382_1_pt1 | contig 14034 bp, 6 predicted proteins | sample TARA_A100001201 | Tara Oceans TARA_A100001201 (sample SAMEA2619872) | marine metagenome | biome: marine biome (ENVO:00000447); feature: surface water layer (ENVO:00002042); material: "saline water (ENVO:00002010), including plankton (ENVO:xxxxxxxx)" | depth 5 m | reverse complement strand
CCACCTACAAGTCCAATAGTTGCCTCTGCTCTATCAAATCCTGGATGAGCTATCGTTACTGTAGGAGCACTTCCATAAAACTTACCCGAGTTGCCAATAGAAACCGCAGTAACATTTCCACCATACAATGTGAATGCATTAATTGAAGCAGTTGCTGTAGCAGTGATCCCTGACCCTTCAGGGAGTCCAAATGTGACCGTAGGTGCAGTTCTATAGAATGCCCCACCAGTAGTGCCTCCAGGGAACAGGAAGGCAGAAGAACCAACACTTATAGGTGCAGACATGATACTAACACCACCACCAACCATTGGCGTAGCAAGGACTGCTGTGGCTGCTGCACCAACATGTTTTGGTGTAGAGAATGTTACTGTTGGAGCGTTAATATATCCTCCACCGGAGGAACTTACGGTAACTACTCCAACTCCACCCGTTGTCGAAATGCCCGATGTAGCAGCTGCTCCAGATCCCCCACCACCACTAAATTTAATCGTAGGTGCAGAAGTATACCCTGTTCCTGGATTTACTAATCCAATTTGCTGAACGGATTTTAATTTGGTATTTGTATTTGTATTGCAAACATTTATACCACTTATCATCTGAGCAACTGTACCCACACCAGTGACTCCACCTGCAGGAGCAGATCCAATACCTATTGATGGTAGAGAACTGTAACCTGCTCCTCTATTAGTAAGCCTTATGAACCTTACGCCATCATTTACAAGTGAAGTGTTTGCTGTGGCAGTAACTCCCGTTCCAACAACATACAGAAGTTGTGCAACTCCAATAATTGTTGATGTGCCACTTTCGGATGTTCCATCATAGTCATCTCCAATCAGCTCATTATCAATTTCTTCAATTCCAGTATCAATAACTTCATCTTCGATACGGAAGAGTTCACATCTCAACTCATAAACATAGTTTTTCTGTAGTTGATAAAATGGTTTTTCGTGCTCAACATATTTAATTTCAAATAATCTGTCACCTAAGGGAAAATATATTAAGTCTCCTTCCTTTGGTCTAGTTGACAACTTTACATTCGATTCATTTCTCATCAAAGGAGAGATATAAGTCTCAAATCTTTCCTTTGAAATAATTAAAGTTATCTCATTTGTTGCTTGAATTCCAAATTTAGATAATAAAGTTGGATTATCCCCATAACCTTCAAAAGATTCAATATAAGCCTCTATTGGATATGCATCATCAAATTTTGATTCTATTACTTCTTTTATAACAGTATTTTCTGTTAGATATTTTCGTGGTAAGAAGTGTACATCTATACCATATATTCTTAACTGCTCATTGATTAGATCCTGGACAAGATTTTGCTCTCCAGAAGATCCTTGTTGAAAAAATGGATTTAACATAATCCTTACCCGATCATATCAAGAGGTGGAAGTTCATATGTGTTAGACATTTGCTCCCTAATGATTTCCAAATCTTTCATTCCATCATCATAAATTTGTCTTCCATTTAACTCCGTTCCACCTGGAAGTTTTACACCTTGGAATTTAATTAGATTTTGACCCCACTGTTTTTTAATAAGAGCAGTCAGATATCTTTTTAAAAATGAATCATTATAAACTCTAGAGTGATCCGCAGGATCTATTGTTCTGTAACAATCAAGGATTATGTAGTCGTCTTTCTTCACACTACCCCAATCAATATCAAGATATAAGCGATCTTGTCTTTGATTAAATCTTATTTGCTTTTCTGTGCTCAATGCAAAATCAAGATCTTCCAAATATCTCTTAGTCATTGCATAACTAAGGATTTCTGTAGATCCTAGGCCATAGATATCATTCAAGAATAATTGATATTTAACACTAAACATGTTGTTTGTTGTAGTGTTAGAACCATCAAAACGAAAAATTTTGTTTATACCAATAACTGCTGGTGGTACTTGAATATAATTATTGTTCTCGGTAAATGAAAAAGATGATGTACTACCTACACTGTGAGTGACCGTGGTTGTTGTAATTCCACTGACTCCTGCTGTACCAGGGCCTTTTCCTCTGTTTACATCATCTTCAGTAAGTTTATAGTGTAAAAAAGTTTGTATTACACCATCAAAATGTCTCTCATGAAAATATTGAATAGCATCATCAACTAGATCCTCAATCTGCTCATCTGCAACATTGATTTCTAGAACTGGGGCTCCCAGTTGTCTTTTGCAATAATTGATTAATTCTGATCTACTTGTTGGTTGTGCCATTTATTAACAAGTTTCCTAAGTGTATTTAGGTCTATGATGAGATGGTATTATAAACTAATACATTTCCACGAACCAGAGGGTATGTTGACGATCCAATAGTAACTAATACATCATAAACATATCTACCCTCTGTCAGATTTCCAGTTTCGGTGTCAGTTAAAGAAATTTTTAAAACTCCTCCAGCTGCACTAGTAATTCCAACTGTAAAGGTGTCTGCAGCACCAAAAGTTGCACCAACGGCAATACTTTTGGATAGAGCACCTGCTCCAGAATAACTTGTCAGATCAAAAGCAGTATTTGTTGTGGTTTTTACATTAAAGGTGGTTGAAAAATCAGTGCCACCATAAATTGTTAAATTAGCACCATATGGTACGCCAGAGTCTGGATCAAAAGTAATTGTTTTAGTTGCCATCTGTTGATAGTCCTATGATCTGCATTGTCTCTTGCTGTTTATAATAAAGTTTGCAAAAAGATTTTGCAATATTTTTCAGAGTATCGCGATCATCGCAGTTATCTATATCAGTTGCAATCTGCTGATATGCAAAACTTTTTGACAAATTTTTAAGTTCAATAGTTTCAGGATCCATTTGCTAAGCTCCTTAATAGTGATTTGATTTCATTTAAATCATCCTTCATACTAGCAACGTCAGTCTCAAGATTCTGTATCTTTTGTTTCTCATCATTTTTTACATTACGACGGCGTATGTAATCATTATATTGAGACTGACTTGTATTAATAATACAATTTGTTGTAGTATCTCTGACTAAGTGAGTTTGATCTTTTACCTTATGTTTCATATTATGCAGTTGCAATAACTCTCAGGTCCTTCATTCTAGGCGGATAAGTTTGATTTGAACTTGTCATAACAACCTTAACTCTAAATGACTTGAATGAAGGAAGATTATCAGCGGTGAATGTATATTCTCTGAAGTCTAGGTCTTCGGAGGCAAATCCAGCGACATCGGATACAGTGTTATAAGTATCAGACTTACCATTACTATTTTCAAGAGCAATGATTTCTCCACGGTCATTTAAGTTATCATAACCAGGGAACGGTACGAATATAGGTTCAAAATTAGAAGTTTCACTGACCGCGTAGAATACTCTAATGTCCGCATAATTGTTAATGTGGGCATCAAGTATAACCTTGAGTGAAGAAGCAGGATTTTCTAAAGTATTCTCTTTAGAAATATACTGACAAGATGTTGGATCATCATTCAAACTATTGACTCGATTATCTTGAGCATAGTTTGTGATTGGAGCATCAACTCTATTTGTTGTAAAGATCGCGCTCAATCTCTGACTATCGATAACAGGTGATAAGAATTCGCTGTCAGTAGTCAACTCAAGAGAGATGTTCAGTGAACGCTCTCCTGGAAGATCTTGCATGGTCGATGCATTAGTTTCATTAACTCTTGAAGCAATAACTCTAGGTGATGTGAGATAATTGCTATTGTTAAGAGTAACAGCCTCTCTATCTTGAACTACGAATGGAAGATCAGTGCCAGCACCAGATCCATCATTGAGACTTGTTCCGGAGACAGATCTCATTGTTGCATTAATATTAGTTCCAGGAAGAGTCAGATTTTGAATCTGTGGAGTAATAATTTCATACTGCATATTTTGAGTAGCCTTCGCACTAAATCCACCAGTGGACTTAGTTTGATTGAGATAAAGAATTGGGAAACTTTCTCCAGTTGTTCTGGCAACTCCAGAAGTTGCCATATCAATCTTAACATTATATGAATCAAATGTAATTGGATTTGATACCGTTACATCACTGAGAGAGTGTTCCTTATTAATCCTTCTCAAGGATACTCCACCAAGTTCATACTTGTAAATAGGAGTTCCTGCAGGATAATCAGTAGCAAGTGTGCTGTCAATCTGTCGGGTAATTCCTCCGATGACATTTCCTGAAGTTTCGGTGTAAGAAATAATTTCGTCACCGATCAAGAGATATCCAGCATTGGTTGTTCCAACACCGACATTTTCAAAAGTTCCAAACTCGGATGCATCGTCAACACTAATATCACCTGTAGATGATGCATCATACGCAACAGAAATCTTTGTTGGTACAATGTCAGGTTCAATATCAGAAAGAATTACTCTGTTGGTTTCATGATGCATCCCATGATTCTTATGATCGACAACAATATGAAGACCATCAGAAACTGTAGCAACAGAACTGACGAGAGCAGCAGAAGCACCGATACCACCAAGGGTAGTACCAATACCAACGCTATTGGTAAACATAACTGTGTTTCCAACGCCAGTAATAAAGTCTCCCTGAACATTATCAAGAATCAGTTGATTTGTAGAACCAAGAGAAACAATAGAGAATCTAGCATTTCTTCCAGTGCCCTGATTACCAAGTCCGCTGGAAAGTTCAAGAACATCACCAACAGTGTAACCAGATCCACCACTACGAACAGTTGCAATGGAAACAACACCATTAACAACATGAATATCTGCTGTCAGGTCTTGACCAGTGCCAGTTATATTAGATAACGAAGTATCATCATATCCACGACTTCCGCTATGTGGGGTAAATCCAATACCAGCATTAATAAGATTAAGTTGACCTGTTGCAGATCCTGCACTGCCAACATAATTGCCGGTTGCATTGGAATTTATTTGATAAATCGTATTTCCGATTTCGGGAACATGACTACCATTATTTGCGAAGTTTAGGCCTGTTGTCAATCCAACTCTAATTTTTCTAGAGGTCAGATTGATCGGATCTGGCATTAATGTAGGAACCTGAGCATTTCCTTCAGCAAGGACAGGACTATACAATTCCATAGTTCCAGAAGGAGTAAATCTCGCTCTGTTAATTACAAATTTAAGATCTTCCCATTGACTTGGTTCCCATGTGGATCCATTTTGAGACTTGAAGAATGATCCAAGATCAGGTTGAGTAGAAACAAACTGATCTGTGAGTAGATCATTTTCACCAACTCTAGAAATCCAAACCTTATACTTCGTGGAAGCAGAAACTAAGACCATTGCATACTCAGTTTGCTCTTCAACATAGACTGGAGCATCAAAGAAGATTCTAGTTCCAACATCACCATCAGCAGATGTTTCAATTTCACTAGGAGGAACAGTTACTTCTGAGAATGGTAAAATCGTTTCTGTGGGAATACCATTTTCCATCGTTCTCAGTTGAAGAATTACTGGAATATCATTAGTATCTACCTCTGCAAAGAAAATGTCAATACTAGTTAAGAATACTCCAGTATCACCAAAGACAGTGAATGACTGTGCAATAGGATCTCTACCTCTTCTTCTTCTGCGTCTTACTCTTCTTCTTCTATTTGGTCTCCTCCTTCTTCTTGCTACTCTTCTTCCACCTCTCCTTCTTCTTGCAGCTCTTCTTCTAACAACTCTTCTTCTAACAACTCTTCTTCTTACAATGCGACGACCATTACGACCACCACGGCGACGGTGACCACCAGGAGTATTGGGATTGCCACCACCAGGACTTCCAGAACCAGGAGCTCCGCCGCCAGGACCACTCCAACCACCAGCTGGGGGGTCAGGTGGTGGTGGAGGAGGAGTAAATGTAGTTCCTGTCAATACAGTCGTAGTTGTTGCACCAACTGTAGTAGTTCCTGTCAATGTTGTAGATACAAATTCCTCACGATCAACTTGTTCTCTTTCAGCAAGAACTTCAACTTTTGCGTTTCTTACAGAAACGATAGTTTCTTGTACTGTCTCTAAAGTTCCAGATGCAGTATATGTCTCTGAAGCCAGTGTTAATGCTGCATTTTCGTCATTTTGTTTATTATCAATAAGAACAAATGTTTTTGTTCCTGTGGTAAATTTGGGATTTGCATTAATTCTTGGCGAAGGAATATAGAAACTTCCTAAAACATCAGAACTTAAATCAGTTACAAGTCTATTATTAACGATCCTAGCCCTAGCACCGGACTGAGATCCATATAATATCATTCCAGTTTCAATGTATCCATGATATGCACCTGCAGCTTGTTCTGCAAGAGCTAAAGTATCAACATTAAGAATTGTAGATGTTGCTGAATAAGTGGTTGGAAGTGATGCAGCATCCCCCAAAGCAAACAGTTCAAATTCACCTCTTAGTGCTTCATCCGATTTTGCTCCAACAGTTGAGGTATATGGATTACTTGCATAAACTCTCTCTGGAGCATTATATGGACCAGATTTATGGTTTGGTTGGCACAATCTAAATCTTATTTGGAATCCAGTTCTAAATGATGCGCCACCAGCGGCAAGACTCTTAATCGGTCTTCCATAAACAGTCTCTCCAACTTGGAAAGATCCTGTGAGCATTTGAATTTCCAGAAGTTTTGGAAATACAAATCTAGATACATCAATACCTTCAAAGAATGGATAAACTTGAGTTAATGGTTTAAACCCTCTACCAACAAATTCAATATTTCTAGCTCTCATGAAAGAGATCACTTCTCTACTGAGAGTTCTATCTCCAAGACTTTCGGTTTCAAGTTGAGGCGTAATTAACTGTCTTCTACCTGTTCTAGTTGCAATACCAGTTCTGAAATTGTCAGTAAATGTATCTTGGAAGGTAGTTCTTGTGGTTGCCCGGAAACTATTAGTTCTAGTACCACCATTTTCTGCAGTATTGGTCTGGAAATTGCGATTCGTAACTTCAGTTCTTTGTGCCCTACGAACAGTAGTTCTAGTTCCAGTCCACTGAGTTTGCCATGCATTCCAAAGAACTGGTGTCAGACCAGTTTGTGGATCAAATCCACCAAACTGTCTAGCAGCAATGTCTACAGTACTAGCATAATTACCTTCAACATCAATAACTTTTGCTTTAACTCTAGCAGTATCAGTCCAAGTATCTGATGCTGGAGTTAATTTAATATTTGCTCTCCAGAAACTTAACAGGAATGGAGTAACACTTTCAGTTCTAGTTGCATATTCTTGAGCAAGATACTCAACTTCTTCATAGTCTAATGTGACAATATCACCAGTTTTTCTGGTATTAGTTCCCTCTGGAAATATTGCTGATGCATTTAATGATAAATCTGCAGCTGCAGGATCAACTGGTCCAACCACCAAATCAATTGAATTTGTGTAATGAGTTGGTCTACATTCTTTATTAGATTGGTCAATACTATTTTTAATAACTCTATTATCTTCTTGTGCTAAGAAAGATGTAAAATTGTCTACGAAGAAACCAGACTTAAATTTATTCAATCCTGCATTATCAGGAACAAACAGGTTAGCAGTTTCTGTTTCTAGAATAGAAAGTGAAGTATAGTACTCCAAGTTTCTGATTCTATCTTCCAGTTTTCCGATATCACGCATCGTGTATCTCTTGTGATCCAAGAAATGAATAGACGCATCTTCAGTTCTATAAAGATATGGTGGTAGTGTAACTGTTGCAATTTCTAATGCATTATCAATGGGATCTGGTTTTTCTGGATTTTCTGCTGGATTACCAAGTTTTACTTCAAAATCACCTCTATCATTAATGTATAATCTATCAATTCTTCCGCCGTAGAAAGAATAATTTGTTACAATAGACTCATCAGAAGCTAAAATATTTGTAGCAGAGTTTCCAGAAGAAGTGAAAGTTCTACCTAAAAATTCAAGAGGTGATCTAGTAGATTCTGCAAGAGTGTAATCGGATACTTTTGGTCTGATGTCAATGATATCAGTATTTCTATTTCCATTTACTGTTTGAATTTCACTACCATATTCAAAGGTATTGTATGAATTGTGAGTGGTTATGTCGCCATCATCAGAAGATTCATAATATCCATTTTTAAAATAAATTTTTAATTGCTTAGATGGCTCTTTTGCATTAGAGTTTCTGGTTAGGAAACCATAGTCATAGAAAGTTGATTTTTGTCCGGTGTTAAATGTATAATTTCCAGAAACATCTTTACTGGGGATATCTAAAGTTGTAATTACTGCCTGTAAATCAGACTCCTCAAAAGTAACAGTTTCTCCTTCACTAAATCCAAAGTCATTTAAATCAATATAACTAATTTGTTCATCTGCAACCTTCTCAGCCACCACAGCAACTGATCCTGATGTTTTGCCTACGATTTTTTCTCCAATTATTAAATCTGAAGTTTTTCCAGTAGGTCCAGTAATTGAAGTCAAAGTCAACTTAGGTGCAGATGCCTCTGAAGTATTATTTGATTCAAATATTCCTAAAATTTCTAAAATATCGCCAGTATTTAACGAGATTCTCTCATCCTGAACTCTTGTTCCATATGGATAATTACCATATGATAAACCATCATTTAAAGTCGTAGCCCCGATACCAGATCCAGTCAGTTTAGATGCACTAACAACTAAAGTGTTTACCCTGTTCTTTCTCTTGAGTTTTGCTTTAGGTTTTACTTTTTTAATTGTAGTAACTAATTTTGCCTCCATATTAGCAGACAAATCAGTTCCAATATTATTAATTTGGAGAACTGTATTACCACTGGTAAATGACATTTTATCGGATGTTAACACCTCTGTGGTTCCATCAGATCTAACAAGAGAATATCTTTCTTCGTCAAATGCTAAGAAAGTTTCATTGTCTCCAGTTACAACACCAGAATTTAATTGATTATCTGTAGTGATAACAACATCAAAAGATTTTCTAATAATGAGTTGTGCATCACTAAGATCAACATTAGCAATATTTCTCTTCGGCATTTCTGTAAATAACCGATTATCACTTGCATCTGCTAAAGGAGTGCTAACCAGTCTTAAATCAGATACACTTACAATATTTGCTGCACCTACCTGAGGTATTTGACCTTCACTTACTTTTGATACTGTAGTAACACCTGTTACTGTAACTTCAGAAGTACCAACACTGACAATTCTCGCTAAAGTTTGAGTTGACTGAACAGTTGAAATTCCAGTATTAGTAAATGCGAGTATATTACCAACCTTCAGATCTCCAGGAAATCTTTCCGAAATACTAGTTACGGTACTAATACCACTAGTACGAATTCTGTCTGTAACTTGTGCTTGGCCAAAGAAGAAAGAATCTTTTTGGATAGTATCTGCAACAAATGTTAATCCAACTCCAACAACTCCTGGACCAACCGATACAGAAGGACCACCATAAATCGCTTTAACATCAGACATCGAGTATGCTGTTACAGCAGTAGCAACTCTAGTATCTTCTATACCGTTAAAAATGAATGGTTCGTTGACAAGAAAAGTTCCTGTGGTGTCATAAAGTTGCAGGGAGGTGCTATCTGATACAGAATCTCTCAAAAATGCTGTGGATCCACTATACTTACCTTTCACAAAGGTTGGCACAGTGAGAGTAGTTGATTCATTTAGAGTTACATTTGTCTGCAACCTAACATCAAACAAAGAAATATCCCACTGATTTATAGTGGGAAACTCCGAATCATAAGATCCTGATTCTAGAGCACAATCATATATTCTTGCTAATCCAATTTCTTCACCAGGAGCATCAGTGCTTACACCTGCTCTTTGGTCTCGCAAACTTACAATATATGTGTTTCCGATACCAATTTCTGGAGCACCTTTAATATTATTTGCTCTTACAGTAACTCCGGTATTATAATTTACTGCTTGATTAGTTAAAACTGCAGAGGTTCTAGTTTTAGGGAAACTTACATATGCAGTATCTAAACTTCTTACTTCATATCCTCTAACAAATGCTTTTCCCGGAGAAATGGCATATAGACCAACATCATCACTTACTGTTCTTCCATCTCCAGTTTGTTGACCCTCTTGATATACACCGTCATTACCAATATTATTATTCAGAGAATCTCTAATTTCTACACCAAATGGAGTAACTGTATAATCTCCCGACTCTGCAAATGTTCTTCTAGCTAATTCATCTCTGAGCAAATTATACTGAGATGTGTCATTAACAAAGTCGCTCTGAAGAACACCTTCTTCAACTTTTGCAATTTCAACAAAATTGTTATCATTAAGATCTTCAAAATCTTTAAATGCTAATGTACATTTAATTTTTAATCTATCTGCACCAGGTGCCGCATAATTATTAAATCCTTTTGAGTTATCCGATAGTGTTGGATCTTCATCAGCATTAACGATACTTTCTTGGATATTGAATCCAATTCTTCCTGTTGGAAGATTATCATACTGATCTAATAAAATAGTTTGTGCTGCAATATTAACAAAAGTGCCTCTAATAAAATAAACACCATTATCTACAGAGAAAGAAGCTCCAGCAGTTACGCAATTTTCTGTTAATGTTGATGCAAAAGATTCTCCAGCGGCAACAAAAACATTGTTTTCTGGTCCAGAGACAATATTTTCATCACATGCTAAAAGTTCCCCATCATTGAATTCTGATTGAGCATTGTCTCCAACTCCAGATGAAAGATATGAAATATAGAGAGTAGTGATATCAAAATCACTCTGCTCGGGAGTGATAAAATTTACAACCTCAGCAGTAACTCCAGAAGTAAGACCATATATTCTTTTTCCTATTAATTGGGATAAGTACGCACTAACAGGAATACCCAAATGAGTTGGATTTATAGAAACACCAGTATATCCAGTATCATAGGTGGTATTTCCTGGAATTACTTTGGCTCCCTCCTTGAACATGTGGGAACCAAATTGTTCAATTTGATTTTGAAGAATTGACTGTAGTCCCGTCAGTTCCCTTGCTTGAACAGGGTATCCAGGTTTAAACAGAACCTTATAATAATCATTTGATGAATCAAAATCATCAAAATATGGTGATACATTGAGGTTGGTTTGTTGCGCCATGGTTTATTAGAACTGCAGTATAATTTTTATATCTTCTTTTTGATTTGAAGATCTTGTAATAGCTGGTCGGTTGTCAATATAAATTATGTCTCCAGAATATTTTTTGACCTCTGGATTTGACAAACCATTTGTGAATGATTGTCCAAGGTAATATGTTCTATTATTTAGAGTGGTAGAGAGACCGCTAAATGTAGTTGAAATACTTAACCCAGCAGTTGTTCCAACTATGCTAAAAGATCCATTTCCAGATACTGAAGATGAGAATCTTGTCAATTCATATCCATATTGTGGGTTTGTTTGAGCAGTTCCAACAGTATTAAATCCCGCAAGAGTTCTATCTTGCCAGTATTTTAAAACACCAGTAACTTGATCATAACTGATAACTCTACCAATAGCAGTAACTCCTGTACCAACAGTTTGAGTGATAGTAGAATCTGCAGTGAAAGTTGCAGAACTGTATCCAGTTCCAACCAATCTCATCGCATAAACTGCACTTGCTTTTGACAATGAAAGATTTGAAGTGGAATTGTATGCTTTAGGGTTTTTTACAATACCAATTCTAGAAACTTGGTTTCCAGTAATAAAATCTGGATTTTCATCATCATTTTCAATTCTTGCATATAAGAGAGCATTTTTAGCACCCAATTCTCTGTAGATGTCTTTTCCATGGCCACCTGGTGGAGACATTATAACTTCAAGATTTGGAGTTGCTGTTCCCGTTGGAACATTTCCTGCGACTAAATCGACAGTACCAAAGGAATAATCTTTTCCTGGATTTGATACCGTAACACTATCAACTTGTTGATCATTATTAATAACAACAGTACACTCAGCACCAGATCCGTCCCCTTTGATGGGAACTCTGGTGTAAGTTCTATTCGCAGTTCCTAATCCAACACCTCTATTTTGAACAATGACTGTTTTAATACTACCATCGACAGCATTATCTCTTACAGCGGCATGATCATTACTAGTTTCCCAGTTCAAAGGAACTGGCATGAATTCTGTAGAATCAAACTTAATTAAATCGGATGGTTTTATCGTATAGAGATATTTCCAAATATATCCATCACCACTTGTTCCTGCCGCTCTTGGTTCTAAATCAGTAAAGGTTGGTTCATCCAAAGAAGGTCTTCCATCTGGATTTTCTGGATTTGTTCCATTATCCAAACAAATGTATACTCTATAATCACTATTAATCGCATAATAATTTGCAGAATACAATGAAGTTCCATTTGCATTTCTTGGAATATTTGATATACTATAGTCGTGTCTATAGTAATCATAAGTTGTACCAGAATTCCAAGTCACCTTTTTGATGACTAGTTTAACATCTTCTGATGTTATCTTTTTCAAAGCGATCATGGTATCCCATGTATCGTTAGCTTGACTAAAGTTGTCAGTAGGGCTGGGGGGATCATCATCCCAGTCAGATTGAATATCTGTTGGGTTTGGTAATCCAACAAAAGCATAATATGAGTTATCAGAAGTAGTCACGCCAGAAACAAAGTTTTTCGCGTTTAAAATTCTAATCTGATCAGTTATAATTGCAGCCATTTTGAGCAGGATTTTTCTTTATTTAGTATGAATCAGGTACTATAACTTTTAACCTTCAATGATTTTTGTCTAACCACTACGGGGCCTGTTTCAATTCCAGTAATACCATTAGTAGTATTTACTGTATATGCTTGATTCTTATTTCTATCTGTTAATTGTAATTTACCCCAACTATATTCGCCATAGAAGTGACTGACTGCCAATCCAGTCAGTCCATCTGTAGAACTAACACTTACAACAACTTGAGTTACTGTAGTTTGACCAAAACCAATTGCATCAGTAGTTACACCAGTGGTAACATGAGCAGCTCTGTATACACCGTCCATAAAGGTTGTACCAACTCCAACAACAGCGTTGTTTTCATCCAGAGAGGTCAGACCACCACCAACATTTGAATTCCTAATTACAAACAAATCACCAGTGCCAATTCCACTCGCAGTGATTGCAGATGGTTGAGTAATATCACTATTTCTCAAGAATGAATCGTATGGGATAACAAGATCAAGAACAAGTCCAGTAACTGCAACACCCGCTATGGATGTTGTGCCGATACCAGTAATAATTCCAAAGTCTCCGGAATAAGAATCGATTGTATTTGTTTCAGTTACAAATGTTGGCGGTCCAATCAATACTCTAGGATGAGTTGTTTGTGCATAACCAGTACCACCAGTATCAACAGAAATAGAAGTTACAGATCCTCCAGAGATAGTTGCAGTAGCAGTTGCTCTAGAAGTTGTTCCCAATCCAACAGGAGTTTGTATTGTTACAGTTGGTACACTAGTGTAACCTTTACCACCATCCGAAATAACTATGGAGGTAACCGTTGTACCTACCCCAACAACTGCTGTTGCAGCAGCTGCTACTTTTTGAGGATTATCTATGAAAAGAATGTCCTTTTGGAAATCAGTGTTAACTTTATTCTCATTCTTAGCATTAAAGAATGGTCTTACATTATCAACATTAATAACTGTAGATCCAATTCCAACAGATTTAATTATATAAGTCGATGGGAAAATGTTTGCATTATAAAGATCTCTCGCTTTACTAATTTGCTTACCGGCAACAAATCTATCTTCAGTCTGTCGGCACCATTTAACCGGCCTTAACATTCTGGTCTTATCACTAAGACCACCGCCAGAATATGGGTTCGTATCCACAGAACTGGAGGATGTTATCTCCGAAACGGTACGCTCATCTTCTTGTAAGAACTTATCTTGATTTATATTCAGAGGAGTTTGTTTTAGTCTTCTATCATATCCAATTGTCAAATCATCACCAGTCTTCACTGTCTCAATGATATCTCTATCAACAACATCAGCACCACCAGTTCCTCTATAGAAAATCAATTTGAATGTATCACCTGCTTTAGGTGCCTCTTCAAAACTAAAGTTGCTTCCACCAGTAAAGAAGTATGATTCATCGGGAACTTGAAGAATATCATTGACAAAAAGTAATAATGTGTCCTGGACTTTTACAAGTGATCCAGGTGCGGACTGAATGGAGAAAGAATTTCCATTCAAGG
>TARA_A100001201_G_scaffold102773_2_pt1 | contig 14118 bp, 16 predicted proteins | sample TARA_A100001201 | Tara Oceans TARA_A100001201 (sample SAMEA2619872) | marine metagenome | biome: marine biome (ENVO:00000447); feature: surface water layer (ENVO:00002042); material: "saline water (ENVO:00002010), including plankton (ENVO:xxxxxxxx)" | depth 5 m | reverse complement strand
CGAGTGGAACTCTTAGGAGTCAGTTACAAGCCTTATTTCGAAGAAGACGATGACACCGATGATAGCACAAATGATAACACCGACGATAACACAGATAATACGATAGTATCTTGTTACCAAAATGAAGATTGTCTCGATGGAGAGATTTGCGAATCTGGTACTTGCGTCGAAAAAATTGAAGGTTGTACCGACCCGAGAGCCAACGAATACGACAGTTCCGCTAACGTTGAGAATGGAACTTGTATTTCCTGCCAAACAGGGTACGATAAAGATTCCGACGGTCTTTGTACGGTTTGTGCCGATGGATACACGGCAGACGCTGCAGGCGTCTGTTATGCGGATGACGAAGAGGAAGAAGCGTTTCCTTGGCTCTATGTGGCAGGAATTGGAGTGGCTTTAGTTTTAGTGCTTTCATAGTAAATATTAAGTACCAAAAAGGATAACCTCTTATTATGGTTACTGTATTCGAAGATACGATTCCTATCGCAACTGCTTCAGGAGCGGCTCCTGAATTTTACTATTTAGCCAGTGACTATTCCGACGAAGTTCAAACTGCTCGAATTGAGGGCCCACCCGTTATCGAAATGCGTTACTTTCGTGCAGGCGGAGGTAGTTCCCTCTCAGGCTCTACTTTGACATTAGACCCTGCTAAGGGAGATTATCTTCGATTTGGTGGTAGTTTAGTCACCATTGACATGGTCAATCCTTGGGCCGTTGAGATTCTCGGTGAAATTTATCCTCGAAAATCTGATTTAGAGTTGGCCGAAGAGTGTAGAGGTGGACAGGATTGTGAGACGAGGCGTTGGCGTGGGGGGAGGAAGGTAGATGTTGCCTTTACTTCGACAGGGTGCGTTCGAGGCGACTCCATTCAAGGTTCGAATTGTCAAGCCGTTGATAATTTACCTGGCTTGACTACAGTTAGTATGCCTCAACTCACAGTTCAAAGTGAAGGTGTCGAATACACGTATGATTGGGCGGAATGGGCTAAATACACCGAAATTGACGTCATTGAAGATGATTTAACTAGAACTACAGGATATGGAGCGAATCAAGCGTCCGAACCACTTCCCTTAGACGTGTACTACTCGGCTAGCAATGTCATTACACAAGGAGCAGGTGGTCGTGGATACGGTTACACCGATGAAGACCGACAAGCCACTAATGGAGCAGGACTCTATGAAGACGCGGCGAAATTAAAGATTACCGTTACCGAAGGGGCTGACTTAAATTGGCTCTTGCTTGCGGCGGCTGCCGTGGCAGGTATCTTCGTAGTCCGCAACATTTAGACGAAGCCTTTAAATAACGGAAACCGTAAGTTAAGAGTATGACTTTCGGTGTCAACACTTTAGACTGGACTAATATTGGTCGTAAATTACAAACTAACATGGCTGAAACCGTCGGAGAAGCGTTAACTTTGCCTGCTGAATCCAGTGTTCTCTCGCCGTTTGCATACTATGATGGTGCGACAGGTACAGTACTTACCACTTACTCGGCTTATTTAGATACTACTTCCACTCCTGCCGATGTAGTTACGGTTAAAACTGATGAAGACGGTGGTAACGTTGTTGTTGATGTTACTCCTCTAACTCTTCTTTACAATGCAGTTGATGCCGATGGCAACGCTATCATTACTTCTGACGCCAGTGCGGAAGGTGTCGAAGTCGATGACCAAGGTGTGGCAATTCCTCTACCGCTAGATAGTTCGGAATACACTGACAACTTACAAACCGTTTTCGATACGGCTATCGATACTGATACAAGTTGGTCACCTACTTACATTTTAACCAGTAGTACAGATGGTAATGGAACTGATTTCGAATCTGTCGAAGAGGTTACTAACTCAGATTCAACCAGTTGGGTTCGACTCAAGCAACGCAATGGTACGGAAACAATTTACTATTTCCTCCCTTACTCTTCTGATGCGGAATACACCACTTTCATTGATACGATTCCTGCCACCTTTACATTTAGTGATGACTTCGGCGTTTTCACGGCAGGTACAGAAGTCACGGAATCATCAACACCTGTTGCATTTGCATCTACTGTAGAAGCCACCTCCTTAGATTCGGCTCGTCTCTCTAGCACTTACGAGTCTACCTTAACCGACCTTAACACGGCTTACGAGGCATTAATTACGCCAGCAAGTAGCACAAGTAGTACAACAAGTAGTACAACAAGTAGTGATGATGGTGCGGATACCGAAACCTCGGCCTTTGAAAGAGCGATTGCTTCGGTTCAAATTTGGGTTTCCGATAACTTAGTCACTCCAATCGGTGAATATAAATATTACATTCTCGGAGGAGTTGGTTTGTTGACCTTCATTTATTTGTATCGAGTGATGAATCGTAAAACTGCATCACAACCAGAAACCATTGGAGATATGCTTGACAAGGCTCTCGGCTCAGGTAAAGAAGTTGAAGGGTGATTTTAATGACTTACTACACACAAAATCCATTTAACTATTGTCATCCTAGTTTCGTTACTATTGATGAACGAACAGGTCGCATTTTCCAATCGGAAAACACAGGCAAAGAGTATCGTTTCAACATGGAAGACTACTTGAATGAAAAGTATCAAAACGCTTCGCCTAAGTTCGGTTCGGAAATTTGTGAAGTAGCGAATCCTTCGCTATGTGGAGGATTTAAAACAGGCCTCAAGGTTAGTTTCGATGATTGGTTGGCAGGTCTTGACCAAGCCAACACTTGGTCGGAATTCCCTGAGCAACGAGCAGAATTCCAAAAGGCTTACGAGGCTCTCCAAGCCGAAGAAAAGAAAAAACAACGTAAAGCACCTCCTGCGGCGCAAAAGACTCGTTTGGCTTACACTAGCCCATGGCAAGCCGTTATCAACTGGGCGCGTGGTGCTACAGGCAGTAGCACCCCAGCCGCGCCGATTAACGTGGCTCTCCCACCCGTGACCATTAATCCAACTCCTACTCCTAGTCCAAAACCTGGTAAGCCTCTCCCTCCTACGTTCCCAACAGGGCCGAGTAAGAATCCTTGGGATGATTTAGTTGGTGGAGGCTCTAAAGCAGGACCAGTAGGTGGCGGCGGTACTGATTCGAGTCCGAATCCAAAGCCAAGTCCTGTACCAACTCCGCCAAGCGGTGGTGGCAGTGGTGGCAGTGGTGGAAGCAGTGGTTCCGATGAAACGGAAGACGAAGGTGAATCTTTCCCACAGAATCCTCCAACAGGTGGCGGAGGTCTCGGAGGAGGCGGTGGCTTTGGCGGAGGCGGTGGCTTCGGTGGTTTCGGAGGCATATAGTCCGAAACATTAAGTAGTCAAAAGGAGTAATGATAAATATGTCCATGGAATTAGGTTTCGGAATTGCCATTGCAGGTGTCGCCCTTTTGATTTACGCTGACTATCTTAAGATTCCTCGTACTCGAATTAATGCTTTAGCATGGGGCATTCCAATCAGCCTTGTTTTCATTGGCCTAGCCGTGGCTTACACGAATCGTGGCTCGTCTCGTTACTCTTGGGACGACCCTAGCATTCTTCGACTCACCTCTCGCCCGATTGGCGCATAGATTTAAATACATATTCGGAGTTATGATGGTTTATGTCACCATATTGGTATCGCAATTACATCAACAGTTTGACAGGCATTACGTATTGGCAAGACCTTGTTAAAGGCATTTTGAATGACGACCGAGTTAACGAGCGACTCGACGACCAAGACACCGTTACGATGAAGATTCGTAAGGGTGGCAAGGTGTATCGAGTAGTCGTTTCCGATATTACTCCTGTCGAGGAAAAAATCGAAATCGAGTTTGAAGGTGATGAGCCTTCACGTCATCCCGACTTTACTGAGTGATAGTATGCATCCGCAAACGATTGCTCGAGTCATTGAATATTTGAAAACTCTTGTGCTAAACGATTAGAGTATTCATTATCCGAAGGATAGTGTAAGCCAACACTAACTCTTGCTTCGGCAATTCTATCGGCAATCTTCTCAAAGTCTCGACGTCGTTCAGGATATTTATTACCAAGCATGTCGGCGATAAGAAGAGATTGTAATGTGTGTCCTGCAGGATATGACGATGTTTGTGCCGTCTTTGAAGGTATTTCGGGAATATTTGGATTCACTTGATGAGGCCTTGGCCGATTGTGATACTTTTTGATAGCGATGATGAGTGGGTATGTTTCTACCACGATTTGATTCATGGCTTGGTCTTCGTTAGGTAATTCGTTCAATTTCAAGTATTCTTTGAATGCTCTCGTTGGCAGTTCATCAGTTAATCTAAAATACTCCCAATCTGGTGTTTGCATGGCTTTTCTAACCTTTTCCGATTCTGCAAGTGAATTCGGATAGGTGTTGGTTTTACCGACTCGGTTAGAATCATATCCGAGTGGTGTAATTTTGACCATGTGTTAGAGTATTCTCTCCTACTACTTAATTATGTCGGGAAGACTTAAGTAGTTTTAACATTGATGACTAATCATGGTAGTCAATCTTATCGATGCAGGCTACTTTGTTTCAAGGGCGGCTAAACATTGGGCACCCTGTTCAGCCAAAGGCCCACGTAATTTACGATGGTGGCATCAAAGACATAAGTCGGGAAAATGCTCTTTCAAAGAAATGCGCTACAAACAAATTGGCATCATGAAGAAAGACATTGATTTACTTTACGTTCGCATGAGGCAAATGGCCTCTTCTCCTGAGCATGGGCATCGTGTCATCGTGTGTTATGACGGTATACATGGTAGACAGGCTAGAGGGGCGTTGTTCCCTGCTTACAAGGCTCATAGAGGTAAGAATGCCGAAGACGCTAGCAAACACGAAGGAAAAGATTTAAGAGACCAATTGTCGATGTTTAAGTTCGACCCGATGAATCTGTCAAAAGGTTGGGAAGGAGTTTATGATGACAGTAAAGAGGCTGATGATTGGATTGCAGAATTAGCGCAAAAGTATCTCGAGGAAACCGATGAAGAAATCGTTATTTTCAGTAAAGACCAAGATTTCTATCAAGCCCTTATGTGGGATGACCGAGTTCGCTTGAACGATTGCGTTCGTGAAGTTACTCGAGATGAGGTTTTTGCGGCTTGTGGTGTTCCTCCAGAATACTATGTTGAATGGAAAGCCCTAGTTGGTGACACTTCCGATAACATTCCTGGTTTTCCAAGAATCGGAGGAGCATCGGCGGCTCGATTACTGCTTGAGTATGGTAGTTTAGATGCCATTCCTGATGAGGAATTATCCATGTGGGAAATCACCGATGCAAAAGCATTCCGTGACACTTTGACAAAGTGGCGAGAGGATACTCAGCCGTCAGCCTCGGCGCTGACGCGCAACTTCGGCAAACTTTGGTCGAAGTTGGTAGACCAAGAAATGGAATTTCTCCTCGTACCGTCTGAGCGTAAGCGAATCTTAAAGCATGTGCCCGAAGTTAGTGCATACTTACAACCGATTTCATATCGAGACCGCTTAAATACCTATCGTCAAATTATTACTTTGCCCTTTAAGGGTGAGGATAATTGAGCGTTCTAATGTCATAAACTAAAATTACCAAAATTGTCGCCATGCATTGGCTCACTACGGTGTGAATAAGGCCTTAGATTACCCAAGAATTCTTCTCGGTCTATTCCTGTGTCCACATCTATAATGGATACTACTGTATCATCAAGCAAGGCTTTTACATCATCCTGTTTGGAAATCAAAGTTGACACATCATCGAAAAGTTCTTGCAATTCATTTTGGGGGTCGTAAATTCTATAGACAGGGGTTTGTGTCCAATCGCTCCAAATTCCAGTTACTACTCTTGCATCGTGTTCAACCCATCCGAAGTAGCCGTCGATTACTTCTCGCATTTTGCGATTAGGTTCTGTTTTTTGGCGAGGATAATTCAAGGTTACGTACTTCACAAGTATCACTTCCATTCAAATGTATTAAACGTTTCTTCGATGAATGTCAAGGTTTGTCGGATATCTTCATCGGTTATCTTCTCGGCGACTTCTTGGCTAAAATTACGTTTTAATCTATTATATCCTCCATACTCTTCTCCTGTTTCGTCTTCATAGCACTGGACACAAACCGCTGTTTCGTAATCATCGGTATCTATCCAAGGTGCACACTCTCCAGTACCATGAATACTAGTTCCACAATTCATGCAACTAGTTAGATTATCTGAAAAATCTCCAAGAGCAATACCACAAGAACCGCAAGGGTAGAAACTTTCCACATACTCTCCATGAGGCCATGCGGAGGTCTCGTAGTCTAGATACCATCCTCTTTGGCTACTCCACTTTTCGGGAGTTTCCCAAATCACCCATGGCTTCTCACCATATAGTTCTACATTTTCATTAATTTTGTTGAACAGGAAAGATTCAAAGTCGGGTAATCGAAATCCTCTGCCAGGTTTCCAACCTAAGCCTTTAAAATTACGAACGACTGCCGTTAATCGATGAAAGGCGGTCCAAGTTAATTGAATGTCTACTTTTCGCTTTCCGAAAGGTTCATTCAACGGAAGTAAATTCGAAAAATCAGGATTTTCTCGAATGAATCGTGCAATCCTGTTTGTCATGGCTCGATTAGTGACGTTCATAGCAGGACTCCTAATAGCCGATTTACTCTGTGCATCAGTAATGATGAGGTTGACATTTTGATACTCGTATTTGAGAGGATAGTTTAAACTCCTTACCATCACAAAGCACCTCTCTGGGGATAATTTAAGGTTCTTGGACTTTTAAGGGATTCTATATACTGATAGACTTCTTTAACGAATTCGTCTTTACTTTGAAAGACATCACGATATGGTTCTTCGTAGGTGTATTGACGATTAGTTCGAAATTGGTCTCCTCCGCCGTAATTCCACATTCCACTCTTCTTTCCGAAATTGGGTATGATAATTCGCATTAGTTCGTTTAAATGTTGATAGTTAATATACGCTCGAGGAGTTGCTTTCACTTCTGATGGAATCCAAGGACTTGGACTGTAGTCGTTATAATTCCAATTCGAATGATTTGGAACTATCATTCCGAAATAAGCGGGTAACGAGTCTACCGAGCCACCACTCGCTTGTTTGACGGCTTCTCCAGTTATGGCAGGGGTGTAAAAGAAAATGACAGTAATTACCGTATCAGCATGGGGGTGTCCTTTGAAAAGTCTTACATCACCTTCATAAGCCGTCCACTCTCGAGCCGACGTGAGGAAATGGTCTCGTTGATTTTCGGGTTGTTTATACCAATCGAAATAATCAGAAGGTTGCCAATCAACCTTTTCGTACCACTTTTTCATTCTTCGTCCTTGCATCAAATCCCTCCTTCAGGATAATTCAAAAACCGATTTGCTACGGGAAATTCATCATATTTTATGAAGCCAGATATCCATTCTAAATCAGGGGTGGCGGCTAACTGAGGCTCGATTTCTCCATCTCGGAAATACCACCACGCTTCTTTTTGAAAAGGATTCCTAGGGTTGACATTCACTTTATAGAGTGAGGTAGGAATGTAAATAACCCACCACATCGAGTTTCGTTTACTGAAATTGGGAAGGTTAGTAACGAGGTAGATTTCATCTTCCTCGAACAAGTCTTCTCGTTTATCCAAAGGATACTCTTTAACAATGTGATTCCAATATCGGTGCTTGTTTCTTCCAGGACCTCCAGGGGGTATCGGTGTAAGGGGATTTGTAGGTGTGTAAACGTAACTACCAAGACCTTTGCTTGAATCATGGTCTTCCTTAAACGCTAACAATTCTTTTCGATTAGCATCATACCACTGATAGAACTCTCTCGGATTGGTAAATTTAACTATGGAACTCACCTCTCGGATAATTTAAACTTGGCCTAATTTCTCCTAGTGGATACTCAACAAAAGAAGCAACCCAATCGGGCAAAAAGGTTAATTTGACAACACGTGGCCCTGGTTCAGGTTTTGCTGGATGAACGCGTTGGATATTGTAATGGTCGATAAGCCAAACCAATTTACTTTCAGCCTCATCGTGAAATCCATTTGATAACCATTCTCTAGCAAATTCAAGCATTTCATCGGAAAAACTATCTTGCGGCGGAATGTAAATTAGGCCAACGCCTCCACCGCGTCTAAACCCCTTTCTGAACCCCTTTTCATTCCAGCCTGAAACCAAGTAAACTTTGCCTTCTTCTAAGGCTTCGTGAAGATATTTGAATGGTTCGGTCACCATCTCTTGTGTAACTATTCCTTGAGGAGACCATCTTGTAGTTGAAGGTCTTCTTATATTTCTTCCAATTACATGCCATACAGCCGTTCGAGGATTTCGACCTTTTTCGAACGGATTCCCGCGATAATAGTAGGTTTCCTTGCCGTTGGCAAAGACGATTTCATGATATAATCGTGCGTTTTCATCAGCCTTTAGGTTAAACTCCTCAATCTTGTCACGGTTGCGTTCAAACCATGCTAGGAATTCTTCTTTCGTTCGAAATCGCAATTTAAATCCCTCCTGGATAATTCAACGCTAGAAGACCTCGCCGAAACGGCGTCTTTCCGAGGGCATACATTATATAGAATGATTCAGGTGCATCTTGCCATGTTGCTCCAATCACAGGATTTTGAAATTCCCATCTTCCATCATAGCCTTCTTCTATGTAATTTATTTCAGTTCCTTGTAGGGCTAAATTCTCTAACATTAACGTTTCGGGAGGTATCGTCACATTAACATAAAATTCTCGAGTACCTGGGTCAGGTACATGAGTCTGACTCCGACTCCAACGTCCTGTCAATTTAAGTAATTCTACCACACTCTCATTAGGTTCGAAATCTTCTAGTGTCTCACCTGGTTTCAAGTAAGAATTTAGTAACGCAAAACCTCGGTTGTTTTTCGCTTTGTAGAGTAGCATCGGACTGCCCGCATCTCCTCGATAACTATACGGACTAACATCTCCTAATCTAAAATCGGTTAATTTTTCTTGTATCAAAGATTGCAACGCGATTAGCGGACCTTCCTCTGCTTCATCGATGGGAACTGCCAAATACCATTGCTCATCCTCTGTGAATTCTGTTACAGGTAGTTCTTGTTCATATCTTTCAATTAAGTCAATGATTTCTCGTTTGAAATCTAAATTAGGGGCAACCGCTGACCAATCTTTATTTATGCCTCGCTCTACCATTTTATCGTAAAACGGTTCGAGACCTCTCTCGAGACAACGCTCGTAGAATTTACGTTGTTCCGCTTGACGAAAAACCATTGGCTCACCTAGTTACTCTACCGTCGTCCTACTACTTAAATTTTAAGTAGTAGTGAGGCTCTACCCTAAGCATGAGTTTCATCGGCGACCGCTATGAAATTATGGCTTCATGGATTTTAAATCCGAGGCAAATGTGGCGTGGTCGTGATTTGACGAGTTATTTGCAGGAAGAATCCCTAGCCCTTCCAAGATACACTTGGAGTTACACTCCCATCTCCTCACAAATTGAAAAAAATTTAGACACTATTCAAACTAATGAAAATGCCGTAAACTCTTTATCCGCTCTGACTTGGCAACCTGTTCCAAATTTATGGGCGGCGAGTCTAAATTTCGGGAAGCGTGTGCTTAATCAAAAACATTTGCCTGGTTACACGTTCCAGTTTTCTACCGACTTGCCGTATAATGAACGCCCAAGTCTTCGTCGCCTTTATCGAGAGCCGTACAGTGAAGATTTTAGAATTCAATTTAGACGCAATTTAAATTGGCCTCGAATGACGAATACTCTCTCCTTAGAAAATACAACTTTAGCCCATTTCATTGCCACAAACCTTCAAGAGTACAGTGCGAAGAATTGGGGAAAAGTAAGAGGAGCATTAGTAGGAGGACGTTGGTATGCTACGTCACGAGCCGATATACAATGTCGTACCATGTCCTTTAACTTAAATCCGAATAATCCCGACATTTTACTGTTAACGAGTTTGCCTAATTTTCTCGTTAATCGGAGTAAAATTAAGTCTGAATTCCCTGTCCCAACAGAAGTCGGCAATATAGACTATCTCGATTTGCCCGAATCAGGAGACTATGTTGACGACTTTTTCGATACTGATACTGACCCGACCGAACAACCTATGTTCTATAAAATGATGCCTAAAACCTTAATCAATCCCAGTTGGTTGAAAATTATCGGTTGGACTGACTTGTTTTCTAACACGTTATCTCCAAGCGACGTCTCTAGTCACCAATGTCAGTATTGTAGTGGAGGTGAAGTGTATTGTCGAGAGTGCGAAGAAGGTTACATTGAGTGTGGCGAGTGTGGGGGTAATTACTATTGGGAGTGTGAAGAATGTAGTGATGGTTGGGTAGAGTGTTCAGGATGTGGTGGAGACGGAAACCAATTGTGTGATGATTGCGATGGCACAGGATTGGTTGATTGTACCATGTGTGAAAACGAAGGAACTAATGATTGTGAAGCGTGTGATGGGACAGGCTCGTTAACGGAATGTCCTGATTGCGAAGGCACAGGTTGGGAAGGTGGTGAGGCCAACGAAGCCCAAGATAACGAATGTGAAGAGTGTGCAGGAGAAGGCGAAGTGTCTCCCTACGATTGTTCTAATTGTGAGGATGGTCAAGTGCGTTGCGAATACGGTTGTAATGAAGAGGGACAGGTAGATTGTGACGAGTGTGATGGAGATGGTGAAACAACTTGCAGTGAGTGCGGTGGCGATGGTGGTTCTGACTGCCAAGCATACGGTTGTTATGATGGAACTATTACGTGCGAATATTGCGACGAAGGAGGTTATCAGTGTGGAGAATGCGATGGCAATTGGGAATCTGGTAAGTGTACGAACTTAGCCTTTGAAGAATTGTTCAACGAAACTGTGACCACGGCTATTGCTCGGTTACAACCGAAATTCTTCTCTCGTATACAATCACAGACTCCAAGTTCGACGACTCTCGTGACGCCCCTGCGACGGCCTGCCCTTTTAAAAAACTTACTCGACCGAGTTCGTCCCGTCACGACACCTGATGGGCCGTTCAACTTGCTTGAAGAAGTTTACGGTGCAGGTGTTCGATTTGAGTTCCTAACCATGGCTGAAATTTGGCGACGGTTTTTAGCCATTATGAAACAAAATAGCCAGTCAACGGCTTACTTTTTCTACCCTACCGAATTCGGTATCAATCTCGGTGTGGCGACGAGTTACACGACCGACGATTATGAAATTCAACTAGCCAAACTGAATTACGACACGACTTCAAGTATGCCATTATTCCAAGAATGGGGCGAAACGAGTCGTTATCACAACGGAACGGGGCAAGTCACAAATCACCAACGAGTCGACTTAGTGGCTGTCTCATCTTCAGACTTGGCCAAGACGTCGAACCTAAGTGACTTTAAGTATGGCGAAGGCTTCAAAAGAAAATTTAATATCAATATGTCTGCTGATGACATCCCATATTGGAATCTATTTTGGACACATTACGGTGACGGCGTTGTTGGTTTAAACAAACTCTTTACATTAAACGTAGCGGCTGATTTCAAATTCTTATTTGCTTCATCGCAATACGGCTCACTAATCCGAGCCTTGAACTATCCGAAGGGTTAAATAGTTATCTTCCTAGTTTGACCATTATGGAAACTGCTCGATGTGTCGGTTGCGATGTGACGTATCCTCGCCCTGCCTTAACGAAAGAATTACTCTGTGTGTTTTGTCATCCTCCCTACCCTGTCGAGGTGGCATCGGATGATTGAAGTCGACAGTTATGAACCTGCTGCCTTAGCCGAACTGCTCGGCGTCGAAAGAACGGCTCTCAAAGCAGGTGACTTAAGACTAACTCATGAAGACGAAACCGTTTTAATTGAACGCAAAACATGGGATGATGCTTACGGTGCTTGGCAATCGCAACGTTTAGAAGCGCAAATCGCCAAGATGCTTGAAGCGGATTGCCCCGTCATTCTACTCGTCGAAGGCACACCTGCCGATGCATGGGTGTCGGGTGGGACTGATGATGTATCCAGTTTCTTGGCCGAAGTGGGTGGCAAGCCTCAAGGTTCAAATCGATATCGGCAGTTGCGGAAGTTTCTTATGCGGATGAATGTAGAGGTTCTTCCTGTCGTTTTCACAGATGACATGGCTGAAACGGTGGCTTATGTAAATTCATTGCATCGGAGATTAGAATCAGGTGATTTCGGTTACCTTGTTCGTAAGGTCACGGTCGTGAAGTCTTCTCGAAGTGTCCATCATAATATGTTGCAACTGATACCTGGTATTTCGTTGGAGCGAAGTAAGCAGTTATTTACCTCAGCAGATAACTGGATTGATTTAGTTACGAATTGGGAGCAAATAGCCACATCCGTCGATGAACGGACTCGTTGGCAAAATACGGCGAAGCGTTTGAAATCGTTTTGGACGGAATCTTGGACAGACCGAGAACGCGAAGTTGTCTTGCGTAAAGAATAAATAGTCGGAGCGTCTTAGACAAGACATGGTGAAGTTCTCGTCTTTGTTGGAGTATCGGAACTACATCGATAATTTACCCTTAGATTTTATTATCGTGGAACTTATTCGAGTTAAGACGGCTTCGAAAAAAGACTTGCTACGGCCTGCTCCCATATTGGGTCCAGATGCTATTAATTACTCGTTGGAAGACCTAGTAGGCAAAATTACGTTTAAATTGTTCAACTATTATTCGGGCACTCCTAATATCACGTATGATAATATCTTCCAAGCGTCGCCTGACGTATACAAAGGTTTACTCTTATATTGTACTTATTATCATGACGTTGATGATGTTTGGATAATTCCACTTAAAGTTGATGTGTTTTATCGCGTTCGTATTAATGATGAGACGGCACTTAAACCACTTTATTATACACCCGAAAGACCACTGATTAAAATTAGTTATCCCACTAGGTTCTATGAAACCGATGTTTTATCTACTGCTGGATTTGATAGTAGAAGGTACAGTTCTGATAAGGGTGGACGTGTTTTAGCAACTAGACTCTTACTAGACTACGTACCTAGTCGATATGGGGGAACGATAAGTAGAATTCTTAATTATGGAATTCTAAAACGAGATGCAAGGACTAAGACAGGGGCTCGCTATGATTGGGATACTGACTTAGATTTATCATACCGTTATGGAAAGGTTAGACAGTGGTTTGATTTAGGGCCAAATGGTGAACAAGATTCGGAATTTAGGTGGAAACGAGAGGCTTTTGAGAAACGGTGGCTGCAAGGATTGTTGGACGGATATCAACCATTCATTTATGACCAAGGCTACGACTTAGATATTTTACCCGATTTTACGCTCATGGTAGATTTGCCCTCGGATTCGAGTGAATACGCATCACAATACTATCTGTTGTTCGACCCGATGCAAACGGGCGCTCTAAACTATCCTCAAGGTGATTTCGTTGTTATTTAAGTTTGATAACTTAGCCGATTACGGTGCATTCGTCGAAGAATTGCCTTGGAACAAAATTGTTCACGATATGCAAGCAGGACGACAGATTCGTAGTTTGCACCCTGTGCCGATTGATTGGAACGTATCAAATGAACTCGCACCCTACAGTTCACCATTTGTGCCCGATGGCGTAGTTTCGCAGGCTTCTTTTGATGACATGCTTTACAAGTCAAGTTGGCGAGATTTGCGACCCGATACGCCTGTCGGATGGGCTACTCGAGACTATGTGGGGCAAATCATCATTACTCCTTGGATTCAGTATCGTTTTGATGATACCAACACTTTAGTGGCTAACTTAGGTGGAAATCAAGGTGGACAAAATACGATTGAGTGGTTGAATAACGTTGCACCCACATTTCGATTAGATATGAATTGTTATTACGTTAACACGGAAAACGATGTTTGGTTGGCTCAAGTTTCACTATTTGCTTATTCACAATCGGGTGATTCTTGGGGTACGACACCGAGTTGGGCAACCTTTGAAGAAGGTGCGGAAGATTATCAATTAGGAAGTGTCGGAGTTTACCGACGTGAAGTCACTACCGAAGTTCCTGAAGGCAATTCGTGGTTCTATAATCAAAATCGTCCCGACATCTATTGGTTTCGACCTGGATATCCTGTGAATGAAGGGCCATATGGTGGCGAAATCATTACCATGCCAAATGATTGGGAACGTGATTCTACCAGTATGAAGCCGTTACAAGCCCAATTTAATACGCTAGGCGACTTCATGGAACTAAAATTAAAGATACACCCTTGGGCAGGATAT
>TARA_A100001201_G_scaffold86423_1_pt1 | contig 14139 bp, 19 predicted proteins | sample TARA_A100001201 | Tara Oceans TARA_A100001201 (sample SAMEA2619872) | marine metagenome | biome: marine biome (ENVO:00000447); feature: surface water layer (ENVO:00002042); material: "saline water (ENVO:00002010), including plankton (ENVO:xxxxxxxx)" | depth 5 m | reverse complement strand
ATGGTGCCGAGTGCCACGATAATTATCAAACTAGCAACCGTCTTCATAGGCATCTGCACGGCTGCCTCTTCCGATAACTTGAGTGGTTTATTGGACATGTGGTCCTCCGCAGAAAGCCAAGACAGTTAACATTACAATCAGTATACCTGTAAAATAATAATTCATCTTGGCACTCTCCATAAAAATTATCCTTTAAGCCAATTATGTATTTTTATAAATGGCCATTTGATCCAATGCCAAATATTTTTAAGTATTTTTTTCATCTTTTACCTCTTTGCATAAACATTCAGAACAAGTGCATAAATCACCATCATAATGATGTGCGTGAAGCTCTTCATCGCAATGACAATCACAGTGGCAATTCTCGCACTTAGACATTTTACTTACTATGAAATACAGTAGCTGCTTTTACATGTTCTGTAGTAAAACTAGCATGTACATCAGTTTCAAAAAGAATAGGTCCTGGAAAATTTATTGTTAAACCACCAACAGCTGCAGGTGTTTTTACTTTAAATTTTAAGGTCCCACCAGATCCACCATCTCTAAGATGAAAGTCACCAGATGTAGTGCCACTGTCTAAATAAACTCCAAAAACTCTTGTTCTACCAGATCTAATGGTACTAGCTTCGCTAGTTGTGTTTGTAGACGATATATCTTCTGCTGATCCGAAAATATTTGCTGACATAAGTCCTCCTGTTATAGGTGCTCCCGAAGGAGCACCAAGTTAAATATTAACCGTATAGTTTATAAGCAATAACCCAAGTAAATAATCCTTGAGCAGATGCAGTCGTAGTATTAGTGATCTGTAAGAATATATCTCTTGTTGCATTGATTGAAGTATTAACTCTTGGAGATAAACCTGGTGAAGCACCAACGGTAGTATCTAAAAGAGTAAATGTATAATGAGCTCCCTCTGCGATTGTTGTACCGCCATCTAAAAGTCCATCCGTATCAGCAGCAACTAATTGTGCGCCACCAGTAGCGGTTCCAACTTTAAAACCAATATCACCTGAAGCAACAGTTGGTGCAGATGTGCAAACAAGTTGTATGCTTGTAATAATTGATCTTGCAGGTTGTGCATAAGTAACTTCATTAGTTCCAGCAGTTGCATTTACTTGCGCAGTTGCAACAATGTCTTGACCTTGAAGTTTTGTACCCACGTAATCACCTGATGCATTTATTTGAAAATTGTTTGTAAAAACACCAGTTGATTGATTTTTAGTAGCTCCAATGAATCCATTTTCGGATCGCACCGGTCCATTAAAAGTAGTATTTGCCATAATTATCCTCCTAGTTTTACGAACATAGTCTCTAGGCCGTCGACTATACGCGTCTATGCTCTAATTAATTGTATAGTGTTTTGAATATACATAAAAAAAGGGGCGAAGTAAATACTCCGCCCCCTCTTATCTTTTTAAGCTTGATTAATCGGCTTACGTTGATCCTGATGAACCAAATACACATCTAGGGTCTGAGAATCCAAAAGAATATCTCTCTCTAGCTTTGTATCTGACATTACCAGTATCAAAGTCACCTTCCATCGCAGTTCTTAGTGGTGATCTGACGAAATGTTTAAAGCCATTAGGTGCATCAGTGATGATAAAGAAAGCGTTCACGTCATTTAAGAAGTGATTTACTCTGTAGCCTTCTGGAATCATATTCATGTTATTAATAGCGTTTATGTCATTGTCAGCAGTTCCAACTCTTAGCGGCGATTTTAGGATTCTTTCAGCAGTAAACTGTAATTCTTTTGGAATTATTAGTTTTCTACCTTGCATCGCTATTCTTAAGCCTCTTTCATCGATAAATGCAGCAATTTTAATTAATGCATCCTCTAATGAAGTTTCGCTTAAGTCCGCTTGTGTTGAAAACGTGTTCACCAAGCTATTACCAGAAATAGTTGGGTGATCGGTAGCACATAAAGGCTTACCGTCTCCACCTAACTGTGAAGTGCTGAATGCATTATTAAGAATTTCTGCACCCTTCACTTGTTTGGTATTTGCCATGGATCTCGCCAACGCTCTTGCGTAACGATTACCGAGTCTGTCATACAAGTTATCTTCAATTGCTTCTTCAGTAATTGCAAATGCTAGTGCAACAGTTTGGTGTGTATATCTTGATGTGAATACTTCTTTCGCATCATCGAATACAACCGATGCACCCTCAGCTTTGGTGCTTGCGCTACCAAATCCTGAAAGCATTACTTCTTCTTCAAAAGCTCTATCTGATGTCTCTTGTGTGAAGATTTCAGCAGTCTCGTTTTCGTATCTGTCATACTCTAGTCCGAATAGTGCATTCAGACCAGGCTCTAGTTCTTTAACTAGCTGTGCTCTTGATATTGCCATAATCTATATACTCCTATTACGATTGACCTACAGTACCAGACTTGTACGAGTGCTCGTTGATTATTACTAGAACGTCTACACCTGAAGCGGCCGAAATGTCTGAGTTTGAAGGATCCTGTGAAATATCAACAGCTTTCAATTGGAAAGTTGAAGATGAATCAGCAGTAGCCACATCGAGACTCACTCTTGATTGACCAGATAAAGTATCACCAGTTGTTGCATTCGTTTTATAGTTTGCAAACAAGTGAGATACTGTAAATGTTGCGTCTGCATTAATTTCAAACACAACGTCTGGACCGTCAATAACTTGAGCCACAATGTCATTCGCAGAAATCGAACCTGGATAGAAGTTCTTAAATGTCGGTTTTTGAGTTGTCGGATCAGTGTAGAACACTCCGTTGAAAACACCAACTAATGGGTTATCAGTTGCTCCAGCTCTTTCGATTGTACCGTCAGCCTTCGTTTTAACTAAATCACCCTGAAATATCGCAGTCGCATAATTTTTTAGAATACGATATCTGTTTTGTGCTCCATTGTACGGAGTTCCATCTAACTGTCTAGCAGGTCTCAAACCGAAATTGCCAGTGTCGTTTGCCATCGTTTTTAGTCCTCTACTTAGTTAGTTGTTAATTTATCTTTGTAGTGATAACAAAAAAATTATTTTTTTGAACCACCACCAAAGGTTACCCTTGATTGCCTTTCAATATTGATAGGCATCTCAGGACGCTGCTCCTTCATAAGATCATTATCAACCGCTTGTATTTGTTCGCGAGTTTTAGTCTCGAAGTATTCTTTCCGCGATTGCATGACCTCTTCCGGTATCCTTGCAAGCAAATGGCCACCAACCCCGATGATCCCTTGGTGTTTACCTTCCTGAATCGTTGGATAATCGTGAGGACCTATCTCTTTGAGAACGGTCTCTGCTCTCACAAATTCCCAACCTTCCCTCAATGCTTTAGAGACGTTTGCAGAATCCATGAAACCCATGGTCTCTGCTCTAATCCATCTCTGAACCATTCCCTGAGGAGCAGGTGGAGCATCTAAACTTGATGGAGGAGTCCAATCTGTTTTTCTTTTTGTTTTAGATCGCATTTCAGACTCGCGCGATGACGTTTTATTTTTATCTTTTTCCATATTTTCTCCTATTTAACGTATTTCGCGTATTCCTCTAGTGGCACCCCTAATTTTTTAGCTATCGCTACCTGTGATTTGGTGAGTCTCACAGTCTTGCGTCCACTTTGGTTACGCACTGCAGGTGCAACGGTTTGGACGGGTCTCCTTTGCGCCTGATTTTGACCAAACTTTTGAGGAAAATATCCTCTTATTTGTTTGTCCAATTCATTATAATACTCATCTGAGTCTCCTTCAACCCCACTTCTTATCAAATTTTCATGAATCGCCATTGCAGCATTGTGCATAACTGGGTCATCATTAAACCAAGAGTTTTCGTCCACCCATTTTTGTGCTTTATAACTTGGTATCGCTTGATTTTGAGGTGTTTGAGTCTCAGGTGGAATCATCGAGTCATCCGGTTTTTTTGACTCTTGTTCCTTCACAAACTTTGTTTGAGCTAATCTTTCTTTTTCAATAGCAACTTGTGTTAGCTTTTGATTTGCTTCAACAATTGATTTTGCGTCTTGATTTTCAATAGCTCTTTGTAACAAAGTATTTGCAGTAGTTTCATCATTAACTAATCTTTTTTCAAACTCATTTAAGTAGTTTTCCTCCATTTTAGGATATTGACTCTTAAATTTTGTTACCTCTGATTTTAAACCTTGTGCATATTGTAACGCTGCCTCAGCTCTTCTATCAGCTTCTCTTCTAGCCTTAGTTAATTGATTAATTCTTTTTTGAACACTATCTGATGCTTTTGTTAAATCAAAACCATCATCTTGTTTTTGTTTATCTTCAACAATGTCAATTGGTGTTTTATCTCTAATAATTTCAGAACCCTCTTGTTCAATCTGTTCTTTTTGAAGATTAACATCTTTAGATTCTGTTTCCATTTTTGCAGGCTCTACATCAATGGTTTCTGGTTTTACATCATCTGTATCTAAATCAACTTCAACATCATTTTTACTTATTTCTGCCATTTGTCCTCCTAATATAAATGCAGTATATCCTCAGGATTACTGATTGTTGCGATGATCTCATCATCGTTTAGTATTCGGACTTCAGCTCCCTCTATTTTAAAACGAGAACCAGCGTATCTGCCGAAGATAATCCAATCACCCTTCTTGCACCACGCACCAGTTGGAAACTTATCCTTGTCCTGGTATGCTAATGGACCAAGTTTTAAAACATACGCACACACTGTTGTCATCTGTATTGTTTCTGCTGTTTGATCAGAAAGAATAACACCACCTTTAGTTTTTTTAGGACCACTGTATGGTAAAACTAATAATCTATATCCAGTCGGCTCTGGCAATCTCTCTAGGGAGGATTTATCGATAGACGTTGGATCTAAAAATAGTTTTTTTACTTCTTCTTGTGATTTATATGCATTTAATAAAGCAGGTTCATGCTTATTAACTTCAGCTGTCTTCGTCTTCATTTGGCTCCTGTTTCTTTAGCAGGTCTGTTAAGTCCCTGTGCAGATCCTCATTGGACCTGATTTGCCCTATTATATACTTATACTCCTCAAAGGTGTCAACACCTAATTTGATCTTCTCGGTTAGGGCGTCCGTTTTGTCTTTTAGAATTTTTTGAATATATTTTACGGTACCGTAATCCACACTATCTCCGATATTTCCCTCTCCAATAATTAGCTCTCTCTAATCGTCTTACCCTATATTCGAGGTTGGTATATCTGTAAAATATCTTAAGTTTAAGAAATTTAAAAAAATTAATTAACACTTCCATCGTCTACGAGCTTGTCTAATTCTTGAATTTGGATCATTTCTTGTTTTTGCACTAGCTCTTTTTAACTGACCAAGCGATCGAGCGCAATAACTTTTTCTTCTTTTAGCAGCTTTTGATCCTGGCTTAACCTTACCAGTTACAGCTGTTTGTAATTTAGATCCTGGATTCATACGTCTGTATGCAGCAACACCAGCTTTAGTCATACCAGCTCCGGATTTGGTTGGTCTAAAATTTTTTTTATTTCTAGCTGGCATTCCACCTTTTTTCATCTTAGCTATCTTTTCTAATTTTTCTGCTTGTGATGCATGAGCTTTTGAGGCCTTTTTTAATTTACCAGCAACCTGTAAAATACCACCTTTATTAAATTTTTTCTTTATTCCAATGCCTTTATAATCTGAAGTTAAGTCTAAAAAAATTTCTGACTTTGGCTCCATACCAGGTAAACTTTTTTCATCCATTTTACCACGTTTTATTCTTATACCTGGATTACCACCACCCTTTTTAAAATCTTTTTCAGATAAATATCCTTTTGATTCTCCTGTACCTGCATATGGAGATATACCAAATGCGTATGCAATAATATCATCACTCATAGGTATCTCATTCTAGTCTGATCTATAATACCACCACTCATCTTAGAAAATGTTTTTACATTAGTTGGTTTTGGTCCCACATTGGCAGCGGCCCGTTTCCTTGCAACGGCAGATCTTCTTTGGCCTTCTGACATCCTTCTTGCTTTCGCAAGTGGGACACACTTCGGATACTTTCGTTTCGCATCCTTCTTCTGTTTTGAACGGCCACATTTTGCGAACGAGCCATCTTTTCGCTTGCTCCCAATATCTACCCATTTCTGATCGAACCATTTTTTTAAACCATTAGACATATTTAAATTTTGTAGTATCCATTATTCCACCCATAGCTTTTCCTGCAGGTTTAGGACCTTTAAAGTCTTTTCTTTTTACACCTGATGGATCTCTTGCTTTACCTGCACAGATTTTACTAGCGTAGGCATTAGCATATGCTGAGGGATATACCTTAAATTTTCTTTTTGCTGCGGCTTTACCTCTTGGACATAGTTTTGTCATTCAAACCCCCTTAATAAACTGCCATAATATTTTTTGTAGGATGGATTTGACAGTTTTTTTCCATCTACAGTCCCTGAAATGAAACTTCCGTAGTAAGGTTGCATAGTTCCACCCTCTTTTTTACTATGAACCTTTTTTATTTTACCTTTATTAGCGGATGCGTAAAAAACAGCCTCACCTTTTTCGTCTCCATACTGATCTTTCATGGATTTCATAATTTTTTTACCTTTTTTAGTGAGTGGCATTATTTTTTACCTCCGTTACGAAATATTTGTGTACCCTTTATACCATAAATACTCGCCACGACAAGGATCCACAGATTTGTGAACCAGCTGGGCAGCTGCGAGAACATCTCGAAGAACAATTTTACCTTATCCATTGCTGTTGGGTCATCTGATATGACTGCATACGCAAGCACCAACACGGGCAGGCTTAAAATTATTAAAACTGCTTCGTCTTTCCAGTCTGATTGTCGAGCTTCTAGTAATTTTCCTTGATAAGCTTCCTCACCACGAGCTTGTCTCTCTGCATGTAGAAGCTGAGCATCAGACATAGCCATCTTTGCTTTTTGTTTGTTAGCGTATATCTTGCTTCCAGCAGATATCGCAAGTTTGATTGCACTAAACCACATTGTTCCTCCTGTTTTTCCAATGTTCAATTAGAATATTTGCTTTTTCTTTACGTCTTATACTAAAATATTTAATACAAAGTTTCAATATGTCGATAGCTTTACCTCCTCTGACACGCCATCTCCACGAAATTTTGTAATGTTTCTTTCTTGGTTGAAATTTTGTTATGTGACCGACCTTAAAAAACTTTTCTAGAGACTCAATAACATCAAAATCAGTCATTTCACATGAAATAACTGGGTATATGTAGACATATCTCTTTTCTTTTTTGTTAGTTTCTAAGAAAAAACTACCTTCACCGTCTAAAATTCCTGCAAAGTACCCTAAATTATTTAACCCCGACAAACTTCACGCCTCTACCCTTCTCTACTGCACCCACACCACGGATGCCATCAGGTCTATGAGGACAGATACCATGCGATCTTGGACCTTTTTTTGGTGGAGGACCAAATCGTTTGCCACCAGATAAGCCACCTTGGCTAAATTCAAAATTAAATTTTTGAGGCTGAAAAGTTTTAGGCTTTGCAGGATCAACTGCAGCTTTTGGTTTTACGCATGGAGGTAGGGTTCCATCAGGACATAGCCGAGGACCACTATCATCTCTTTGTTTTAATTCTATTTTTTTAGGTTTTGCTTCAGTGATAAAAGCTTTTCCCTCTGGTGAATTTGGTTTTAAAGTTCTTTTTGTTGGATCAGGGTTGTACTGGTTACCTCTATAAAATTCTCTATACAATCCTTCTTTTCTTGCATATTTTTGTCTATCTTTGTAAGCTTTTTTTTGAGCTGCACCAGCTATTACACCACCAAAAGGAACGGCAGCACTAGCAATAGCGTTTAATAAAATATTTTGTTTAAATGGTACATCCCTAGCATCACCTGGTTTTGCGCTTTTTGGTGGTACAAATCCTTTTTTTGGTACTGGTCCTCTATCTGCACCTCTAAATGCATTTCTGTTTGCTGATGGAGATGCGGCTGCTGCTTTTGCCGTGTCTGTAGGTTGATCATACTCTCTACCAGCAGCTCCTCCCACTCTAAGTCTTTTAATTTTTCTTCTCACGTGCTTGCTCCTGTTGTAACTTTAATCTACCACGTTGTATTTCCTCTTGTAAAGATAACTTATCTTCTGCTATCGTTTGTTGGGCTTCATATCTTCCTTCTTCAACTGACAATCGCTCTGCAGTCTCTTGTGCTTTTCTAGCTATGTCTTGTGCTTTTAAATCTAATTCTCTTTGCTTTAACTGCACCAAAGGATCTTGGTTCATCATTCCTAAAAACTCTGCTTCTTGTTGTACCAATTCATTAGTTAAAACAACTATTCTTTCAGCAACCGCTGAATCATATTGTAAAGCAAAAGCTTCTGGATTTGTTTGTTGTAATTGTACCATGTTAGGGTCTTGTAAAAATTGTTGCATCACTTCGTTTTTAGCTTTCAAACTTACGTGCTCAGATATATGTCCTTGCAATAAAGCATACACAGATGGATTTGATTGAACCATTCTAGTTCTAATAAATGACATGTGTGCAGAAATATGTGCATCATGGTTTTGTTGTGGAAATGCTTTTGGTAATTGCATTTGTAAAGCTGCTGTGTTTTCTGAAGCTGGGTCTATTGGTTGTGGTGGTTCAGGCTCTGCCTGTAATAAGGCATCAATATTTCTTACACCTAATGCTTCATACATTCTTCTGTAAGCTTCGTACATATTATGAATCTGAGGATTAGCCTGAGCTAATTGTAATTCTGTTTGTGCAAGAGTCACTCTTTGTGACATTGAGAATATGTTTGGATCTGCAACTGGTATAATATCTACACGCTCATCAAAGTCTGTAAACTTGATAAATCTATTACCACCAACAACAGCATATGGATATTCTGGTGGTAGATACTCACCAAATAATCTAGACATGATTTTAAATTCTTCTTTCATTGAGTAATAACATCTTTTGTGAATAGCAGACATCACTCTTGAACCACGTTCTAATAATGCAACTGTTGTACCAACTGCTGCTTGTTGATTACCATCACCAACTTGTAAGTCAGCGATTGCAGCGAATCTTCGACCTGCGTCCACACAAAAACCTAACAATTGAAACAATGTTCCACTTGGTTCTTTGAATGGTAATAACTGAAACTGATCTCTTATGTTGCCTCCAGGAGCATCTACATCTCTAAACTCACCTGGTTGTAATGGCTCTGCATCATCTCTAACTCTCATTCCTCTAGATTTAAATCCAGCTGGTAAATTAGCTAAAGTACCTGCATCCAATAATTGTCTTAATGCACCAGTTGCTGCTTTTGATAATCCACCAATCATGTGTATTAAACCAAAACCATAGAACCCTAATCCAGGTAAAAACTTATAATGAACAAAGTAAGGTATTCTTCTTTTCATAGGATCGTTCTCTTTGTAGTTTCTATAAATACTTAAAATAGTTGTGCTATCTTCATCCATAGTAACTATGTAAGGAACTTTAACACCGTCTTCACTTTCATAACCTGGTAGATCTAAATCGACATGCATCTCCACAAAGTTATAAAGATCCTGATACTTTTGTGGTTTTACACCTTCTAACTCTTGATATTTTTTTTCTGCAACACCTTCTTTAAAAAAGGGCTCTGGTAATTCTACATCTCTATAAAAACCAGATGCAATTCTTTTTGCAATTGTATTTTTAGTTACTCTTTGTACTTCTGAAATTCTTTCTGCTTCATACAGATCTGATGCATTGTAAGGCACAACCAAATCTTCAGCGTGAATAAATTTTGCTTTGCATCTTTGGACTGTTGGGTCGTAAAATATTTTTTTAAATGTAGATCCTGCAAGCGGTAAGAAGAATAACATTTGATCCATTTCAGGTGTATACTCTTCCATAACATCAGTAATCTGATAGTTCATGTAATCTTTAACTCTGTTAGCTTGTTTGATTGTGTCGGCTGTTTCTTTACCAACAACCTGACATCTGACAGGCCCATCACTTGGTAATAATTCTTTAAATGCTTGTGCTTGAAACTGCGTTGCAGCTTCGGCTAATATAGGATGTGTTACACCAGAGGCTCCTGCAAATGGTCTTGTCACCTCTTGATATTTAAATCCTAATAAATCTAAACCTTTAGTATAAGTTTCAATATATGATTTTCTAGCTAATGAATCTTCTTTAAAGTCTGCTAATAGTTTAACACCCAGTTCCTTTAGTTCACCTTCGTCTATGAACTCAGCAAGATTAGCATAAAAGTTTTCTTGAGGTGCTTCAGGTGGTTGATCACCCACAAGAGCATTACCCTCTTCATCTTCTATAACATCTATGTTTTCATTGACAGTTAAGTCTTCAGGACTCTGAATCTCAAGATCTTCTTGTTCCTGAACTTCAACTAGATCTTCTCTAGACATTAGTTACCTTTCGTAAATGCTTTACCTATACCACGAATTGCAATACCGATTCCACGTTTATCTTTAATTGGTTTTGGTTTAAGAACTTTACCTTTGAATGTAGGCTTAGGTCTAATAACTCCACCTGCTCTTTTTGTCAGCGCTAATACTTCTTTAATACCCTTCAGTACACTACGTTTTGGTGATGATTCTAATAATTTTTCTAATTTTTTCTCAAGCCTTGCTGCTGATCCTTGTGCAAATCTATCTTTTGCCTTTGGATTTTTTAATTTACTTAATTTTTCTATTGGACTATTTCCCATGCTGCCTCCCTTTTTAACACCGGTTACACCCTTGAATACTTTACGCATTTGAGGGACCTGCCTTGCTACTCTGGCTCTTGCCATTGGATTAGCTTTCTTAGGTTTTTTAGCTGCTTGTATGTGTTGTCTAGGTGTAATTCTCATAATTAAAATATAGGTGCAAAATACTCTCTTTTTGGCTCGATTGCAACCAAACCTCCTGTTTTGTAAGATCTCATCTTTTTCTTTCTTAAAATTTTTGCAGCATTGTCAGGTATTTCTAAGGTAAATCCAGTAAAAGCCTCATCAACTTGTAAAGTTGCATCGTCTAGAATATCTGCCTGCAACATGTCAGATGAAGATCTTCTAGCATTAGCTTTTTGTAAAACATAGTCTCTATTCTGTTTTGATTTGAATTGAGCAACAATAGAACCGTTAGGAGCTCTTAACAAATATTTACCACTTGTAGGTAGAGGTGTGTTATAAATTTTTTGAGTACCTAGTTTAAAGTCAATACCATAATCTTGTTTTAATTCTTTTGCTATTTGTTTTAAAGTTGCAGGGTAGATCGCTAGAGCCTGTCCCTTTTTCTTTTTGCCTGGCCTAGGTAAAGCTTTAGTTTCAAGTCCTTTAACTTTCGATCCTTTATTATCACCGTAGTAAAGATAATGACCAGTATCTTTTGAATGATGCGTACCCTTACCAACAGGAACAATTGTAACTCCTTTTTTACCAGTCATAACTGCATCATTAATTGCAGACTTTAAAGCTAATTTGTAATATGATTTAATAAACGGAAAAAAATCTGCTTGTCCTTGTTCGATAACTCTTGCAACTTTTTTCATATCATCATCACTTATTAATTCTGATCTTTGAAAATATTTTTTTAACATTCTTTGTTCTTGATCAATGTCAGTGAGTTGTTTTAATTCACGATCAGTTAATGATCTTTGTTTTTGAATATTTAATAAAGGTTGCTGGTCATTAACTAATGTTAATAATCTTTTTTTAATTATAGCTTCTACAAAATTTTTAGCATAAGGATTTTCAACTGCCTCTCTTAAAGCTTTTTTACCTGAATCATAAAAAGGTTGTATAGTATCAGATTGTATCTCTTCAATAGAAATAACAGGATCACCATTTTGTTTGTAACGAGTCTTAGCTCTATAGTGCACGATTGGATTAGCGTCAGGAAAGTGACTACTAAAAACTTTTTTACCCTCTCTGTTAAGAGGTATAGTCTCATCTAAACTAATCACAGTTTCATAATAATTATCACCACCTTCTGTAGAAACACTCGAGTGTTTTCCTGGTCCCTTAAAATCAGAAAACTTTTGTGGAGAAACATACTTTCTCATCTTTTCTATATTACCTAGATAAGCTCTAAGAATTTGTTGTGACCCAGGATCTAAAAGTGGTAACCTATCTCTTATTTGTGCGATTGTTTTTTGTGGAGCAAAATTTGATACATTACCTGCTAGACTAGTGTTATTTATTACCCTATCATACTTTTCTCTGTTACCATCAATTAATTGTCTTAAATCTCTTAAGTCTCTCCTTGCAGCTGTGTTAGTGGTATTGAAAATTAATTCATCAATATTACCCATTAAGTTAGCCGCCATAATATCTGTTGAAGCATATAAGTCATAAAAACCAGAATCTAATCTTGTTTCACCACCGTATCTAGATATTTTTAAACGTGAAGCTGGTGCGTCTCTTAACATTTTTAAAATATCTTGTTTTGTTATCACCGCACCTTTTAATTCTTTTGGTAAATTTTTTACAAGAGCTCCTCCTACAGGTTTAAAGTTTTCATCTACTTTTAAAATTCCTGCATCAAATAATTCTTCCTTACTTACTTTACCAGTTCGCATTAAATTTATTAATCTATTAGTCATTTGCTCAGGTGTCATACCCTTCATGTTTTCTTGTGCGATAACATCAAAAGCTCTTGACCCTTGAAAATCTTTCGTCAACGTAGAATAACCAGTTCTCACCGGTGTTGCTGATTCTCCAAAATTATATTTTTCTGTAATTTTTATTGGTACGTTTTGTTTGTTAATAGTTAAGTCAGATCTCTTTTGTGCTTGTTTATTACCTTTTACCTCGAACACACTTGGATCTATATCCTGAGGAGGCTGAGCACCTCTTACTGGTTCAGTTCTATATTTTTGTGTTAATCTTCTATAACCTTTACCAATTATATCTCTCATTAAAAAAGCAGCAGCTCCACCTATAACACCACCTCCTAACCAATAAGGTAATGTGCCTGCAGACATCAAAGGTACACCTATACCATGAACAATGGTCCCAGGAACATCTTTCTCCTGAACAGCTTTTTTTAAACCTTCTATTTCTTGATTTGTATATTCAACTGCACGAGCCTCACCGATGCCAGGTAACAGGTCCTTTGACATCTCATTTAAAAATTTTAAACTATCTGTACCAAAACCTTTAAGTGCAATTAATTCTCTATCCGTTAATTTTCTTTGGAAGATTGCTCCTGGCGGTGGTAGGTCGTTGAGCGTAACTTCTCTTGTTACAGTCTCCTTAAGATTAACCTCTGTTGGATCTAATGGTATCTCTGGTATTTGTGGTATCTGTTCTGCCATATTACCTCGAATAATCTCTCTTTGCTCTGTTTCTCAATAACGTCTGTACGTTTTGTCTAGCTTTTTTAATTATTTCAATAACTTCTTTTCTTGGGACTCCTTGCCTTCTAAGTATGTTACCCTTTTCTACAATCTTGTTTTGCATTTGTACTTTATCAAAACCTCCTGCTGCACCTTTCATGTAAAGTTCAGTTTGCTCTAGAAACTTCTTTTTTGTATAGGGCTTCTTTGGTGGAATCTTAGTCAAAATAGTACCTCGGTCTCTCCTGTTTTTCTTTTGGTTCGTCTGCTTCGTCAGAGAACAAACTTACAAAATTTCCTTTCCTATATCTTAACACAGCTTGGGTGGTGCTGTCGACATAGTCATCATGCTCACCAAATGGGAATGCAGCACATTCCTCAATAAGCTCCTCAGCAAATCTCTCACCCTCAGGATAAAACACCTGACCAGACTCAAATACTGGAGCACAAGCGTGAACTCTAGCGTGTTTATCTTTTCCTTTCACAGGTGTAAAGTCTATAACTGGTATGCCCATTCTCCTCATTTCTTGGATCAGTGGTTCTCCTGTAGCTTTCTTCTCCACGATCACCGTTTCTGGGTCCCAGTATTTATACTGATCAAAGGCCACCATCTTAAGTTCTGGAAAGTCATATCTACCTCGTAAAGCATCTAATAGTATGAGCGCAGGTTTATAATCTTCAAAAGGTGTGAACACACCCCATGTAGTAATTGCAGAATAATCTGCCGTTTCTTTTTTAGAAAAAGCAGTATCATACGATTGTATTACATGAGTGAGCTCCGGTAATCTGTCACCATCCCAAGGTTGCCACCACTCTCGTTTTAGGATCGCACCCTCCTCAGCTGTAGGGTTTTGCATATACTGTGCATTCCATTTAGATATTGGTAATGATGCTTTGGTCGACAGCAAAGCTTCTTTG
>TARA_A100001201_G_scaffold72804_1_pt1 | contig 14148 bp, 10 predicted proteins | sample TARA_A100001201 | Tara Oceans TARA_A100001201 (sample SAMEA2619872) | marine metagenome | biome: marine biome (ENVO:00000447); feature: surface water layer (ENVO:00002042); material: "saline water (ENVO:00002010), including plankton (ENVO:xxxxxxxx)" | depth 5 m | reverse complement strand
TCCTTTTCATTTTTTATAGGACTAGCTGTTTTACCTACCGCAAGTAAATCACCTTCATCGTTATATAGACCGATTGATGTAACGTATGTGGAAAAATCAGAATGAGTAGCTTCACCAATTAATTCAGTTCCTATGTTGTAACCATTGACATCATAAGAACTAGTTGAATATCCATATAATCTATAAGGAAACTCATCATTCGTTTGATTTGTTGTTTCTGTTATTGGGAATGGTGGCATACCAACACTACCACTAAACCCAACTTTTAAACTTTTATTTGTTGTATGTTGTAATTCATTTTCATCTACTTGACAAACGTATTCTCTTTCATATATAGTTTGTGTAGAATCAAATCTAATTGTAAAACCATCATTACCAGTTCCAGTTCCAACAGTTGAATATGAACCAGTTTCAGTTATGACGACAAGACCATCATTGTAAAAAATATTACCGACTAGACTACCACTATAATTGTTATCTGGTGCTCTAAGAGAAAAACTTGAAGAATAGTTTACATCATATAAATTACCACGACCATCATCTTCTAATATTATTGTGTTATCTGTTGCATCATCTGTTAATCTAAAAGATTTTGGTTTTATGTATTCACCATATATTTCTTGTGGTATTGAAATAATATTAGCCGAATCATGTAGTTGTCTAGTATATGGTCTTCTCAACTTGTGAGTTCTACTATATGCATCTTGTGTTGTTAGATTTGATAATGGAACCGTATGTACATATTCAATAATAGCGTTTGATGATGTTGGAACACCACTAAACAAATCTATATAACCTCTCATCTGTTTTATATCTCTATAATATAAAGTGTTTACTGTATTATAGTTTGGAACTTTATAGAAGACATTACTTAATATTGTTTTACTTTGTGCCGTAGACGTACTAAAATTAAACAAATTAGAATCTGTACTTTTAGTTATAGGAATTGAATATATTCCACTTCCACTATCAGCTTCTGTAAAAGTGAATGTCTTATGAACTTGAAAAGAAGTTACTGATTTATTTTCTGGTTCAAGGGTTTTCTTGAATGACATTTAGAACCCCCTAAAAATCAAGTTTAACTTTGATTAATGCCTCACGAGCTGCTGTTTTTAGGATTGGTTGACTTAGTTTTGCTATAGCTAATAAATCGTTATCATCATTGTATAAACCAACTGTTGTGATATAAGTTCTATTATCTCCTCTTAACCCAGGAATTACTAATTTAGTTCCAGCGACTGATTGAGTGTAATATGTTTCATTAGTTGTAGCGTTAAATTTCTTTGATTTAGCTCTTACAAAGAAATGTCTTGATGTTATTTCTTCTTGTCTTTTAGCTTGGAAGTAAGCTCCAGCTGTAATAGCATCATACATTTTTCTATTATTTCTTGAATCCGTATTTGAAGCTTGAACTGTATCTACTGTAGACAATGGAATTCTATCTGGATTTAAAAGAATAACACCTAGTGATGGATAAAATGCTCCGTATGAACCACTATCAGCACTCTCAGCTGATGCAGCTGTACCAACACCTGACGCTATCGTTCCACTCACAACATTAAATTCTGGTGAAGCAAAATCAGTTCTACGATTAGTTGTTCCACCCTTTTGAGTTGATGAGTCATCAATTAGTTTTATTTTATTTGTACCACTACCAATATGTAATTCCCAACCACCAGCTTCCATTTTTTCTCTAAGACGAGCTCTATTAAAACTTAAAGCATAAAAGTGTTTTACAGTTGACTTTGGGCCGAAAGTAAATCTAGTTGTTTGTGGTGGATTTATCATGTTGTTAAACTGACCATAAATTGCTGCAGTTGTTCTATCACCAGTTGAACCAACCACCCCAAGTGAACCACTACCTTCCGCATGTCCGTAGACCACACCAAACTGTACAGACGCTGAAGCGTTAACAGCAGGATTATGACGATAAATATCTATGTTATAATCACCTGTATTCGTGTATTGTGTTGATGACGTAAAAAAAGTCGTTATACTTGAGTCTCCATCTGAAAATATACCAGAGGTAACTATGGCTGTATCTAAAGCTTTATCATCATCTTCTAATTGTACTAAATATGACATTTAAAATACCTCCTATTTATTGTGGTGAGTAGATAGTACCAGTAGCACTAGTATCGTCTGTTGGGTCTGTTGGTGCGTTAGGGTCATTGTTACTAGTAGCATCAGCTTCAACTGTTATTGAAACCACTTCAGTTAATCCACTAGTTAGACCAGTTATAGTTACTGTGGTTGTAGCTTTAACGGTGATTGATTGAGCTTTTAAGTTAACTACCTCACCACTAGCAGCTTGTTTAATATTACCAACTTGGTCTTCAAACTTAACTATATTAGTATTACCGATAACATAATTATATGATTCAGCATCACCACCAATAGTTTCTGGTTTAAGAGGAATTGGTGTATTTGCTTCTACACCAGTATAGGATTTTTGAGTAACTGTTAACTGTACACCAGCTAAAGAATTATCCACTAAAAAACTATTAAATGTAGTTCTGTTTGGTGAAGCTTCTAAAACAGATATATTTTCTATTGCAGCTCCATATGAATCTGTACCATTTGGATGTGTCACATCATACAATGTGTAATCCACTTCTTCATCACTAAGTGCAAATTTTGTAATATTAAAATTACCACCTTGTGAAAGTATTTGTCTACCTTTTTTTGTTAATATAGCATCAACTGTTACGGTAGAGTTATCTAAAAATCCCATTATATACTCCTATTGAATTAATATAATTTGTGATATAACTTTTCAAAAATAAATATCACAAAGTTAAAGTTTTGTTTAATATTATAAGTCATCAATGACTTTTAAGTTACTATCACCTGAATCGAAGGGAACTGCTACGGTTGGAGCCGTGGTTCTAATTATTATTGGACTCTCACCATCTATCGTTGTATCGACAGTATTTTTTACTCCCTCGTATATACTTCTATTCAAACCTAGTATATCTTCATACATTGGGTCTAGGTCTGTATCCACTAAAGACTTAGATGTATAAAAATGTTCAGTTAAATCAGTAGTCCTTTTGTTACTTTTATCATAATCAACTGAACTCGTGTAGAAAAATCTATATTCTTTATTTAAAATAGATAATCTATTATTATCATATACCGAACTTGTAGCTTCGGTAAACACACTATTAGGGCCTCCATACGTAACTGAACCACTTTTATATCTATTTACCTCATCGTAATTACTATTAGTAGCAAACCTGTATAATGATGGTGTTAAGAAAACGTCTCTGTTAGTAGCTTCACCCGTGTGGGTTGGAAACTCACCACTTGGTAATAGTACTGACCTACTATCCTCATTTTCTATTTCGAAGTTAGACAAATTAATTTCTTTTTCATAATTTGGTTGAGTAAAAGTAGGATTATTACGTTGTACAGGTGACTTTGGTCTCTCAAATATATTACCCTCTATTAAAGTACCCATTTGTGCTTTAGCTCGAGCTGGAATTACTTTTCTTAATTGTTTAAATATAGATTGGTCATAATATTTTATTAAACGTATGTAATCAAATGTATTATTACTACCACTATACTTTTGAAAATATTGATTAGCTGTGTCTTTTAAATCCCTATAATTTTCTGAAAAATTATCACGTGGGTCTCCGAGTAATTGATTAAAATCTAAATTAGCAAAAGATGAAATTATATCTTCGTTTATTACATCTGTTGGTGAAAAGTAAACACCAAGACGAGGTGAATCAAGTGGTGCATAATCATTAGAACTCTTATCACTTCTTTCATCTATTTTTAAATTTACTCCACTACCACTTAAATAGTTACTCTCAATTCTAATTTTTGTAGCCATTCTACGGTTAGGGCCACTATTTGGTACGATAGTTTTTGTTCTATCCACTACAGACTCAAACGTGTTTAAATTACCGAAACCTTGAGCACTACCTGATTGTGTAGTTGTTTGATTTGGTCTTGTGTCTCTTAAAGATTCGTTATCAGGTAAAACTTTATTGTCATCAAATGATAATCTTCTTATCAATGTTGAGAATGAACCTGTTGAACTATTAGCAATATAAGACTTTGGATTGGAGACATGAATATCAAATCGTTTTTCTTTTAATGGTTCACTATATAATCTGAACTCCATTATCGAACCACTTAATTTGTTAGCATTAAATTCTGAGGTATTGTTACCACCAATAAATAAATCACCACTACCAGTCCAAGCCGCATTATAAGATTGTGTTGCTACAGAAGAACCAGTTATCGTCAACGTTGATGTTGATGATAAACTTATCATATCTAAACCAGCATCAAATTTTTTGACAAACAAGTTATAATCAAAAGCATCAGCTACTGAATCTGTGTTATCAAGATTTTTCTTTAATGTTAAATCATCAATGAATATTTTAGTTTTTGCTTTATGATTATAAAGTTGTATTCCTAAACGAGTAGTGTTTGGAAATTTTATAGTCTTAGTAACTGTTACTTGTTTCCATTCGTTTTCATTTATACCAATATATGGTGAACTAACGTAACCACCATCTACATTTTGATAATCTGTTTCGTTAGTCCAATTTACTACAGCACCATCGGTGTCTAATTCCACTAGAGAAGCTTCAACGACAGAATCAACTTGACTAGAAGATACTTTTGCAAAAAGGTCTAAAGTGTAAGATTCACCTTGTGATACATTAGCTAAAGAAGCTTCCATACCAGGATGAGCTGAACTACTACGATATAGATAAGAATACGCAAATTGGTCGGGTTCATCTTCTGTTCTAGTATTTTCAAATTGTAAAGATTTAGTACCACTTCTTGATACACCAGAAGAACTAACTATACTGAGAGCACCACCTTCAGCACTATTAGCACCAGTAATAAATGGTGGATTAAATAAACCTTGACCACTCGGTGTTTCAAAAGATGATGATGGAAATAAATTTGTATCAACTTTTTGTTTAGTTAACATTACTGAATAATATTCACCATCAAAAACTGGTAGTAATGATGAACTAATTTCTTTTTGACCAGTTGAACCAGATAATATGAAAGCTACAGTTCCTTTGTTATCATTTGAATTATTATTTTTTAATTTAATAGCCCAATCTGTATCTTTTTGTACAAGAACTTGGTCTGAACCAGATACTGAACGAAATCTAAGTTCTACAGTTTCTGGTTTCCTAGTAGTTACTGAATCATTTTCCCAAGATGTTTCAACATATTGTCCAGCTCTAAATCCTAAAGCTTTTGTAAATTTTCTTGATATCTCAAATTGAGGTCTCTTTTCAGTTTCCATTCCACCATATTCTTTAACCCTTAAAATAGAACTTGGTATACCATAACAATTAATAATAGCTTTTAAAGAACCTAATGTACCTTTTGATTTAAGTATATAAGGCATACTTGATATTAATCTTTTCGTAATTTCTTTTGATATATCAGCTTCAACTGGTGAATCAAGTGAACCAGACGTATACAATGAATATGTTGTACCACTTAATTTTTGTCCAAAAGCAAACCTACTTAAATCAACTAAATCTTTTCCATCGTTAATACTCCACCCTAATGAACTTGCTAAATTAAATAATAAATCTTTAGAAAATCCTTCACTTAAATCATTTTGTCTATCAGTTATATCAGATATTGATTTAGTATACAACCATAACTCATCAAACTGTTGACCAACCATATCTAAAAAATCTAAAAAGTATTTGTTTTCACTATTATCCTTAATGTGTTCTGGTAATAAATTAACCAATCTATTTGGATTACTAGTATCATAAAATGAGGCTGAATATATTTGACCAGTTTTTGAATTAACTGAACCATACCAATTCGTAAATAAGGAATTAGAAGAACTTACTGGTACATAAGGGTCGGCGTAAGTACCACTACCTGTTTTAGGGACAGAAGCGTCTTTAAATTGTCCTAGTGAACTAGAAACATAAGAAGAACTAACATTGTAGAGATAACTTTCATAACCATCAAAATTATTTTTAGTTCTTCTAATTAAATTATCAAATCTTTGTGTATCCTTTTCTGAACCAGTTACACCAACTAAAGATGAACTTTGTTGTGTGTAACCTTCGATTTGTTGAAGTTTATATTTAAAGTTTTTTAATCTTTTTTCAGCTGAACTAAAATTAACAAAGTTTTCAAAGTTAGAATAGTCAACATTTAATTCAACTGGTTTATCACTACCACTTAAAAATTTATCTACAATTTTTTCTTGTAATTTAGTATCGGTTGTGATTAGTTCATTATAGTTTTGAAATTCTGTTTTTCTTAAACTTACTGGTAAATCTTTTTGTGGTGATTCTATTGGTCTTAATACTGTTAATTCTTCTTCCTCTTGTTCGTATGGTATTAACTCAACTTCCTCAGTTAATTGTGGTAGTATTTCCCTAACAACATACGCGTTTTCTTTTTCTTGTATAGCGGTATCCAATGGTTCATATAACTTATATACAACAGCCCCGTCGAACGTACTACTATCTCCTTTTGTATTGGTAATTAATTTCATATTGTCATCACCAAAGTGTAAGAAAGTAGCTAAGTCTCTTTTATCATTTACTCTCTGACCGACAGCTATATCTGAGAATTTATTAATTGGACTTTTAAATGTATCTGTTGGTCTTACTTTTTCTATGTAATCATTGACAGAATCAGATAGGGTGATTTGTTTTCCATTTATAGATTCAATTTTACTAACAAATGGAATCGTATTTGGTATAGGGTCTTCTGGTTTAGATGTTTGGTTATAAGAAAAATTAATTTCTTGAGTGGTAATAACTTCTCCAGTAGTATTTTCAGTTCTACCATCAAGTTGGTCTTCTGTTTGAAATACTCCATATGCAGTTAGTGTATAAGTACCAGAATCAGCTGGACTGTTTGAAATACCATCTAATTTATTTGCTATAAAATTATTAGATGTAAGAGTTATTGATTTTTCATTTGGTGTCGTTAATTCATATACTACGTCAGATGGTATATCTGAATTACCAGTTGCTATAAGTTTGTAATTGATACTTTCATTTAAAAAAGCTTCTATTACATTCTTATTTTGTGTCCCACCTGTTATTTCAAATTTTATCATCTACTTGTCTCTAATATTAATGGTAAAAATATTGTACTCTTTACATCATCTTGACCAAGTTTAGTTTCAATAGTTAATTGAACACTTATTCGTAAGTCATTAGTACTTAAATTAACATTTATTTCATTACCAGAAGTTGAAGTGTCTTCGTGTTTTAAACCACCACTCTCTTCAATAAAAACCTCTTGACTAGTTACTCTCTTTGTCCAGACAACTTGGTTATTACTACCCCTTCTCTTACCCATATCAAATCCACTAAGTTTCCAATTATACTTTACGGGTTGAGTTGATGGTTTTGTTGATATACTTTTTAAAGTAACCACAGCACCTGGTGAGAATTGTATAATCTGACTCTCACTTCGTTTTTTACCAGGTTCTTTTTCAAAATCACTTCTTGTTCGTTCTACCTCAGCGTCAGATTGTAAAGAACTAAATTGACTAAATAAATTTAATATGTTTTGTGGTGAACCTTTTATTGGTTGTGAATCGTAATCACTAACTCTAAATTTAGCTTGTATTGTTTCTCCAATAACCTCTTCTAATCCAGCACTTTGTTCACTAATTGAGGACACATTTTTAAAACTTTCAACAAAATAATCTTTTATGTAAAATATACTACCAACATAAGATTGTGGTAAGACATCTTCTGATATTAGTACTTTATCATTTTCAGATTTATTTAAAAATTCTACAGTATTGTCCAAACTTTTTACAATACGTTGCTTACTAGTTCTAACTAAGTTTTGTTTATATGTAGAATCATTGATATTTTGTGGTATTAATCTAACTTCTGTTCTTGATGGTGATATCTCATGGACGATATATTTGTTTTCTTTTAAAAAAAGTTTTTTTTGTGTGGACACATCATGTGACTCGCCATCCATAATTGTTCCGTCATCCATAACATGATAACTACCATTCCAAATTTTGTTTTCTTCATCAACTAAAACAGTTTCATATGAACCAGCTAATTTTCTTAAAAAATTATATCTAACTATAAATCTACCTCTATCATAACCTAATTTTCTTAAAATATTACCAGTCTTTAAATTAACACCCATATTGTTAATGATATAATCATCTGGATTTACAATGGATGTTTCAATTAAATTATTATCTGCATCATAAATTAAAGCTTCAACGTAATCGTTTTTATTAGTTCCAAACAAACCACCAATATATCTATACTCTGAATTGTTTAGATTTATTCTTTTATTTGTAGATAGAATTTGTTTATCTGCTAAGCTTAAATCACTTCTCATTCTACTTCCTCACCATCTGGTATATTAGCTAATTCATTAACTGGAACTGTTTTAACAGAATCAATATCATACTCTATGTAAAACAAACCTAAATCGTTAAATATTCTTTTTTGATTATTGTCTATTAAATAAATTCTCTTATCATCAAAATCATCATTGGTAACCACATCACCATCAAATATCCCATCTGGTAAAGTTTCTGCAAATCTTGATGTAGAAAGTTCTGATATATTACGGTCTACTGTCTTCTCTAATAAATCTGTTTGTATATATTCTGGATAAGATTCAGATTGTTTAGAATAGATACGTTGAATATCATCTCTATCTATAACATTATTAAAAACAGAATTTTGTACTTCCCAATCAGTATCTTCTATACCAGCTGTAGTTTGTACATCTTCAAATGAATATAAAATTCCGTTACGACGAAATCCATCTTTTTTAAGCTCTAAAACTCTACTAACATATCTATCTCGTAAGTCATCGACATATTTTTGATAGAACTTTACAGTTTTTAATTGTTCTTTTGAGTAAGGCATTACTTAGTTACCTTAAATGTAAATCCTTCATCAAAGTATTGTCGTGTTTCGTCTACAGTTCCACTACCACTAACAACTTTAAAACATAATCTATAATAACGTTCAGCTTGATAACCATCTAACCACAAGTTAAAATAATTACCTGTAGAATCACAACTTACTTTTGAACCAGTTCCGTATGGTACAATTACATCTTCAGTTTCTGCATCTTTAATTGAATAATAAGTACTTCCACTTGGTAAATATTTTACGGTTAAATTAGCTGGTGTAGTAGAGTAAGTTCTTTCAGGAAATCTGGCTCTACCAACTAGTCTAAATCTAGCTTTAGATTTTTCGTTATACTCAGGTCTCAAACCTTTCATGTAAATTACAGAGTCTTCCAATTCAGTTCTACTTAAAGCTTCTAGAGAACCAGTGTTCCACTTTGAATCGTCCCAAACTACTTCTAATGTCGGTGGGTACTTTGTATGTGTGTCTGAAGAGAAGAATGAAAAATTACCTAACTTAGTAGTACTACCCTCATCAAGATTTGTATCGGTATTACCAACACTACCACTTCTTTTTACAATGAAACCCTCATTTGGAACTGTACTTGTTAACCATTTATCTACAATATGAGTAACGTTCATTCTCATATCTCTTGTTTTGTGTCCGAATGAATGTGACGCTTCATAACCACTACCTGTAAACCATGTACCACCTGAAGCACTTACAGACGACCACAACTTACCATCTATTTTACCATTCTTAAAATTCCAACTACAACCCTCAGTAGTTATTGGATTATCATAAGACCTACCATCACCCATTGTCCAAGATTGACTAACTGGATAAGCATATAAACTTTGTGATGTTGCTAACTCAGTCGGTTTAGCGTCAAACAAATTAAGATAATATTTAGGATTTGTAATTAAACCACTTGAAACTGATTGTGATATATAAGTTAAATCAAATCTTATTAGAATACGAGAAACATCGACTGAAGTACCAGTATCACTAACATCTTTTCTAACCTCTAATATTTCATCTAACCCGGCGTTTAAACTTGAAGAAGCTTCATATAGGGTAGAATCTTTTTCTGCAAACTCAAAATAATGCATTTATTAATCTCCACTTGCTAAATTATCACCAACAACTTTACCTTGTATGTCTAAGTTTGGAAACTTTACTTCAAATATACTTGGGTCAAGAGCTGTGTAAATTATACCATCTATAGTACTTGAATTTATATCATATAAATTACCAGAATAACCGTTTAATGTTGAGTGTTTATTTTCAATTAAAATTGGTAAGTTTTTAGGATTATCTTTTTCTGGTGGTACAATACTAGCTACACCATCTACTAATGATAACTCATACGCTATATCAGCTAAAATAATTGGTTGTCCTATCTGCCATCTATCAGTATCAAAGAAATCTTTAACAACGGATACACATTTTAACAGAACATCATTTTTATTAAATCCGATTTTAGTTAATATTGAAAATCTAACTCCTATATTAATAATAAAGGCATCTTTTATATTAACAGCATCAGTTACTAATCTAAATTGTGATAAATAAGTTTTTAAATTTTCTTTTACAGTATTGGTTAATGGACTTAATTGTTTTAACGAGTTATATCCTAAAGTGTACATATTTAACGCTAAAGGATTATCAACTCTTTCATTATCTAAATTTAATTGTTCATCTTGTGTTAAATGAACTTTAGAAATATTACCATATCTTGGTGGTAAAGAATAAGCTCTAACAATGTAATCTTCTTTAGTAACAGCCCTACTTTGTGCTTGATAATACGCTAAAGCACTTTCACGAACCTCTCTAATAGTTTGACCCGAACTTCCACCACTTGATGGTTTTGGGTTTGTAAATGATACTGAATCTTTTGATTCTTGTACTAATGAAGTTGATAAATTCGTATCTTGGATTTCGTATGATATTGAACCAATATTAGTTATGTCACCAGAAGAAACATTTTCTTCAACACCACCACCATAAGAATATGTAAAAGTTAAAGTAGTATTGGATGGAGCTTCTCCAAACGCTTTTGTTTTTAAAAAATTACTTGGGTCAAAAGCCGCACCTAATTTACTTGGACTACCAGGTAAATTAGAACCAACATTATCTGGATTAGGTATGAGTTCTTCATCTGGTGTATCTGAAACTCCAGCTCCAAATCTAATTAACGTTTCATCGTTTTGATTAATAAAAGTAGTAAATCTTCTAGATGTCTTTTTTAGTTTTAGTAAATATGGTGATACATTTCTATCTACCACTAAACTTGGTGAGTTGTCTACGTTATTTTCAATATCCTCAAAAATAGTGTCTCTAGCTAAAGAGTCAACTTCATACCAACTATTACCATCATTATCAACACAAGAAATTATTTCGATAATGTCTTTTTGTGGTAATTTAATTTGTTTATATTTTTCAGCATTAGCAAATGTAAAACTTTTAGTTGTGACTGTACCACTTTGAGCTTTAACTCTTTTCTTTAAAAGATACTTAGTTACAGTACCACTATCAGTTTCAAATATCTCGACATCTCTTGGGTCATATGAACTTGAGAATTTAAAGTTAACATCTTCGAGTGTTCTAAAAGTTGTTCCATTACTACCAGCTGTAATTTGTGTTCCAGACTTTACCGTCAAAGCATATCTGTAATCTGGTTTGTCATTTAACGCGGGTACTGTTTGAAATACATCAAGAATAGTTGATGATGGTGTCGTTGTTTTTGGTTTATATCCAAAAGACTGAGCTATGTTGTACACATTTCTTTTTTCTTCAGCGTAAGCTAAAAGAGATTCTCTAAATTGTGAATCTATATAGTAAGATAACACATCACCAACATATGCCGCCATTTCAATGAACATCATACCTGGTGAAGATTCATTAAAGTCGTTATATGTATTTGGAAAATATTGTTTAGCAAATTCTATTAAGTTATCTCTAAAGTCACTAAAATCTTTATTAAGATAGTTTACTTTTTTAACAACATTCTTTTTTACACTTGTTCTTGCCATTTTATTTCCTAACTAACCGTTTCAAAATAAGTCGTATCTATTACAACTTCTTGTTCAGTTCTTCTGTTAAGAGTTGTAGAATATTTTACCTTAACATATATTTGATTTTCATTAGTATCATTAGTTAGTGTTTCTACTGAACTAATATTGATATATGGTAACCATCTACTAACTGCTCTACGAACTTCTTCTTCTATTTTATTAGGTAAGTTTTCATCTATTTGTTCAAAAATTAATTCTCGTAATCTACTACCAAATTCTGGTTGATAAACTCTCTCCCCAGTATTTGTCAATAATAAATTAGTAATATTAAACTTTGATTGCTCTAAAGATGTTTTAGTCATATCAAAATCTAAGTTACTAGAATTTTTGATAGGTAGCTTTAAACCTATGTAAGTGTTTGGATTTAAATCAGTCTCTAACGCTGACATTACTTACCTTTCTTATTCATCGCTTTCATCAAGTCACTATAATCACGAGTTAGTGCATTAGTAACAGCCTCGGGAACTTGACTTGAATTAACACCAGCTTTTTTGAAAGTGTCTACGGCTACCATATCTCTTTTCACATCATCTGGTTGACCGTATCCCATTAATTCTGCCATTCTTGAAGTATCAAAAGTTCCACCACCGAGTGTTGGATATTCATCAGTTTTCTTAACTGATTTAGTTAGTCCAACTGTCTCGTTTAGTACATCATTTAATGATTTGTTTTTAGTGTATGTAACTTTTTCTTCTTGAGGTTCAATAACTGGTTTAGATACTTGTTCTTCTATAAATATCTTTTTTACTTCTTTTTGAACTTCTCTTTTGACGACTTCTTGTATTATTTTTACAAGTGCTTTTTTAGTCATTATTAACTCCTATTTGTTGTAATCTGTCTAAAGATGGTTTTTCTGGTATTCTAAAATTTGTTTTTGGTGGTTGTGGTATTTCAGGTAATTCAGGCCTTTCTGGTATTTTAAAGTTAGGGTCAGCTGTCATTACTTCAAAATTTAAAAATTCTAATTTTAAAATCGAATCCTTTACGGTTTTGATATCATTAACTAATTTCCTAGCATCATTAGCTATTTTTGGTAACGCTGATGGCCCTGCACTAATTGAAACCAATATATTATTTATACCTGTAAGTATACCAAGTATACTTGTTTGAAATTCTAAAAGTTTTTGTCCATTTACCGTAGGTAACATTGGTGCTCTTGGGTCACCCATTTTAACTGTTTGTTTTTCACCAGGATTTAAAATAATACCCTTACCAGCTTTTAATTCAATATCTTTTTTTTCTGAACTACTTATTCTAACTTTTTCTCTTCCATTAATAAGTATATTATCAGATTGAATTAGAACATTTTTTCCCTGTATTGGTTCACCATCAAAAGTTCCATCCATACCATCAGAGGTTAAATATATAGAACTATCATCAGATTGAGGACTACCATCATAAATTACACCATCTGTAGCATCATCAGTACGAATTGATATAATTGGTTTTTGTTTATCATTAGAATGAAACATTATTGAGTTACCATATCGTCCCTCAAATAACATACAACCTGGTTTTAAAGTAAGTTGATTAGTATTTTTTCTTTCAAACCCATCTTCAAATTTAGTTACAATATTTGTAGCCGTAGAATTTTCGTTTGGTTGTCCTTTTGTGTTTATAATAGAAGAGTAATAAAACTGACCATCTTTTTTAATTAAGTTGACTCTTTCACCGACAACTGGTGTTGTTATAATATGTGGATTTTCTGGTTTAACATTTTCTACTCTAACATCACTATTAACAGTAACACCACTAACAGAACCACGATTGTAAGCTTGATTTAAAACAACTCTATCTACAATCATAGGTTCACTATCGTGATATTTTGTTTTAAATGCAGCTAACTTATCATTTATTTGTTGGTCTACTTCAGGCCCACGTAATAAATTATTACCTAAAGGTTTAGGTGCTCTTACGTTAGGACTTGGTTCTTCGTAACCATTCCAATCACTCATTTAATTCTCCAGTGATGCTGATTCTATTTTATTATGTATTTTATCGGATTCAATTTGTATTTCAGAAATACTATCTTCAATACTACCAAGTAACTGATTCTTTTCCTCTTCAGATAAACCAAACTCATCCTCAGCTGAAGCTTTTTGTTCGGATGAAATAAGTCTTTGTACAATACCCGCCATCTTAACAAGTTGGTCATCGTTCTTAACGTTTATTTCAAGATACTCTTTTATCAT
>TARA_A100001201_G_scaffold29709_5_pt1 | contig 14193 bp, 5 predicted proteins | sample TARA_A100001201 | Tara Oceans TARA_A100001201 (sample SAMEA2619872) | marine metagenome | biome: marine biome (ENVO:00000447); feature: surface water layer (ENVO:00002042); material: "saline water (ENVO:00002010), including plankton (ENVO:xxxxxxxx)" | depth 5 m | reverse complement strand
CTTAAAAAATCTCTAAAACAAAAAGATAATATTGAGTTCAATAAAACGAAAAATTCTGAAATTCAAGAAATACGAGATGAAATAACAACAGTTAATTTAGAGTTGTCTCAATTAGATTCTAAATTATTAACATTATCTGGCAAGTTAAAAATGGCAGAAAAATCTAGACAAGATGCTCAAGATGGTATAGATAGATTAAAAGATTTAGAACAACAATATAAAGGATATGAATATTATCAAAAGGCAGTACAAAGAGATGGCGTTCCATATCATTTAATATCAAAAGCGTTACCGCAAATTGAATCTGAAATAAATAATATTCTTAATCAAATTGTTGAATTTACAATTGTATTAACAACAGATGGTAAAAATATAAATGCTCATATTGTTTATGACGATGATAATTTCTGGCCATTAGAATTAACTTCTGGTATGGAAAAATTTATTTCATCTTTAGCTATTAGAACTTCATTAATAAATGTATCTAATTTACCAAGACCAAATTTCCTTGCAATTGACGAAGGATTTGGTGTATTAGATTCAGATAATCTTAATTCAATGTACATGTTGTTTGATTATTTAAAATCTCAATTTGGATTTATTTTATGTATTTCTCATATAGATGCTATGAGAGATATTGTAGATAAATTGATTGAAATAAAAAAGACAAACAGTTATTCAAAAATTTCCTATAATTAGTAGATTTCCATATTTATATAAAAGTATACTATAATTATCAGGGATAATACATGCCAATAAGAAAAGAAGCCGCGTACATAGGATTAGCAGAAAATTCTGATTTACGGTACGATATTATAGACAGGTCACCAACCTCCGAACAATTTTTTCAGGTTACAGAGTTTCCTGAAACATTAACTGCTGGAAAAAATGTATTCAAGTTTAGGGGAGATCCTGATACTTTAGTTGACGATTCAAAAATTCATATTGAAATTTTAGATTACAACGGCGATCCTATTTATTATGAAGTTTTAAGATATTTAGAAAAAGATGGTACTCGAGTTCTTGCTGTATATGTTTATCCTGATACACCAGAAGGCAGAGCTATAATTTATTTAGCTGGTAGAGTAGCATTTGATCCAGAATCTGGTGATAGATTTCCGTTTAGTGCTGACCAAATGTCAGATAACTACAAAGATATTCCTAATTTATTATGGTTAAGAGAAACAAGAGTTGCACCTAATAGACGTAATAATTCAGAAATTATTATGTTACAGCAACCAAAAGTAACCATCAAAGAAGAAGTAAAAACATTTTCAGAAATAACTGATTTACCAACATTCTTTAAAGTTGTAAAAGGAAGTATTACAGATGGAAAATCAATATCTGGTACAGGTCCTGGAGCTGGATATACAACATTGACAGTAACATCAACAACAAACCAAGTAACTACAGATATTGCTGGAGTACCGGTGACACCTATTGCAGAAGCGCAATTCACACCTAGAACACCATCTAGGGGATCAGCTGCAATATCAGTTGCACTTCCATCATCATTTGCAAATGCTCCAGCTGTTATAGGAAACACAAGTGCTGTCAATTCAAATGCAATATCAGCGACTACAGGTTTATCAACTGCAGCGTTGAATTCAGCAACGGCTAATGTAGGAAATTCTGGACCTGGTGGTACAACTATAGGAAGATTACCACCACCAATGCCTGCATTTACATCACCAGCATCATCAACGCCGGCTACTCAAACAAACGTAAATGATTCAACCACTGTAGAAGATACTACGGTTACATCAGTATCTACGTTAGTATTCAATCCGCCAGATACTACTACAATAACTGTTACTGGATTTCCTTTAACATCTAGCCATCATCTAGGAGCTACTGTTGTAATTAATCAACCAAAAGTAACTGTTGGTAGTGGTACTCATATCGATTCTGAAGGAAGAGTTGTTCATAAAACAGCTACAAATGCATCAACGGGTGGAGGAAATAGAAGAGTAGATTGTACATATGTTGGAACAATTGTAGATATTGAAAATTCAACTACTGCTAAACTACATCCACCATTTGATTTTAATTCTGGTAGAACAAATAAACCAGAAGGAGAGCATTTAATTGATTTCAATGCTTCTGAATTTACCATGAGTTATTGGGTTCCACAAATGTCATCTGAAACTGAAAATTCAATGTCATTTGCAAATATTACATTAAATAATATTGAACCAGCAACCGGTGATATTTTTTCAGTAAAAACATCATATAAATTAATGGGAGCTCCAGGAGATTATATTGATGCAGGAAATACCATACTTGAAAAATCTGATTTATTAATTGATCGTACAAATTCATCACCAGATCTTATTTTAGGCGTTAAAAATACTTCAATGGGAGAGTATGTCAGTCAGAATAGAATTGATACATATTGGGATAAAAGAGCAGGTACAACAGCAACATTTGATAATGATTATTCAGGAGAATCAGTTGCATTAACAGGTACAATATCAGATAATACTGATTACTTACAATTATCATTAAAGTCATTTTATTCGCCAATACTATTTAAAGATACAGAATATCAATTATCTTTTTTCACAAAAGGTGTAGTTGATGCAAATTTGAATCCTAGTAATACATCAGTAAAAGATATACGATTAGATGTTTATATTTCTGGTTCAGCTGGTGAATCATCTACTATGCGACCTATTAAAGAATATCATGGAGGTATGTTAGGAGCTCCATTAGAAAATTCAAATCAAGAACTATCAAGTTTAGAATTAGGTCAATATTTAGGAACAGTGGAAATAGATGCAGATACAGCAAATATTGCAAATGTAGTACAATTTGTTCCAGAAGATACTGATAATTATGTATTGAAATTTGTTGTCAGAAAAGGAAAAATATATTTAAAGAATGTACAATTAACTGCAAATATTGAAACTGGATTTTCACCAAATACCACAGAAATGAATATCAGAATACCAACTGATAAAATGAATGCTCCTATGGCATTTAAATTTCAATATTTAGATTATTTAGGTGCACCTGCAGAAGTAGAAACATTTGCCCAAGGTGCAATATTTGATGGAGATAATGTTTATATTGAAGGAGATGGTAACTTACTTTCAGGTTCAGTTTATATTGGAAATACGGTTGGTTCTGGTATTGAATTAGCAGGAGTTAGATCAGGATATATTAGGTCAGTTGGATACGAAGGATTTACTTCAGCTTCTAGAACTGATAGGCCTGGTGGATTTATGATGTTTACCGGTTCTGTGTTACCAGAAACACCAGATAATTATGGAACATTAGGAGTAGGTTTAGAATTAGTACAAGACTCATCAAGCTTTTTTAAATTCAATACAAAAGATGGATTGGATATAAAAGCAAAAACATTCTTTATTGGTACAGATGATACTCAGTTTATTTCAGGTTCTAGCGGAAACATAGAAATTAGTTCTTCCTTATTCCATTTAGATCCTGCTACTAATACATTAGTTATTGGAGCAGATGCAGTAATTAATGCAACTTTATCTGTTAATTCAATATTCACTCCGGCTGGTACAAATGCAGGTAATGCACGAGCGTTTATAGATGCAAGTGGTAACGCAAAATTTGCTGGTGATGCAGCTGGTAATTATAAAGCAGTATTTAATTCAGATGGTTCTGCAACTATAGCTGGTTGGACTATAAATGATACATCGTTTACTGGCGGTGACATGATAATTCGTCAAGACGGAACAATTGAATCTAATGGATTTGCTTCTGATGTTGCTGGTTCTGGATTTAGATTAACTGCTGCTCAAGGAGGATTTCTTGAAGTTGAAAATGCAAAAATTAGAGGAACATTAGGAACTACTACATTTGAAAAAGAAAGTGTAAATGCAGTAGGAGGTCAATTATATGTGGCAAATTCAACTGTATTAACAGGTTCGGTTATTGCACCTGAAGGAATACATTCTGCATCAATGGCAACAATGTCAGTTGTAAATGTTACTGGATTTGCTGCAAATGAAATTATAACAGCAAAAAAAATAAGTAATACTGGATTTGCAACAGAATACATGCTCATTGAATCATCATCAAGAACAAATTCAGCTAGCGAAACAGATTTATCAGGATTATTATTTGTACAAAGAGGATATTCAGGTTCATTAGGAACAAATCAAGAAACTGGATCATTAGGTGATTTCGCTAGCGCTGCTCAATCATATTCTGGATCGCAGGTAATTGTATCAACAGGTAAGGTAGGAACAGGATATATAAGATTAAATGCTAATCCAAATGACCCAACTACACCATATATAGACATTGTAGAACGAACTGGATCAGCAATATATGATATAGATTTAAAAGTTAGACTTGGAGATTTATCAGGAGTAACAGATAATCAATTTGGAAGTTTATCAAATCAGTTTGGATTATATACTGATAATGTTTATCTAAAAGGAGTGATATCTGCATCTGCAGGACATTTTAATGAAGAAGTAACCATAGGAAATCCAGGTGTATCAACAAATGGTAAAATATTATACTTTGACGACTTCACTCAATATACATCTGCGGATGCAATATTTACAGGCGAAAATCCAAAAACAGATGGAACTGGACAAGGATATGTAAATGCATTTTCAGGTCCTGGTGAAAAAGTGTTAGTAAGTGGTTCTGCAAATACCGTTAATGGTAATGGACATATCCTTCGATTAGGAAACAATTCTGGTAATGATCAAGTATGGGCATCATCAAATACATTGATACCTTTCAATTCTCAATCATTATATGAAATTGAAGTAAGAATGAGAATGACAGCTGCTACTCCAGAAAATGGTGTTAATGGTAGAGCATATGCAGGTATCACTGCATATAAATCAGGATCAACCATTATATCAGCTAATGCTTCAGGCACAGAAAACTCGTTATCATCGCAACATTATTTTGCATTATCAGGTCAAGAATTAACAACTGATTTTAAAACATATAGAGGATATTTTCAAGGAGTAGGATCATCTGGCAATGGAGGTACTCATAACGATAAAAAAGATCCAGGTACAGTTACTGACAAGGCCATAGATGGATATATTGCTCCAATGTTTCTTGTTAATTACGCAGCTTCAGCTTCAATATCAGAAATTGATTATGTTAAGCTTACAGAATTTGCGCAAGGAGCTGGTAGTACAAAAATATCAGGTGATGCAATAACAACTGGTAGAATTAAATCAACCAATCTATCCACAACGAAAGGTACAGAACTTAGTTTGGATGAAGGTGTATTTAAAGTTGGTGGTACTGGAGCATATACATCGAATAACGGTATATTGTTAGACGGTCCAAATGCTAAATTTGCGGTTGGTAATGCTGGTGGTAATTATATAAGATTTAATCATACAGCTAATAAATTAGAAATAAATACAGCTAACTTTGATGTTAACTCAGCTGGTAATGTTACTATGACAGGTACAATTACATCAACAGCTGGTTCAATTGGTGGATGGGACATTGATGCAAATCAATTAGATTCAGGCGGCGGTTCACCAGAAATAATATTAGATTCAAATACACCAAAAATAACAATTGGCTCAGGTAATGAAAAAATTGAACTTACTTCCGGACAACTACGATTTTTCAGATCCACAGATGGAGCTGAAGCTTTCCGATTCAATTCAAATATTGCTGCAGGTCAAGCAAGAACATTTGCTGGTGGTCAAAATGCAACTCAATGTACGCAAGGTCAGCAAAATTTTAACGCATTAACATTGAATGGATTGGAAGCATTCACCGTCGGAACTGGATTGTTTTTTGCAACAAATCCAACTCAAACAGCAGATTATAGAGCTATAGATTTTGTTCCAGGAAGATTGTTATTGGAAGGAGGAGCAATATATAATGATCCTAACGCAAATGATTGTATCTTTAACTTAGATGTTCGACGATATTTTGATTGTTCAACGGCTAATACAAGTGGTGATTTAAATCAAATGACAGGAGCAATTCGTGGTTATTATGAAAATTCTAATACACAAAATTTAGGAACTACTTTTAAAGTTGGAGTAATGGGCTATTCCAAACTACATACAGGTGTAGGTGGTAGCCCTAAGGCTGCTGGAGGATACTTCCAAGGTGTGGGGCCCCAATCTGCAACTACATATGGAGTATATGCAGCTGGTCAAGTATATTCAAGTACTAACGTTAGAGCAGCTGCCGATGTCATAGCATATTCTTCTGATAAAAGATTAAAAGAAAATATTGCTAACATAGATCATCCATTAGAAAAAATTAAGCAATTGCGAGGTGTAACATATGATTGGAAAGCTATGGTAAAAGATGTTGGATTTACTCCTAACGGTGATGGAAAAAATGAAATGGGAATGATAGCCCAAGAAGTTCAAAAAATTATACCAGGAGCAGTTTTTCCAGCACCATTTGATGAACCAGAAGATGAAGATTTAAATGGCGGTAAAACAGGTAATCCTAATCATAATCCGGATGATCCATACTTAACAATTAAATATGATAGAATTGTTCCATTGTTAGTTGAATCAATTAATGCGCAACAAAAATTAATTGAAGATATGCAAGAAAAAATTAAAAAATTGGAGAATAAATAATGCCTTTACAAAGTGCTGGAGAAATACGAGCAAGCGAAGTAAACACTGAATTTGGTTTACCATTTGATACAGAACATCCATTCGACGATTCACATACAGGCCTGGGTAATTTTTCATCATTAAATAATTCTCAAAACTCTAACAGACCAGATGGTAATGTGCCTCATAGCTTATCAGAATTTTACGATTATAATCATAATTACAATCCACAAAACGTTCAAAACGTTCAACAACAACAAAACATAGTACAAAATATAGTTCAGGTATATTCTCAAGCAACTGTTCAAAATACTTGCGTTGTAGCGGGACAAACAGTAAGATTGAATACAGGCCTTAAAATACAAATCGATCGCATTCAGCCTGGCGATTTATTATTAGGTGTTGGTATAAAAGATATGCCAATGGACCATAATGTTACTGATGAATGGAAAATAACAAAATTAGATTCTGTTGCAACATATACTCAGCCTGTACGAGTAATATCAGCTGATAAAGGCGTACATGATAGATATTTTGAAGTTAATAAAGGTGCGAATAAAAATATTAATTTAAAATTAACTCAAGAACATCCATTGTTTATACGAAGAAAGATTGATGAAAAATATGAACATAAATGGATGAGAGTTGACGAAGTTAAAGTTGGAGACCATATGTTACGAGCACATGTAATGGACCCAAAGTTTCGAGCATTTAAACAATGCAATGATGCTGATTGGACTCTCATAGAAACAATTGACATAGTGAAAGGAGAAATAACTGCATATGCATTAGATGTGGATGGAACTGATACATATATTGTCGGTGATATTGTGGTACATAATGGACCAAATGTAGGCAAAGGCGGAGGTGGCCCAATTGATGATATTGGTTTTGAAAATAATGGATTTGCAATTAATCAAGGTGGTAACATTGAAGCTGAGAATGCAGACTCTTTAACTGGAGGTAAATTTGGATAATAAAAAAAAAGGTTATGAAAAATAAATTATTTAAAAGCGATAAAATTACAATACAAAAATCCAATATACATGGATATGGAGTATTTGCTAATCAAGATATTAAATCTGGTGAATTATTAGAAGAATGTCATTTTATAGAAATTGACAATCCAAAAAACAATTTAGCAGAATATGCATATGATTGGCCAAATCCTCAACAAGTACCATTTGTTGATAAAAAATTAATTACAATGCCGTTTGGATATGCATGTATGTATAATAGTTCTGCAGATAGAAAAACAAGAAACGCAAAATGGTCATGCGATCTTGAAAATAATCTTTACGTTTTTTCTGCAACAAAAGATATTAAATCAGGAGAAGAAATATTTATATATTACGGAGGAGGATATTGGAATAAATATCGTCCAAAATTATGGCATCATAATGTTATTCTTGTTGTTGATAATATAATGACACCAGAAATGCATGATAATATAATTCAAGCGTCAAAATCACCATTAAATAAAACAACAAAAGGTGGCATATACGAACAAGAATTAGATGAATCGATAGATGCATGTGATCATGATGTTACTTTAATGCGACGTAGTAAATTAACATGGGATTATGAAAAAGCATGTTTTGATGTATTAGCAGATTATGGTGCAGTTGAAGATGGAAATCTTACAATTGATATTCCAAAAAAATATCCTAGAGAAGATAGAACTAAAGAAGGAATATTTAATTCAGGAGCTCATTTAGGTGTACAATATATGACATATGATAAAGATCAACATTTTGATTGGCATCAAGATTGTGTGTTAAATAAACTTGCACATATTGATAAATCATATTGGTTAAACTGGAGAAGTTGGTCAGTATCAACATTTTTAAATGATGATTATGAAGGAGGTATATTTAGAGTATTGGATATTCATAAAAATGAAATAACAGTAAAACCTAAAAAATATAGAACAGTATTTTTTAGATCATTTTTACCACATAAAGTTGATAAAATAACATCAGGCAGGCGAGAACAAGCAGTACATTGGATATATACAGAAGATACATATCAAGAACAAGAAAAACAGATAAGTAATCATATTCGTAATATTTATAATAAAGGAGATCGTTAATGGCAATTTTTGGAGGAGTACCAAACCATACTTTACATGTATCTGGTGGTGCATTGTTTTTTGTACCATCTGGTAGTAACGGACTACCAAATACCGGACAAAATGCAGGCGTACGATCAATTGATGATTTTACTATATTAAGAAATAAATCTGGATCAGATTATGCACCAACAGGTTCAGAAGGTGTTTTCTTTGCATGGTCTGGTAGTGATGCAGGACAAGGAGGTGACATTGAAAACGTATTTCTAGGATATTATTTTACAGCATCTATTGTAACAACTTTGCCATCTGCAAGTTTAGGTGGAGAGGCCTATATAAATTTATTTAGAACAATTGAACCTACTTCATCATTTGCTGCAAGCATTTCTCCAGCTAATAAAATTTTAATACCAGTAGAACATAAAGATAATTCTGAAACAATAGCATCTGCATCTGTAACCGCAATCAATGCACATCCATTAGCTGGAGTATTTTTTACAGCATCACATGGTGTTCCTGTATTAGCAGGAGATGGAAAATTTTTCATAGAAAATATGAGGCCAGGCCAGGTTAATGCACCATTCACTTCATCAACATTTATTTCAGCAAGTAACGTGCAATCTGCGTCAGGAGTATTTGGTCAGGTTCGTTTAGATCCGATTGCAGATCCATTATCAGGTTCTGTTGAATTGAGAATAGATCCAGATGATACTACCGGCCAATCATTTTATATTTCAGGTTCACAAGCCTCAACATTATATTTATCAGGATCTGGTCAAGTAGGTTTAAATACAACAAATCCTTTATCGGATGTTGATATACGTGGTAATGAAATTGCATTGCAGCGAGCAAGAGAACAAAAAGGAGTTCGTATCAACCAATTTGGTGATTTAGAATCATTTAATTTTGACGCAGATTCATCTGATACTGGTAGTGAAGTAGTGTTAAAATATCAAAGAGGAGGTGCAGGTACATTATCTGTTGCATTAGCAGCCGAAGTTGCAACAACTGTTCCTTTACAATATGGAGGAAGTAGTGATGCATCTGCAACAGAAACTTTGATTAATACATCATTTGGAGGTAATGTATCTGCTTGGTTAGCCACTCAAAAAGATGACTTTATAGTTATTTTTAATCGAAATGCTCAATCATTTGGATTTTTTGAACAATCCAATGTAGGTGATGTAATTGGATCTGTACGATATGTTGTAGTATCTGGTTCTGATGATACAACAGATGATAGGAAAGCAGGAGAAGCGGCTACAATCAAAGCAATTGTAACAGGTGTTGATGATAGTGCTGGTGGTGTAACATCAAGATTATCGTTTAACGTTGCAAAAACTACAGATACTGCAGCAGTACAGTTATTAAACTTAGATCCAGCTCAAGGTGTTGAAATATCTGCAAGTTTACAACTTCAACAAGCTAGCAATATTCATCTTGGACAAAATGTAGATGGCAACGATAAAAAGATAGATTTTCGACATGGCACAGCTCATTTTGTGATTGGTGTTGATGATTCAACTGATCGATTTACAATTAATAAAAATAACAATGGAAACTTTGAAACAACATCTGGCAATAACGATTTTCAAATTGATACATCGGGTAATGTATTTATCAATCAAGGACAACTTAAGGTTGCAAGTAATTTAATTTTACCTGCTCAAAAAATTGCATTGAATACAGGAACAACTCAAGATTATATTCAATATGCAGATACAGGCAATGGTAATGGATTCTTTTATAAAGGTAATGGAAAGTTTGATGGAAGTTTAACTGTAACAGGAGCTATAACATCATCTATTGTAACATCATCTGTAGTATTTTCAAGTGGTTCAAATATATTTGGAGACGAATCAACAGATACTCATAAATTTGTAGGATCAATATCAGCATCTGGATTGATAAGTTCAAGCGGCCATGTTTTTGGATCTATGATAAGATCAGATAATTATTATGATGCCACCGGCGTACATCCATTAATGAGAGTAACATCTGGCGTAAATGCATTTATAGCTTATTCAAACGACCTTACCGCTATAAGAATTGGTAGATATAATACTGCAGGATCAATTACACTTTCAAATCGAACCGAGATAGGACTTCCAGCTGCTCAAGCAGATCTTACTGCATCAAGACATATAAGTGCAAGTGGCCATATAGAATCAGAAAGAGTAGTTAATCCAACGATTGCACCAACGGATGGAACAAATGCTAATGCAATATTAAAACTAAATGCACCTTCATTAGCATATCATTCACAGATTGAATTTCAAAAAGATGGAACAACTCAATGGATAGTAGGTTCAGATGCAATATCAACTGCTGGTTCAAATGATTTTAGAATTATAAAAAGTTCAGCAGCTCTTAATAATTATAATGGACTATTTATTACAGCAAGTAATTATAATGTTGGGGTAGGAACAGGAACACCAGATGAAAAATTAACTGTAGAAGGTGCGATAAGTGCAAGTGGAAAAGTTATAACCTCAGAATTAAGTGCTCTTGGTGATCTTACAATTGATGCCGATGGAGCAGATATAATACTTAAAGATGGAGGAACAGCATTTGGAAGATTCAAACGAGATACTTCTGATTTTGTAATAAAAGCTGAGACTGCAGATAAAGATATTATCTTAAAAGGTATTGATGATTCGACAACTATAGCTGCGCTTACATTAGATATGTCAGATGCGGGAAGTGCTACATTTAATAACCATATAACGGCCTCAGGTGATATAAGTTCTAGCGGAGCAATATATTCTAATACTGAGCAATTCTGGTCAACGACTGGTAGATTGGTAGTTGGAAATAATACAACCAATTATTATGGACCAAACAATCAAGGTGTTAATTATTATTACTGGAATAGAGATTTAGGAACTTCTGCAACTACAATAACAAGTAAAACGCAAACAATGAATTCAGGATTCAAGTTGCCTTACAAAGCCGTATTGACAGGATATCATTTAAATATACAAGGCAGGACAACTGATGATAATATAGAATTTACATTAGTTTATTGTGATGGAATGTTTGATGGAGATGTCACAAGTACATCACAAACTTTAGTAGCAGCAGAATCTGCCCAAGAAGTAAACATAGCAGCACAAAATAATTTCTATGAGTTAGACAGAAGAGATCAGTTTTCAATACCTGTAAATGCAATGACAATGCTTTATCCAAGATTCAAAAAAACAGCCGCTACCGGTGGAACAAATTACGATTTCCAATTAGCAATACAATATAGAATAGTTAAATAGGAGAATAAAATGTCAATAAGAAAAACCAATGATATAGCAAATGAAACTAATTCTAGATATAATACTGCAAAAAATAGAAGGGCTAATATCGAAGAAAGATTTGATGATTCAACAGATAATGACAATCCGTATGATGATGCTATACAATATACAGCAAAAAAGATAGATGATGTAATTGACGCAGTAAATACTAATACTGGAAAAACTACATTTCCTGGATTTGGTACAAGTAGCACTACTGCATTAAGAGGTAACACAACAACTATATCAGATGAACAAGCTGATGCTATTACTACTAATTCAGCTAAAACAGGAATAACTACTTCTCAAGCAAATGCAATAACTGCTAATACTGCAAAACGAGATGCAAGATATATCTATTTTCCTATTGTAGCAAATTTTAGTGGTAATATAAATACAGAACAGTTTGTACCATTATCAGATGGTGAAACAGAAGGAACCAATCAATTACAAAGAAGAAACAATTTTATAGCGCCAGCGGCCGGAACATTGCATAAAATATTTGTCAGAAGTAATGCAAGTTTACAATCAGGTGGTAGAGGTGTAACTTTGACAGCAAAATTACATAAATACGCTAGTGGTGATGATAGCAGAGCAGGTACAGCCTCAACAACTAAAACAACTGGCGCAACAGCTGTAATTAATGAAATAGATTTTTCGTCTGTATCAGGTAATAATTTTACAGCCGGTACTAGATTATTATTAGGATTACAAGCTCCATTAAATGCAACTAAAAACTATTATGTAACAGTAGTATTTAAATTAGATCAAAACGATTTAGATTAAAAAAAGAATATATTTATATAAAATGAATTTAGGTGATCAAATAGTAAAAGAATTAATAGAAGAAGCAAATTCTAATATTAAAACCGTTGTGGCAATATATCCTGGAAGATTTCAACCAATGGGGCAACATCATGCAAAAGTATATGATTGGTTAGCAGGAAAATTTGGTAAACAAAATACATATATAGCAACATCAGATAAAGTTCAATTACCTAAATCACCATTAAACTTTCGTGAAAAATTACAAGTAATTAGAAAACATGGAATAACAAATGTTTCGCAAGAAAAAAATGTTTACGCACCAGAAAATATCTTAAAAAAATATAATCCAGAAACAACTGCAGTTGTATTTGTATACGGCAAAAAAGATGCTGGAAGATTAAAATATACAAAAAAAGATGGATCGCCTGGATATTTCCAAGATTTTGAAAAGTCTAAATCAAATCTAAAAGGATATGAACAACATGGATATGTTGTTATAGCCCCGCATATAGAGTTAAAAGTACCAGGATATGGTGAAATGTCTGGTACTACAATTAGAGCTGCATTAGCAACTGCAGATAAAAATACATTTAAATCTATTATGGGATGGTTTGATCCAAAAATATATCAATTGTTAAGAAACAAATTTTCAGCGTTAATGGAATCTTTTATTATTAAAGAAGGAAGTAATGTTACTAGTGCTGGTAAAGCTGATGTGGATGACGGCCCAAGATATTTTTATGGTAATCAAACAACATACAGAAAAAAGAATGATGAAATGGCCAAACGATTGGGATATGAAGTTATAAATTATATTGTAAAAGATAATCCTATTGAAGTACATAATACAAATTATCCAGATGGTCCTCCGTTAACAGTATCATATTTTCCGACAGGTGTCAAAGGAGGTGATTTTTCTGGAACAGATTATATTAAAGATTATAAAGGTAGGCCTGCATATAGAACATGGCAAAAATATATTTCAAAAATTGCTCAATCAGTAGGATATAAATTTTTAAATTTTCTAGGAGCAGAAGATTCTATAGATTCAAGTAAAGGAGAAAAATTAGTGCCAACAACATTGAAAGAAGATATCAATATTCCAATCAATATTGGAGATACAGTAATGATGGGAAGATTTAAAAATAAACCAGTAGTTGTAAAATCTGTTAATTTTAATGACAAAGGAGATTTACTAATCAATGGTAAATCAGCAGCTCGGTTTAGAATTGTACCGCAGCCTAAACCTAAAACATTAGGTGAATCAATTGCAATAGAATTGTTAACAGAAGGAGGAGCAGCAGGTCATATGAACCATCCATTCGATGATAGAGATATTACATTTGCAGATATGAAACAAATGATAAGATTATCCCTAGAAGGTAAATTAGATATTGAAGCTGGCGTTCAAGAAAAAACAGATGGACAAAATTTAGCAGTAACATTTAAAGATGGGAAAGTAGGAGCAGCTAGAAATAAAACTACTATTAGAACACCAATGGATATTGATGCT
>TARA_A100001201_G_scaffold142611_1_pt1 | contig 14266 bp, 14 predicted proteins | sample TARA_A100001201 | Tara Oceans TARA_A100001201 (sample SAMEA2619872) | marine metagenome | biome: marine biome (ENVO:00000447); feature: surface water layer (ENVO:00002042); material: "saline water (ENVO:00002010), including plankton (ENVO:xxxxxxxx)" | depth 5 m | reverse complement strand
TTACATAAAAGAGAAACCGGTAACGATTGTGACTGTCATGATACACAACTAGGAAAAATTATTTCCGCTTTTTTGCACGGTTCAGAACACATTTTCTGGATGTCACAAAGACAGTCAGAAATATATCATGAAAGATTCCCGTTTTTAAAGGACAACAATCAGACAGTTCTCAGTTCTATTTTTTCTGTTGGTGACTTGGAATATATCGAAAGACTAAGAAAAGCACGTGAAGAAAATGGATGGTCCAAAAATCACTGGGCAGTCATTGATGGCAATAGTTGGATAAAAGGTGTAGAAGAGAGTGTCAAAGCTGTTAACGAAACATTTCCAGAAAGTACTGTAGAAGTTCTTGGAGGTTTATCCTATTATGATTTATTAAAGTCACTCTCTGGGTTTCACGGTTTGTCATTTCATCCTCTTGGCGGTGATACATGTCCTAGGACTGTAATTGAGGCGTCACTCCTAGGGCTAGAATTGTTACTTAATGACAATGTTCAGCATATGAGTGAGGAATGGTTCTCCGGTGGTATTGATGATATTGAGGTTTACTTGTTAGAAAGGCCCCAAGTCTTTTGGGATGAGATAACAAGGTTTCTAGAAAGAGACGTTGTGTTAAGCGGGTATACGACAACAAAGAATGTGATTTCAAGTGATTACCCGTGGGAAGCATCAATACAGTCTCTATTAGGTTTTTGCGACGAAGTAGTAGTAGTTGATGGAGGTTCTGATGACGGAACTTGGGAAGAACTAGAAAAATGGTCAGAAAAAGAAGAAAAACTTAGAGTATACCAAGTAAAAAGAGATTGGGACAATTATAGATTTGCTGTGTTTGACGGTCAACAAAAAGCAGTGGCCCGTTCTTTGTGTAAGGGTGACTGGTGTTGGCAGATGGATATTGATGAAGTAGTTCATGAAAATGATTACGAAAAGGTAAAAAAGCTAGCAAGGCAGATTCCAAAATCAGTCAAACTTGTGTGTTTGCCCGTAATTGATTACTGGGGTAAGGAGGATAAGGTTAGAGTTGATGTAAATCCGTGGAAATGGAGATTATCAAGAAATGATACACACATCACTCACGATATCCCAGCACAACACAGAAGATACGATGAAAATGGAAATGTTTTCTCTATTGGTTCGGATGGTTGTGATTATGTGCACACAGACAATTATCAACCAATTCCTCATATGAATTTTTATACACCACAACACGAACAAATTCGTCAACAGATTTTAAATGATAGAAATTTTAGAGAACAAAATTTAGAAAATTACAGTAAGTTTATTAACGCTGCTACTAGAGAATTACCAGCTGTTCATCATTATTCTTGGTTTGATATTAAAAGAAAAATATACACATACAAAAATTATTGGAGTAAACATTGGGCTAGTCTTTATAACAGGGTAACAGATGATGTACCAGAAAACAATATGTTTTTTGATAAATGTTGGTCAGATGTAAGTGATGAAGAAATTGTAAATCTTGCAGAAAAAATGGATAATGAATTAGGTGGTTGGGTTTTTCACACAAGAGTAGACTTCGAAAAACCCACACCTTGGTATAAGATGGAGTCAGGCCATCCACAAATAATTAAAAAATGGCTTGAGGAGAGAAAGTAATGCAAACAGAAAATCTATTCCAAGTTTTCTCACAAGTTTTTATTGAAAGTCAACAGTCGTTCAATAAGTGTGATGTAGAACTTAGGACTAAGTGTAGAACTTTAGCGAGTAAATTAACGAATCTAGTAGATGACTTGGAAAACGATCCGTTTAAAGCTGATTTAGGAAAAATAGCTACGCTTGAAGAAGACGTGCTTCACATTATTAGAAGCGCTGCTGAATTAGAAAATAGACGCGAGTACATACAAAAGTCAGTTGAGTCCCTTCAGACTTCAACAAAGTCTAGATTGTCAAAAAGGAGGTAATAGATGAGAAAAACTGTTTGTTTTGTTACACCAACTTATAATGCTTCTTTTCATCTTGATGAATGTTATGAATCTTTGAAAGAACAATCAAATCCTAACTGGGATTGGGTAATTTTAAATGACATGTCCACCGATGATACTCTTGAAATTGCAAATAAAATTGTTAAATCTGATGAGCGTGAAAGAGTAGTTGTTATTAATCACGACCATAAAAAGTTCGCTTTAAAAGGTATTTACGATTATTTGAAAAATTTCAATGATTTTTCTGAGCAGATTATCGCAATTCTTGACGGAGATGACGCGCTCTGCAATGAAAATACAGTTGATTTAATTTTAAAAGAGTATGAAAATAATCCAAACTTAGATGCACTCTGGACAGCCCATTCTTGGGATATAAATGGTATGAACATATCCCAAGAGCTTCCAGGAAATTTAAATCCATACCAATATCCTTGGGTGAGTTCTCACCTCAAAACATTCAAAGTTAATAGCTTTAAAAAGATTAAAAAAGAAAATTTTCAAGATTTAGATGGCAACTGGTTTGAGAGAGGCTACGACCAGGCATTGTACTTACCCATTTTACATTTAGCCAGAGAAAGAAAATTTATAAATGAGATTTGTTATTTGTATCGGATTAATTCAAATTCTCTAAAAGTTCGTGCTTGGAAAGAGAAAAATCAAATGGACACAATAAGATTAGTAAGGTCTAGAGGTTACATCCAATGAGAAAAGTAGAAAAACCCTGGGGTTTTGAAAACATTTGGGTAGAAAATAAAAAATATGTAGGTAAATTCATGTACATAAAACCAAATCATCGAATGAGTCTGCAATATCATGAAGTTAAAGAAGAAACAATATACGTTCAATCAGGAAAACTTAGAGTCTGGCATTCTGAAATGGACTTTGATTATACTGATTTTGAACCTGGTTCTGTTTATCATGTTGAACCTAAGAAGGTGCATAGATTCGGCGCAATTGGTAATGACCCAGTTAATTTAATTGAAATAAGCACACCTGAAATTGATGATGTCGTAAGGTTAGCGGACGATTACAACAGATGAAAGTATTTACACACAATTTTAATCCTCAGTCTAACAGTGGGCCAAACAAATTCACTAGAACGCTTTTCCGCCGTTTAATACATGAAAAAGATGTATCGTTAAGTAACCAAGAAGAGGCCGACGTTGAATTCTGTTTAATTCAGCAGCAATTACCCAAGGTAAAACCTATGGTCTTACGTTTAGATGGCATCTGGTTTAATTCTGAACAGGAATACAATAAACAAAATGCACCAATACAATACTCATATAACAATGCTGACGCAGTTGTATTTCAGTCTGAGTTTAACAAGAAACTAACTGAGTCTTGGTTTGGCAAGCATCATAATTCACATATAATTCATAATTCTGCCGATGATACATTAATAAATAAAATTAATAAATCATTTTGGAATGAAAAGCTTGGAAAAAATACCGAAGTTTGGTCTTGTGCGTCTAACTGGCGTCCTCATAAGAGGTTGAAAGATAATGTTAGGTACTTTAAAGAATTTGCACCTAAAGACGCTATTTTTGCAATCGCAGGCGGGTTAGGCATGGATGAAGCAAAAGAAATAATACGCATGGATGACAGGGTTGTTTTGTTAGGAGACTTAGATTATTCCAGTCTTCTAGCATTATATAAGAGAAGTTCAACATTTGTTCATTTGTCTTATCTAGACCATTGCCCAAATGTTGTAGTTGATGCACAAGCGTCTGGTTGTAAAATTGTTTGTTCTTCGACAGGAGGCACTAAAGAAATAGTGTCAGACGGTATTGTGATTATAGAAGATTTGTGGGATTTTAAACCTATCCCACTTTATAAACCTCCAAAGATAAATTTTGAAAAAAGATATGAAATAAAGAATGTGAAAGTAAAATCATTTGACACTTGTGTGAATGATTATTTTAATTTAATGAAGAGTTTAAGATGAAAATATTTTGTCATATACCGAGAGAAAATTGGTTTTGTGATAGGTACGGTTTAGAATATAAAAATTATTCTAAGCATGAAGTTAGTTTTGATACCTTAACTAACGAGACAGATGTAATCTGGCTTCTTGCTTCTTGGTGTTGGAATCAAATAAGTCCTAAGGCACTCCACGCTAAAAAAGTTGTATGTACAATTCATCATGAAGTTCCTTGGAAGTTTGATGAAGCAAGAAAAAGAAATTTTATGATGAGGGACCAATTCGTAGATGTTTATCATGTTCCTTGTCAAAAAACAAAAGACTTCATAACACAACACACAGACAAGCCAGTTAAAGTTTTGACTTATTGGTGTAATAATGATTTATTCAAACCACACGATAAAAATGAGTCTAAGAAGAAGTTCGGTTTACCCTTAGATAAATTTATTGTAGGTTCTTTTCAGCGAGATACAGAGGGTTCTGATTTAAAAACGCCAAAACTCGAAAAAGGTCCTGATATTTTCGTTGATTATGTAAAGAAAATACAAAAGTCAGGTAAAGACGTTCATGTTCTGCTAAATGGTTGGAGAAGACAATATGTTATGACAGAGTTGGAAAAGTTAAATATTCCATACACTTATATAGAGCTACCTAAAATGGAAGATGTAGTACAAATGTATTCAGCACTAGACTTGTATGTTGTGGGTTCTCGCGTTGAGGGAGGACCTCAGTCAATTATAGAATGTGGAATGACAGACACGCCTATTGTCTCAACAGACGTAGGGATTGCTTCAAAATTTCTTTCAAACAAATCAATATTTAACCCTGACAATTATAGTGTTTATTTTCCAACAAAAGAAGATAAAATAATGTTAGACACAAACATCGAAAACTATTTGGTATCAAAACAAGTAGCAAGGTATGATTCATTCTTTGAGGAGATTAAATGAACATTTTAATAACAGGTGGCGCCGGATTTGTTGGCGGTAATTTAGCTGTTTATTTTGCAGAGAGGGGTCATGAAATATTGTGTGTCGATAATCTCTCTAGAAGAGGTAGTGAAATAAATTTGTCAAGATTTAGAAAATTCAAAAATATTAGATTTAAGCATTGTGACATTAGGTGTGTAGAAGATTTTCTTAACTTTGATGAATTTAATCCGGATATAGTTTATGAGTGTTCAGCGCAAACAACAGCAATTGACGGATATAGAAATCCAGCTTATGACTTTTCCAACAATACAGTAGGGGCATATAACGTCTTAGAGTACTGCAGGAGGAAATCAGCCGGGCTAATATTTTGGAGCTCTAATAAAGCATACAATGGTGAATTCTGTAACTCTATTCCTATGATTGAAAAAGAAACAAGGTTAGAGTGGGATTTAAGTAAAAAAACAGTAGTTAGAGGCTGGACTCCATTAGGTTTTAATGAAGAGGGTGATATAAATGGAACTTCTCACACGATATACGGTGTGACAAAAAACGCAGCCGATTTAATGTGTCAAGAGTGGTCTAAGGCTTTTGATATACCGGTGGTTGTTAATAGATTCAGTTGTTTATATGGTCCTAATCAATTTGGAAAAGTAGGTCAAGGATGGATTGTCTGGTTTGCAATCGCAAAAAAATTAGGTCTTCCTCTTTATTTTTTCGGTAATAAAGGGAAACAAGTAAGAGACTGTTTACACATCGAAGATTTATGCTCATTGATAGAAAAGCAAACTAGTTTAATTGAAAATTTCAGCGGCAACTATTACAATGTAGGTGGAGGAATTAATCACACATCTTCAGTTTTAGAATTGAGCAATAAATTAAACAAAATGATGAAAAAAGATCACAAAGTTATTTCTAAGCCAGATCCAAGACCGTCTGACCAAAAAATATACATAAGTGACATAACAAAAGTAACAAAAGACTTTAAGTGGGAACCTAAGAAAAACCTAGATGACGGTCTTCAAGACGTAATTGACTGGTTAGAAAAAACAAACTTAGATTGGGTCACAAAGTAAACTTTATATTTGGAGGAATAAAAAATGAAAATAGCAGGCATTTGGAGTGGTCATGACTGTAGTTACTGTATCTTAAATGACGGAATTCCAGTAGTTCACAATGAATACGAGAGATTTATCAGAGAAAAAGAGCCGCAAGGGGATGCATTTAATTTCTTGAAAGAAAACTTCAGCGATTACGAAAAGATAAAATATTTTGTAACGTGTTACCCAACTTCAAAAACAACAAGATACGAACAATCTTTTGAAGAGATAAAAAACATTGTTGAGAAAAATGACGGAAATTTTTATGCTGTAGGTCATCACCAAGCACATGCAGCTAACGCTTTCTTTTCTTCAAATTTAGAAAAAGCAACAATCGTCACTTTAGATGGTGGGGGCGTAGAGAGTAACAACGTGACAACAGCTTCGACAATTTATGTTGGTGAAAAAAATGAAATAAAACCAGTTCAGGTTTTTGCTCTAAATGCACTAAACATTGGAGGTGTATGGACAAGAACGACAAGGTATGTTTTTAATTTACAAAGTGGTTGGCCAAGAGGTCACCAAGCAGGTTCTGTTATGGCAATGGCTGCTTTTGGTGACAGAAATAAGTATTTTGATGATTTCATGAAAATGCTAACTGTTGATAATGCAATTTCAACAATGAAGCCTTCTGGTCAGCCAAAGGGTGCAAATGTAGGTACAGATCCTAGGCATCCGTACTTAGGAAAATATCGTGACATCGCAGATAGAAGTGAGCAAGATAAGTTTGATTTAGCAGCTAGTTTGCAAGCTGCAACTGAGCATATTTTAAAAAGCTTGTTGGGTCAGATTTTTAATCAAATACCCACAAAAAACATATGTTTGTCCGGTGGCGTTGTACTAAATTGCGTTGCAGTTGGAAAAATAAAAGAATGGTTTCCGTTCATTGAAAATGTTTACATACCTCCCGCTCCGCATGACGGAGGTTTATCAATTGGCGCTGCACAATTTGTTTGGCATCAGGTATTAGGAAACGAAAGAATTACTTGGAAAGATAACAAAACACCCTATCTTGGGAAGACTTATAGTGAGATTGAAATTATTGATGTTTTAGAAGAAGAAGGTATTAATAATAAAGTCACATACAATAAAATGTCAGATGATTTTGTAATTGACTTGTTAGAAAAACAAAAGATAATCTCAGTTTTTGGTGGTGGTTCTGAGTCTGGCAGAAGAGCTTTAGGTAACAGAAGCATTATTGCTGACCCACGTTCTGAAGATATGAAAGAGTTAATTAATGAAAAAGTTAAACACAGACAATGGTATCGACCTTTTGCACCCTCAATGTTGAGAGAAGAGGTATCAGAATGGTTTGAAAGGGACGATGATAGTCCGTATATGAACATAGTTTTGAGATTTAAAAAAGAAAAAATATCTTCTGTGCCTGCTGTGGCACACAAAGACGGAACTGCAAGAGTTCAGACAGTTACAGAAAATGATAACAAGTGGTACTACAATTTTATTAGTAAGTGGCACGAAAGGTCAGGTGTACCAATTATTTTAAACACCAGCTTTAATGATAGAGAACCAATTTGCGAAACACCAAAGCATGCCGTTAATTGCTTTTTAGGAACCAATATTGATTATCTTTATTTTTATGACTACAATATCTTAGTGGAGAAAAAGAAATGAATCAAAAATACAATGATTTTGAAAAGATATACAGCGAGCACGCAAATTTTCTTAAAAAACACGCTGGAGAAGATAGGAAGTTTAAAACATTTAGAGACACTAGTAATTTTGTATCTGAAAAAGTTACTTTACCTTGGGGTGAGAGAAAATGTTTAAAAGAAGTTGTTGATAAAAACAATTACAATTTGCAACTTTCTAGAGGTATGAGTCTCAGTTTAGATTTCACTCCTGAAGAAGCGTATGAACACATAAACTTTTTAATCGATAACATTATAGAAAGTGACATCGTTAGAATTAATGAATTAGACTATATTATTGCTCAGAAAGAAAAATTAAATATATCCGATTACACCCCTGAAAGCTTTTACGAGATAGGGTTTAGAGTACCTCGTTTACAAAAATACTATTCAGAAAAAGGTTTGAAAGAAGGGGGGTGTGATATAAATGATTTCAACGTTGCAGTTGGAGAAATCCTAGGATTTAATTGTGAAAAAGTAGATTTGCAAAATGAATTTAAAGATTTTACTTTAAAGGATTATAATCTCATTGTCTGTTATCATGTAATCGAACATCTGACCAATCCTATGGAGTTTTTAGAAAAGCTTTACGAAATAACAGAGTCAGGAACACTTTTTCACTTTGAAATACCAGTAGAACCTGACGGGCCTCATGTTGACCGAGCACACTTATTTCCTTTTCATGACAAAGATTTGATGAATATGGTTAACCATGTCGGGTTCAGGGTTTTAGCACACTCCAATGTGACACACACTGGTGGCTCTTGGATAGAAAGAATTACTTTTTTTCGTGACTAAAGGAGAGAAGATGAAAGTTTGTGTATTAGGACTAGGTTATGTGGGTTTACCAACGTCTGCAGTTTTAGCTAGGGCTGGTCATGATGTGTTAGGGGTTGACATTAATAAAAACGTTGTTAATACAATAAATGCAGGAGATATTCACATATATGAGCCTGACTTGGATGTCTTGATTAAGAAATCTGTTGAGTGTAAAAAGCTAAGAGCAGCAATGGTTCCTGAAGAGTCAGATGTATACTTAATAGTTGTTCCTACACCACTATCAAAACATAAAGAGCCTGATATGAAATATGTGAATCAAGTAGTTTATTCTGTACTTCCACATTTAAATAAAGGTTCACTTTTAATTCTAGAATCGACTAGTCCTGTAGGGTCAACAAAAAATATTTTAGAAACAATAAAGAATTGCCGGCCGGACTTATTTAATAATGGTAAACCTGAATTTTACCTAGCACATTGTCCCGAGAGAGTCTTGCCAGGAAACGTTATTGTTGAATTAATAAATAACGACAGGGTTGTCGGAGGAATCAACAAAGAATCGACATTAAAAGCAGAAGAATTTTATAAAACTTTTGTCAAGGGCGAAATCTACAAAACAAATAGTGACACAGCTGAAATGGCAAAACTTGTAGAAAATGCCTTCCGCGATGTTAATATTGCTTTTGCAAATGAATTGTCAATGATATGTGACAATAGAGATATCAACGTTTGGGAATTAATTAATTTGGCTAACAAACACCCTAGAGTTAATATTTTAAATCCAGGCGCAGGAGTTGGCGGTCACTGTATTGCTGTTGACCCGTGGTTTATAGTTGCACAAAATAAAAACAGCACTTTAATAAAGACAGCACGAGAAATTAACGACAGTAAGATTCAATGGGTTGTTGACAAAGCAATCCAGGCAGTAAGTCAAACTTCTCAAAAATTATGTTGTTTTGGTATGACATATAAACAAGATATCGATGATACTCGCGAAGCGCCTGGTATAAAAATAGCCCAAAAATTAATTGAAAAATTCGGTAATGATAGAGTATTATGTTGTGACCCTAACTTAGATTCTATAAAAAACTTAGAAAACTTAGAACTAGGAGAAGCAATTTCAAATTCAGATATTTTAATTTTTTGTGTACCTCATAAAGAGTTTAAAAATTTAGATATCGAAGATTTGAGTGATAAAATAATAATAGACGTATGTGGCGTTTTTGAGGAATAATTATGAAAATATTAGTAACAGGTGTTTTAGGTGTTGTTGGTTCTAAATTAGAAGAAATACTGTTAAGTAGGGGACATAAAGTTTTTGGCGTTGACTTACACCACACAAATAGAGACTACGGTCATGGATTAGGAAAAGTTGAATACGAAAATTATTTTAGATGTGACATTTCTGAATACCGTCAAATTGCTGATGTTATTGAACATGTGAAGCCTGATTTGGTATACAATTGTGCAGCCGAATTTGGACGATGGAACGGTGAATATTTTTATGAAAAAGTCTGGAAATCAAATGCGATTGGTTTAAAAAATATAATTAGACTCCAAGAGAAAATGAAATTTAAATTAGTGCACTGTTCTTCTTCTGAAGTTTACGGAGATTATCGAAACGTGATGTACGAAGAACTCTTAGATAATGTTGCAATCATGCAAATGAATGATTACGCAATGTCTAAAAGAGTTAACGAAATGCAAATTAAAAATTCAAACACATTGTTCAACACAGAATCTGTCATAGTCAGAATATTTAATACTTACGGTCCTGGAGAATGGTACCACCCGTTCAGAAGTGTAAATTGTTTGTTCACTTACAACTTACTGAATGGTAAAAATATTACTTGTTTTAAAGGGCACACGAGAACTTCAACATACGTTTATGACTGTGCAAGAACAATTGCTAACATCTCTGATAACTTTATACCGGGTGAAATATACAATATCGCTAGTGAAGAAAATCACACTATAGAAGAGTTAGTAGAATTAATTTTAAAACATACAGGCGCTGACCCGGGATTAGTAAAGTATGTTCACACAAACGAAGTATTAACTACAAAAGATAAGTTTGTTGATGCAAGAAAAGCTGTCAAACATCTAAAACATGAAAGTACATTTTCTTTAGATGACGGTGTTAAAGAAACTGTTGAATGGATGAAAAAATATTATGGATTATAAGAAACCTTTAGTAACGTTTGGATTTATAAATTGCAATAGACTTTTTTATTTAAAATCTTGTGTAGAATCGCTTTTAAAGTGCACGCAAGATTATGAAAATAAAGAGCTGATCATTGTAGATAACGCGTCAATTGAGACAGGTACTAAAGAGTATCTTTTAGAATTACAATCAAGAGGGTTTACAGTAATTAGAAATGAAGTAAGGGACCCAAACAATGAATTTGCAAGAGGATTAAATACTATAATTGAGAACGCTCAAGGAAAATATGTTTGCCCTTTGGCTGGAGATATGCAGTTTATCATTGAGGGTGGCTGGCTTGAAGATTATGTTAATGTATACGAAATCCTAGGTGAATATATAGGCTCGATACTGTTTGATGCCCAGAGGTCATTGAGGATTAACACAGGTTATTATAGTAATGTCATCGGTGATAACCTAGGTTTCGTTTTTGATTACAGGAGGGGTCCTTTTGCGCCTTCCTGCAACTCTTTTTTCGCTAAAGATAAAGTGACAAGATACATTGGAAAATGGTCAACAGAAAAAGGTGCACATGAGGGCGAAATGAGTGCAGAAGCAGAAGTTGACAATAAGATTAAATCAATGAAAGCACAAGGTTTGATTCAGTGGAATCAACTAATGCCAATGCATCCAGTTTCAGTAGCAATCTACACAGATAGTAGAGGAACAATGGGCAGGATTAGAGGTGACAGGATGTTTGGAGATTATTGGGAGGCGAAAAAAGATAATTTGTATTATGAATTAATAAATTATGAAAAAGCATGCAAATCCCAGTATGATAACATTGATAAGCCTAAAAGCATTGAACAGGTTGTAAAAACTATTGGTTACGATGCTCCCATAGATGAATTTGGTAATTGGAAAAAAATGCATTTAGACCCTAAAGACGCAAAACCTGAAGACTGGAGAGATGTAGTATGAGAGTCTGTATAAGTAGAAAACCGGTCGAAGGACCTTGGGGTGGTGGCAACCTTTTTGTAAAAGGTATGACTTCTCTTTTAAAAAGTAAGGGTCATGAAGTTTTTTATGAATTAGTCCCCAACTTAGATTATATAATCATGATCGATCCTAGACCTAGCAATTATGGCGTAGATGCAAATCAGATATTCAATTATCGACTCCAAAATCCTAAGACGAAAGTACTTCACAGAATCAATGAGTGTGACATGAGAAAGAGTACTGAAGGTTTAGATAGGATATTGCTAACATGTGCAAACTTAAGTGATGAGGTTGTTTTTATCAGTTCATGGCTGCAAGATTATTTTATAAAGCGAGGATATGCAAAAGACTCGAGCGTAATATACAACGGCTGTGACACAAAAGACTTTACTTTTAAAGAACAAAAAGACTTATCTGAAATTCACCTTGTCACACATCATTGGTCTAACAATATTTTGAAAGGTTACGACTTTTACAAAGAAATAGATGATATATGTGTTGAAAATAATTGGAAGTTTACTTTTATTGGTAGGTTTAACGAGAAAATACAAACAAAAAATATCCAAATGATTGGACCATTAACTGGAAAAGAACTTGCAGAAAAAATTAAACTAGGTAATGTTTATGTGACAGCATCTAAATGGGAACCTTGTGGTATGCATCATATCGAAGCTGCAGCTTGTGGTTTACCGATTCTATATCATGAAGATGGTGGAGGGATTAATGAAGGTTGTGAGAGATATGGTGAGTCTTTTTCTGACATTGAAGAGTTTAAATCAAAAATAAAATTGTTAGTTGAAAATTACGATGATTACAGAGAAAAAATAAAAAATGTCAACCTGTCAATTGATAATTGCTGTGAATCATACTACAAGATAATGGTGGGATAGAAGATGAAATACAATTTAGTTTTTTCTGTTGGTGACTGTAGTAACTTAAAATACTACATCCCGATGATACAACACGCCCGTAAGAAAAACTTGACTTACGCTTTTGATATTAAACTTGGTTGGAATAAGTGGTGTTCAGTCAGTGTTAAGGAGAACTATCTTTGGACGACAGAACTTATGGAAGATGCGAATATTCCCCTGTTTGAAAAAGGAAAAGATACAGCTGATGTAAGAGTATGTAACGAAGGCCGATGGAATCCGGATGTAAAAGAAAAGAATACAGTAATATACTCTTTAACTTCTTTGACAGATTGGACATATAGCTACTTCAAATATATCGATTCAATTGATTACTGTGTTTTTCCGAGCAGGTATTTTACGGATTTCATTAAAGATGAAAGTCAAATCATATTAGGTACAGGCGGCGAAGCGACAAGAGCTGTTGTTAAGAAAACTGATGAATCAGTCATGAAGAATCAACACAAAAATCTTTATCTTGGATCACCAAAATACGACTGCGAAATAACTTTTGATAAAGATAGAATACTAAAGAAATATAACATACCTGACGACAAATACGCGTTATTTATGTACCCAAGACATTACGAGGTTCATAAAACAAATTACAAGCCAGTTTTAGAAAAGCTTAAGTCAGAAGGGTACAAAATTATTGCGAAGACAAGACCAAAAGATCCTTTCAAAAACGTGTCATCAGAGTCCGGAGTGTTGATCGATCATTATCTCTACAATCCAGGTTTTTGGCCACACCCTACCTTAGAATTAATGAAAATAAGCGATGTTATCGTAAATACAGACTCTTCTGCAGTTAAAGAAGCTGTTATGTTGAATAAGAAAGTTGTAAATGTTAAATCTAAGACGTATCCTGTATTAGAGGCACTTTACGAAGAAGGTGCCAGAGAAAAATATTTGTGGACACACAATGCATGTGATAAAATATTAGAACACATGCAGCAATATTTCAATTGAAAAAGGACGGACTAGTGAGCTCTAATATGAACGCCCAGGCTTATTTTGATCTAATTAAATCTAGGATTAGCAAAGATAAGTCTTACCCAATGTTGTTATGCCAATACATTTGTGATAAATTTAATCTTGAAAAGGGTTCGAAAATATTAGACTTGGGTTGCGGATCTGGTATGCATGCCTCTTGCTTCAATAGTTTGGGTTACGATGTAACTGGGTTAGATAATATTGAAAGTATACATTTTAATGACTTTAAATATGTTAATTGTGATATATCAAAAAACAAAATACCTTTTGATAAAAATTCATTTGACGTAATATTCTGTAAGTCAGTTATTGAACACATCCTCTACCCAGAGGAATTTTTAAAGAATTGCAGAGAAGTCTTAAGACCAGAAGGAAAAATTATAATCCTAACACCAGATTGGCAAACCCAGGTAGAGGTTTTCTATGATGACCCAACTCATATTCACCCATACACAAAAAGCTCACTTCACGACGTAATAAAAATGAATGGTTTTGAAAATGTGAGTGTAGAAGTGTTTACGCAGATCCCTACTTCATGGGATAACAATTTTGTTAAGTTTCTAACAAATCTAACATTGTTAATCCCCTTCCACATATTCAAATATTTTAGAAAGTACAAGTTGCTAAGGTTTTCCAGGGAAAAAATGCTAATTGTAACGGCAACAAAATGATAAAAGAGTTTAAAAGTAAGATAAGTGGGATACATTCTCTCAGAGAAAAGCACAAAGGCAAAGAATTTGTCGTTTTCGGAGGGGGTCCTACTATAGAAAATTTTAGAAATCATAATGGTTTTTTAGACGATAAAATTGTTTTGTGTTGTAACTACAAGATGGATTTTATAAATGCAGATTATCATATGCTTCATGACCCACTATCAGTAATGTGGTGGAAAAAGAACAAT
>TARA_A100001201_G_scaffold89279_1_pt1 | contig 14290 bp, 3 predicted proteins | sample TARA_A100001201 | Tara Oceans TARA_A100001201 (sample SAMEA2619872) | marine metagenome | biome: marine biome (ENVO:00000447); feature: surface water layer (ENVO:00002042); material: "saline water (ENVO:00002010), including plankton (ENVO:xxxxxxxx)" | depth 5 m | reverse complement strand
GTGAGTGTGAGTGGCGCGTCGGAGTGGTCGAATGCGTTTGTGAGGGTTGGTGGGCCATTCACGTATTGGTAGCCCATGACGTGAAGGTTTGCCGTCGGTGCATCAGTCCCGATACCCACGTTCGAATCGGCGACAAACGCAGTGGTCGCATTTGTAAATTGAATCGTATTTGAAGACGTGTTTCCGTTATCAGCCACGGATTGTAAATCAGTGACGAGACCTGTGAGTTTAGATCCGTTACCTACGAAATAGTTCGCGTCTACATTTCCAGTAACCTTGAGTCCCACGTCAGAATTCGTCAATTGTATGGTATTAGCGGTGGTATTCGCGTACCCCACAACCTGGTCGAGTGTCACATGTGTGATTTCCGAACCATTACCCTTGAGATACGTCGCCTCCACATTCGCCGTCGTCGTCAAGTTGTTCGCAAACAAGTTGCCGTAGACCCGGACGTCGAGACCACCGTTTGTGATGGGTGTCACATCGGCATCTGAAGCCCCACTTTGTGTGTATCCGAATGCGAGTTCTTCTTCATCACCCCGGAACGCGATCGCAACATTAGACGCACCCCGAGACACGATGAGACCCGCATCGATGATATCACTCGTGTTACCTTTGGCGAGTTCAATGATTGGATCCTCTATGGTTGCATTTGTGGTATCGACATATGTGGTCGTTCCCGTAACCGTAAGATTTCCATCGACTGTGAGATCACTAGCAATGTGGACGTTTCCGTGCACATCGAGGAGTTCTGTGGGTGAGAGCGAGCCTATCCCGACGTTCCCGGACACATACGAGATATCAGACGCATTCGAGGTTTTCGTGTAGAGCCACTTATCGCTATTGTGGATACGAAGGTGACGAATCTTGTGTGATGTCCCCGCGGTTGCGGAAAACCCGACGTACCTGGAGTCAAATTCTTGGTAATTTTGTGTGAATTCGTGAGTCAAAACAACTTTCCCCGCGAGACTGACAGAAATGGCACCTTGGAAATAGTTAATATTGACACTTTGCCAATCATTCGAGCGAAGCGTCGCACTGACGGTTTTGTGAACGGACCCTTCCCAGTAAATGACGATTTGGTTATTTGTGTTGTCGAAGACAATCTTGTAACCCCCGTCATTATTTGTGTAATCTGTGTGATTGGGTTCTGAGGTATTGAAAAGACTATACGTGAGAACACCACCCGTCGCGGTCACGTGCATATCAAATTCGGTGTGCCACGAGTTTGGAAGCTGAAGGGGCCAATAGACCCATCCCGCATCGGATGCCGTACCGAGTTCGAGGTAGTTAGAGGACGTGTCTCGCGTGACACCCGTGGAGGACATGTAACCACCCTGGGCCGTGGGTGTGAACGTGGTGGTACTCTTTTGATCATCAAAAAGGAGGACATCGTTACGAGCCACCGTGTTGATGGCAGTTGTAAATCCACCGGCCTGTTTGATGTCTATGCTGGAGACCTTCAATGTACCATTGATGATATCCAAGACACCGTTATTTGGATTTATGGCCATTTAATATATCGGGAGAAGATTATTAAATGTGTGAGGCGAGGAGTTACTTCGTTAATTGGGAGGAGTGGGCCAGTTGATATCTGTAAGTAATCGATTTTCGTCGAAACTGGGTGTGGTTGTTTCTGGTAAGTCGCGTAAAGCCTGTCTATACACTTTCCACTCTTGTATTTTAGTTTCTGAAAGTTGACAATCATTTGTCTGTGTCCAATCGCAATCTGAGAGACGCTTATTTCTTTCTACGCGAAACCAATATTCTGGGTCCATTTCTATATACCCGATATATTTAATCTGCTGCAATCAATTGTCCACTAAAAACATTGAAATGTGCATTACCTCCACCCGTGTACACACTCCACTGACCACCAACACCGGTAAACACTGCTTGTACAAAATTTCCTGCGTTCAGGTGTATATTTGTTGTGTGACCTCTACCGACGTTAGCAGTAGTAGTGGAACTAAAATCACCGTTCATTTCGAGTTGTGCATTTAATCCTCCGTTTACAAAAAACTTTAGGTCTAGACGAGAGGAGCTGGTACTGCTACGAGAGAATAAGCAGTGGAAGTGGAAGTGGTATATACCCGATACCGGTGCAGTAAATTTATAATCACCCGCTCCGGAATACGTGTAACTTCCGGTATTATCATACACTACACTTTTCCACGGTATGACCTCGTCCGAACTATTGGTGTTATTGTTATGCCCGGAACTTTTTGCATTTGTCCCACCTGAGTGATTCGAAAAAATGTTTTCACCATTGTTCGTGGTCACGCGAAACGCTGGCCATGCGCTATGTTTAATAATTCCGTCGATGATCATTGACCCCCGCACGTCCAACTGCGCGCGCGGTGCCGTTCCGCCCAGACACACCGCGGTATCGGTGACACTCAGAGCCTTCCCCGTGCGCCCGAGCGCGAATTCGGCGGCGACCTCGTCAGCCGTCAAAGCGACTCCACCCCATATTTTGAAGTTTGAGATTGAGCCGTTGAAATATTGAGTATTGTTTGGCCTTGCAGCTAGTTTTATGCTTGCATTTGCATCGAGGTTTGGTGCTGTTCCAGAACTCCCACCTGCGAGTGTCCACCCAGTTGTGAGTTTACCGTCCACGTATATTTTGGGGTTGGTCGTAGACGTATTACCACCTTCATAAGAATATGTAATATTTCTCCATTCGTTGACTGTTTCTAAATTCACATTATTGTAAGAGTTGTATAAATAGTTACCATAAAATGTAACGTATATGGATGTGGAAGATGACGTAGCGAATTGAATCGCGGATGCTTTGTTTGTACTTTCTGAACCGATGAAGTGTAAATATTGAAAATCGGCGTTTAATGCGGTATTATTTTTAAACCATACGCTCACCGTGTGCACCCACGCTCCCGATGGGTTATTGAGTGTACCTACCACATGATCATTAGTTCCGTCAAATGTGAGGGCTCGGTCCGCCGAGGAGTAAGCCGCCCCGTTTGTCAAGGTCCCATTACTCCCCGCCCCCGAAGTGTCCACCACAATCGTCCCCGAAACCACCGAATCTACCGTCGTATCGATGTGCATCACGAGACTCTCCGCGCGGGGCGTCTCCGCGCCCGCCGCGTGTCCCGAAACTCGCGGAGTTGAGAGTGCCTTCCCCAAAGTGAGATGGCCGTCGTCGAGAGTACTCGGCGCGGGTGTGCCGAAGAAATTTATTCCAGCGATATGTATGTTTGTATGGCCATTAATTTTTTGAACCAGTAGCGTGAACGCATCATAATATTCGGTCGCATTTATGCCGATATATTGTGGTATATTATACGACCACGTTGTGTACCCGGTTATTATATGAATAGCGCGCCAAGTTCCATTATTTGCATCTCTCCCAAATAATATTCCATCTGTTATCATCCTATTAGTAACGGTTGCTCTGAGCTTCACCTGCTTTGGTTTGATTGGGTGTGGTAATTCTAATTGAATAAACTCACCAGATGCACCTTCAAAACTCGCAGAACCGATGTAATTCGTACCATTTGTGTCCCAGGAATTGCCATCCTGCTGCCAACCACCTGTAGAATTATCAAAGGCATACCACGCGTCACGACCCCCGGGTCCATATTCGCTACTCGCACTAACTCTAAACACCCCTTGACCTTCCATGTACGTCTCGTGCCCTGTCATCCCTCTCGGCGGATACTCGAAAAGACCATCGGCACCCGCCACCTCGAACCGGGACGTCGGGGCGGACACACCCACACCCAGGTTCCCTTTGTGGAGGCTCACGGAGCTGCTCGCGCGGTGACCGAAACGAATCGCGTCGCACGCGTACAGTTCCTTCACTTGCTCGGCGGACAAAGCCTTGGAAAAGAGTCGGGCGTTTCCGACCCACGATTCGTAGTGATTATTGGCGGCCCCGCTACTATCAGACGATCCGGTGACCTGGAAAACACTGGAAGACGGTAACGCCAGGGCACCGGTCGCTCGTTCATAGTACCCAGCGAAGTAGACTCGTTCACCGTTCACGTAAAACTTAACGATCACATCTCCCGCGGTACTGTCGGGCGTGCCACCTGCGTACGTGTAAGTGACGTGAATCCATTCACCAATCGGTGGGTGATACTTCGTCCTGTATTCATTCCCTATGACGACGCGGATACCATAATTGTCGCTGTAATACATACCAGCGAAAGTGAGCGTGCTTCCCTTTGTTCCTAGATGTGCAATGTAGTGCTGACTACTGCCCAGCTCGCCAAACTTGACCCACATACTCACGGAGTGAACGTACGCACCGGACGCGGACGTCGTCGTGGTTATTCTATCGTCATTCGTGGTATCGAAATAAAACGAATTGTACACCGAGTCAAATTGAACCCCTGTCATCGCACCAGTTAGACCGTTCCCACTCAGATCGAACACCTCCGCCCCGGCGCCCGGATACGAGTTGGAATCCGCGCCGTCCCAATACACTTCCAGATGCTGCGTCCCGGGCTTGTTCAAAACCGACGTCAACTTGCTGTCGGTGGAAACGTCGCCTTCTTCGGTGGCGTAGTACTCGATCTCTTCCATCGTGAGCCATCCCGAACCACCGGTTCCGTCGATGTGAGTGACAACGAGTCTTATGTATGTATACGCCACATCCGTCGAGGCTTGAATATCTGCACTCGCACCAAGTGTAGGGTATGTAATACCAGAATACACGGCTATCGTCGTCCACGTCGTTCCATCGTTCGATCCAGAAATAACGCCTTGTTTCGGTGCGTTTTTGTTATAAGTCGAGGTGCTCGCGGACACGATGCGCACATACGAGAGCTTGATGGGCGTCGGAAATTGCATCTGTACGTACTCACCCGGGTACGCCGTGCCCGAAGACGTCGTCGAATACGATGGATTACTACCCGGGGCGTAAGCACCATTCGTCGTGCTATAAATTTCATGCGACGATGAATAATAGTACGACGGACTTCCTGCATGTGTTCTTTCTCCGTCGTGCGCCTTCCAAATGTCATAGTCACCACCTGCATATTGAGAAGACGCACTCGCCACGTACCCACCTGAACTGTTCGCTGTCATAGCAATCTCTGGATACTTGGTCAATGGCCTATCGTGCGGTCCACTCTGCTCATAGACGACCACATCGTTTCGATCCACCAAAGTTCCAACCTTGGCGGAATCCGCTTTCACGCGCCCACCTGAGACGACAAGCCCACTCGAATCTACACGAAGGCGTTCACTATTCGCTGTGGTGACCGTAAAGGTATCGGCTGATGGAAACCCAACCTTTGTGTCTGTATCTCCACTGTGAATCAGGTAGTCGTCTATTGTGACATTCGCCGCACTCAGAGCCCCTTGCACACCCACGGCCAATGCGTTGGAGTCCAAGGAAACAACCGTGTCATTCGCCCCGTTCAAAGTGTATCCCATTCGTAAAATGTCGACATCCTCATCGTACACTATAGCGACGTTTGAATTCGTTGCCCCGTGGCGGGTCATGATGATACCAATGTCGCCTGTATTGAGGTTATTAGACCCTAATTCGATGATTGGGTCAGAGACGGTCAGATTGATTGTATTCGCCACGAGGACATTTCCTCCGTTCATATGTATGTTTGATTCGAAGATCACTTGACCGGTGAATGTTTTTTCGCCAGAAATGCTGATGTCCCCAGACTCGAGGGCTGTTATCCGAGACGAATTGTCACTCAAATCGTTAGAAACGGTCGTGATTCGAGCTGAATTGTTGTCCAAATCCGATCCCAAAGCGCGACTCGTTTCCAAAGCCGTAATTCGTGAGACATTGGAAGCAAAATCAGTCACGTTTGACGATTGAATCGCCGAGATCGCAGATCCATCACCTATCAGGTACGTGGCATTTACATTCCCCACGACATCCAATTCATAGTCAGGTGTGTTTGTGCCTATACCAACATTAGACGTCGTCGTGTCCACAAAGAGATTCGCCGTGCCCACTTCGAGATTTGATGTGCTCACAATCTTACTGGCTTGCACTGTATCTCCAGCCACTATGTTAGACGTCGCTTGGAACCCCGTCGTGGCATTCGTTGAAATTATGGTATCGGTCGTTTGATTGTTTTCGTTCGTGACGTGGTCAAGACCATACGCGGAAACTATTTGAAAATCACCGATAGTTATGCTCGTTGCATTCACATTTCCCGACACACTTAAGACATTAGACCCGGTGTCCAACACAGAGAGATTAGAGCCGACGTCCAAGTCATTTTGTGGATTTGTGTTCGCTATACCGACATTCGATTCGGTGACGAAACCCGTCGTAGGATTTGTAAATTGTACGGTATTACTCGTGGTATTTCCGATGTTTGATACAGATTCAAGATCGGTGGCTATACCCGTGAGTTGAGATCCATCACCTAGGAAATAATTAGCGTTCACATTTCCCGCGACATCCAACTCGTACGCAGGCGTGGTCGTGCGAATACCGACGTTTGACGTCGTCGTATCCACAAATAAGTTCCCCGTACCAACTTCCACGTTTGAGCGGTAATAGAGGGAATTGGCACCGTCGGTCCAAAGGGAACTCACGAAGGGTGAACCACCTTGGTAAAACGAACCAGAAAGGTTGATGTCCCCACCAACATCGAGTGTATACGCTGGATCCGAGACGCCAACGCCCACACTTCCCTGTGTGAACGCAACATTCGATTCACCCGAGTATACCCATTTTTCGCCATTCACGATTCGAATATCCCGAATCTTACGCCCATCCGTGGACGCCGAGGAAAAGTTTATGTACTCACCATTCACATAAGGCGTGGAACGTTCGATGTCCTTGTAATAAAATTTACGTGATCCATCCACACTGATGGCGATGAGCCCTCGCTCGTAATTAATCACAACCTTTTGCCAATTTTCGGAGGCTGTAAAAAGACCCGAGACGGTCGCTTCCGCGAGTGTAGTCCCATCGTATTTGAGAGTAATTTTGTCGTTATTATCATTAAACGTAAACGAGTACCCATCCCCGCCCGTATTTGTGGTGCTAAATACATTGGCATAGAGTGGTCCGGCACTGGTTCCCGAACGAATATCCATCTCGAAATCCATAACCCACGAGTTAGGGAGCTTTTGACCCCAATACACATACCCACCAGCGATATTGAGATATCCATTCCCGGTGTCCCGAACCCCCGCGGTACTCGTAAACCCACTGAACGTCGTGGTAGAGACCTGATCGTCGTAGACGAGGACACTATTGGCTCTCGTCACGTTGAGAGCAGTGTCTATGCCCTGAACGTTCGAGACCTCTAATTTCCCCACCCGCAACGTGGCGTTCTTAATATCTAACGTCCCAACGGGGGATTGCATAGACATTTAATATATCGGGAGAAGATTATTAAATGCGTGAGGCGAGGAGATGCGAAGTAACTCGGCTTAAGTTGGAGGGGTGGGCCAGACAATTTCATTAGGAATGTTATTTTCGTCTAATGTGATCGATTGTGTGCTTGGTAGGTCTCGAAGAGCTTGACGGTACACTTTCCATTCCTCTATTTTTTCCTGTGTCATCGGTGAATCTGTAACGGATACGATCCAGTCCGTTCTTAATAGTTCACTATCACGTCTTCGTCTTATTTCCTTTTCGGAACAGGTTATAATATCATTTCTTTCCTGTTCTTGTTTGTCTGTATTTAAACTAACTACAATTTCGCGTGTTGTATCATCTCTTGATAAGTTTATAATATTTGGATTTAGATCGGAATCAAGTTTTACAAATTCCAAGTCTTGATTCCTAGACTCGATATCATCATCGGTTCCATAAAATTGATCAACTATATTTAATGTATTCGACTCTAAACACAAATACCAATTAGTCATTTATGTAAAAGTATATATTTTTTAACCTAAAAGTGCTCCTTGGAAACAATTTCTATAATAAGCCCCGTGATGACCATTAGTGAAATTGATGGCACTGTTACTTCTGGAACGTATGTCCACGTAATCATTCTTTCCCAATTCTATTATAAAAACGCCATGTTGTTCCATATGTGCTCCATGAGCCCCTAGACCTTCGCAAATATCTCTTTTGGCTGCACCGTTTACATAAAATGCGAAATACGTGCCACTTAATCCACCTGCAATATCATGTGCTATCACAGCTGCAAATATATAAGTTCCTGCTACTGGACAAGTAAATCTATTGGTACTCGTGTTGTAATGAGAACCAATATTATATGTAGTCGAATTAAAATGTACCGTATAACCGTCGCTTGAAGATAATACATAAGAACTTACATTATCCCAAGCATAAAAAGCTGGATTGTCAGATAATGCATACCCACGTACATCCAGTTTCGAATCTGCGTTCGGACTCGTCGTCCCGATGGCTACACGACCACCGGAGTCGATTCGTATACGTTCCGCATTACTCGTGTAAAGAGACATATGACCGGTCCCAGCAAGTATTCGATCCGCATAATCGGAATTAGTATTTGTGGTTTTGAAATCTATCCAACTTTGATGTCCAGCGGCGCCAGTCATTTCAATTGCACCATAATTTGAAGCGTGTACACCCATCTCAACACCGGGTGTATTCTGGTTGTTGTAATTTACTGCTCCGGTCACGTGTAACGCTGACTTGGGATCATTCGTCCCGATGCCGACTTTGCCTTCTGTATTTATGACCATATCGGGTGTGTCACTTTGAGTTCCAGTATACCCCGTACCAAAGTTCAACGTACCGTGGACACCTGCGCTACCCGAAATGCCAATATACGACTTCGGCTGAAACCATATTTTGGCGACATCTACCGGAGACGCCGAATTAGACCAGGCGGGGTTTGCGGAGGAGCTATAGAAACTATTAAGGTCTGACCTAAACACTATACCTTGTGTTGTATCACCTGCTGGCTCCTGACCGTTTGAGGGGACGGGATAATCTTTGTAAAATGTTAGCAATGACCCCGGACTCGACGTCCCGATGCCGACGTTGCCAGCTGAGGTAATTCGCATACGCTCGACTGCCGCCGCGTTATTCCCATTCGAAGTTTTGAATCTCAAAGCAGAATTATAATCCGACGCGTGATTATTATAGCTCTCTATGACGGAACAGTACGCATCGTGATTTGTAGTATACGGCGTTCCTAGACGAATGCCCGACCACCCAGCGGCGTTATACGTCGCCTTTCCAAATGTGGCGTAGTTGTCACTACGAACATCTAGTTTATTCATTGGATTCGCCGTCCCGATGCCGACGTTACCCGCATTATTGACGACATGAGTAAACAACGCCGCTTGTACAGTGGCTGAATCTGCACCTGGATCGGACGCGCCCGTCCACGCGCGCGTGAATGTTGTCGTTTCGCTACATTCTAACTTCATTGTGTGTTGCGTATAAGGTTCCACATATGCTATTATTTCATATTGAGTCCTATCGGTACCCACCTGTTTAAACTTTGCCTGTGTTATGACTGGGTTTCCGTGTGCGTGAATGGAACCAGACATGTTAGAGACAGATGTTGGGATATTATTATTAATGGATGCGTATATGATGGTTTCACCACCTCTGTCGGGTCCGGAGGCGCCATAACCTTCAGCACCAATAAGCGAAATTTTTAAACGCGCGCCGGTTGCAGATGCAGCGTCCCATGTTCCTATTTTATACCATCCATCATTAGCACCAACATCATATCTCGTTTCGTGTTGGATTATAGGACTTCCATAGAGGTGAAATTTTTCTTGTGGACTCGTCGTCCCGATGCCGACGTTACCACTGCCTAGAATGATATGTCCACTCCCCGCGTCGTTATGTATGGTAAAATTATCATTCGTCGCGCCACCATAACCAAGGTACGCCTTTCTACCAGCACCCGTTCCATCTGGGTAATACTCCAAATATGTATGATCGATACCCACAAGTTTTAGACTTCCGCCATTTTTCGTGAAACGTCCCGCACCAGAGACATCAAGTTTCGTCCCCGGACTCGTATTCCCGATGCCGACGTTGCCACTCGTGTCTATCGTCATTTTGGTGTCATTACTCACGGTATGCCAATTTGCCCCAAGTTTCATCTTATTTCCGTCACTATTGTCCATCCCCCACGCCCATCCATATTCATTGGCTATATCAAAACTCAAGAATGGGTCGCCTGCGGATGAACCGGCGACACGTATGCCCATACACGCATCTTGATTAGCTGAGTTTTGATCATTATATACAAATATTCCATTCGTTATTGGTGATTCATTCGTTAGTGTCGTCGATCCCACCGCCTTCACATGCAGTGGTCCACCCGGACTCGTCGTCCCGATGCCGACCCGACTCGTTGACGTGTCCACAAATAGATTTGCTGTTCCGACTTCGAGGTCCCCTTGCACACTCACGGCCAACGCATTAGAGTCCAAGTCGACAACTGAATCATTCGCTCCATTCAGAGTGTATCCCATTCTCAAAATGTCTTCACTCTCATCGTACACGAGGGCAACGTTTGAATTAGTTGCCCCGTGGCGGGTCATGATGATCCCGAGGTCCCCCGTGTTGAGGTTATTCGAACCTAATTCAATGATTGGGTCAGAGACTGTCATATTGACCGTGTTTGCCACGAAGACATTTCCACCATTCATGTGCACGTTCGATTCAAAGATGATGTCACCCGTAAAAGTCTTATCACCAGAAATGCTGATGTCCCCACTCTCAAGGGCTGTTATCCGAGATGAATTGTCACTCAAATTGCTAGAAACGATCGAGAAATTCGTTTCCAAAGTTCCAATCCTGGATACATTCGACGCAAAGTCACTCACGTTCGACGATTGGATCGATGAGATCGCAGATCCATCACCTATGAGGTGTGTTCCACGCACAGTTCCACTCACATCCAATTTAGTTCCGGGGATGGTCGTCCCTATACCTACATTTCCACCGACGTAGGCTATGTTACTCGAATCGATTTCTCGGACCCATTTGTCCCCGTTCGTAAACTTAAGGTTCTTGAGTTTACGTTCGTCTGTGCTCGAGTGTGTGAAGGTCACGTACCCCGAATTATTGTCGTAGACCCTGTCCCTGAGCTGTGAATCGGCAAAATGGAAGACGTGTTCGCCGTCCACGGACACATCGAGAACACTGCGTTCAAATATGACGGCCACTTTACGGTACGCGTCAGTATTGAGTGTCGACGAAAGCGTGGCTGAACCGAGCGTTGACCCACCGTCGTAGTTTATGGAAATCGTGGTATCATCCATCGAGAGGGTGTATCCATTCGTTCCAGAGGTTGAATCGTTGTAAAAGTTAAAAAGTATGGGTGCACCGGAACTCCCTGATGCCCAGTACCCATGGAACTCGGCGACCCACGCGTTGGGGAGTTTTAAAGCCCAACTATTACTCGTGGTCTGTTCAGTTTCATCCATGAGAAGCATCGTATTTCTGGCGACATTATTGAGTACCGTGTCAAAGCCAGTCGATTGCCTGAACTCCATCTTGGAGACACGGAGCGTGGCACCCGTGATATCCAAAATGCCATTTGGTGTTCCTATGGACATTTAATATATCGGGAGAAGATTATTAAATGTGTGAGGCGAGGAACAGGTATTTCAGACCTGAATCGGGTGATTAGCCACAATGGAAGGTACACGCGACTAAAGCCGCGGTGTACACGGCGTTCGACTCATCATCCGTTATCTGACCGTCTGCGGTGAGATATCTGATTTCGTACACGGGCTCCGTCGCACCCGAAGGATCGTCTTCCCATTGAATTTGGCCGTTTTCATCGAGAACATCGACCTCTTCCCGGCGGAGCTCAGATGTATACTCTCCGCAACACTCTGGTAATTTTTCTTTAGACTCTCTCGTTTGTTTGTTATAATATATCGTTCGCACAACCGGTGTGTAGTTTTGTTTCTCTTCATCTCCCAGTTTGTTGTACTGTTCTTCGAAAATTCTTTCATATCGCATGTACGAGACTGTATACGACGTTTTTTCTTCTTCGGTCAGAGTGTCGTAATCATTTTCGGATATTTCTGGCTGGAATTCTCGAAACGTGTAGTAATTATCCTTTGTGCTCTGGATTTTTATGTCTTGATTCTCGTAAACCATCTCTTCCCGTGGTACCATTTTCGTTTTATCACCTCTGTCTATGTAGTCTAGTCTCGTGAATACGTCCCGCGTGTAATATGTCACCTCTCTCAACTCTCGCTTGATTACCTTTTTCGGCTTGGTGTGCTTGGCAAAATCACAGTCTTGAGTTATTTTTGAAACCGTGCAACTGCGCAAAATATCATCGGATTGCTTCACTCCATATCCCGGGACGTTGCTCGTCGTTATGAGATCACCTGATTCTAGAATACCACCATCCGCGTTTACGACCCACACGTGTCCTTCGCCACTTCTCTGGACGTCCGTTTCCGAGTCTATACTCTTTGGCGTCACCCCAACGACCACACCGTAACAACTCTTATCATTTGCATGCGATGATATGGTTAGGGTCGGCTTCCCGTTCTTGAATTCGTTCGTCGTGGCACTCACAATCAAGCCATACATGTCACTCACATTCGAATAATCCACGCCATCGAGATGAGATTTCCGATTGCGGTGTTGCTCTACCTTTTCGTCGAGTTCCTGAATCGCCTTCGTCAAAAAAGGAGTGAATTTGCCGTAATCGAGACCAAACATGTAATCAGACCCGTCCTTGTTTCGAGGGTAATCGCGTTCGTCGGTACACATCGGCTCAGCGAGGGAGGTCGGTCCGAGTACTGGTCGGAGTTCTGGTAACACTTTGTAGACCTCTTGTGCGATAAAGCCTTCATCCTCTGCATCATCGGCTATCCAAGTGTACCTCACAGGTCTTAGGGCATTGATACGACTCAACATGGAACCCATGGGTCTGATATTCCTTTTTAAACGAATATCTGAGGTCGTGATGTACGATACGCTCGTGCTGTTGGCACCCGCAATTCTTCCCCGAAGGGCGCCCGACGTGTTTGCAAAATTTATGATGTGATTGCCATCGCTGTACGGTACACACGATATAGCGTCGTCCATGTTACCGTTCACGTTAGAAATGATCTCAAGAACACCGTTCAAACTTGATGTTCTCGCACCTCCGAAAGACCATTCACCTTGGTAATAATTATATGTATTATGCCTGCCATAGTGACCTATTTGCAGAACACCATTTCCCCCGGAAGTTGCGGTTCCTTGGTGATACTTAAATATGTATGACCTGTCATTGGAGTTGGTTTGTCCCATGTAAATTTCGGTAGCCGATGACCCACCGTACACGTGTAAATGTTGTTTAGGATCGCTCGTCCCGATGCCGACGTTACCATTCGCTGCGATTCGCATTTTCTCCGTCAAACTATTTGAACCAACAAGCGCACCTGTTAAAAATGCGTGATATCCTGGATTGACGTACGCATTGTGGTCAGCTGTTCCCCACGGACTTTGTCTTAAAAATATAGAGTGGTTTATATCGTGACCGTATAGGAAACCACCATTTCCACCAATAATACCCAATCCTTTTCCATACCACGTTGACGTAGTGTGGTAGTCGTAAGAACTCAGTGTGCCTTCAGTGTAATTGACTTGAAGTTTAGCGGTTGCACCTCCCCCGATGCCGACGCGGCCCTCGTGTGTTATTCGCATCGCTTCGTATGGACTACCACTTCGACCATGTATAGTAAATGCGAGATTCGTACTCGAAGTACCTGGATACGTGGGAATGTGAACGTTGTCCCCGTAAATACAGTCGATAGCGGCTGATAATCTTTCGTTGTTGTTGTATTCTTCTTTTCCATAAAATCCAATGCGCTGTTTATAGCCATCACGTTGCTGCGCACTATTGTTAATTGAACGAAAGGCTAATGTATCTATATCCGAACTACCAGAAGCACTTGAACCGATTACTAATTTGGCAAATGGACTCGCCGTCCCGATGCCGACGTTGCCGTTGTTCAAAATGCGCATCCGTTCATCGTTACCGTCGGTGGTGTAGAATCGATATTCTCCGTCCCCCTTAGCATAAAATTGAATCCCGCTGTTTACCGTGCTATAGTTTTCAATTATAGCCACGTTCGAACCATCTCCCATGTGTTCGACGTTGAAATGATGACCGTGATTATTTAAAATCGCAATCCCAGCTCTGTGCGTCGAGTTGTTGTTTCTGATGCGGAGCTGTTGATTTTCTGTCACGCTAGTCTCGACGACGAGTTTCATATCGGGACTCGTCGTCCCGATGCCGACGTTGCCGTCTGTTAAAATTCGCATGGCTTCCGTTTGATTTCCGTCGTAACCATCAACTTCAAACGACATGTGAGCGTCAGACCACAATCCAAGACCTACATTCGC
>TARA_A100001201_G_scaffold50473_1_pt1 | contig 14408 bp, 6 predicted proteins | sample TARA_A100001201 | Tara Oceans TARA_A100001201 (sample SAMEA2619872) | marine metagenome | biome: marine biome (ENVO:00000447); feature: surface water layer (ENVO:00002042); material: "saline water (ENVO:00002010), including plankton (ENVO:xxxxxxxx)" | depth 5 m | reverse complement strand
TTATGATGATATTGAAACCATAATAACTAATAGTGATTTTAATGCATTTAAATTTTTTGATTCAAGTTTTTCAACAAAAGGTGAAGGAGAGTCTTTAGGAAATGTTATTGAAAACTCAACATTGGTTGATAATCTTAGTTTATCTGACGGTGATGAAGGAAATAGAGTTTATGGTGAATTTAATGGATTTAATTCTAGTTTTAATATTGATAATGCTTTATCCCCACCTGCAGGTGAAGAGGCAAGTTCTGAACTCGGAGCAGATTTTACAAATTTATTTGCATATAATTTAACTCGTCAAAAAATTTACATAGTGATACAAATGGAAGGTAATGCACAAGCTTGGTATGATTCAAATGATATAAGAAAACGTTCAATTCAAATATTTTCATTTGATCCTGGTAATTTATTCACCAGAGATGGTGGAATTAGACAAGATTTAAATTTTACTTATGGTAGTTCTATAAGATATGAAGGATTTGGAGACTCGAGGGATAAAAAACCAGGTATAGAAGCTGCTGAAAAAGCTGCTTGGAAGTGCACAAGTTTAAAACTTGATATATCAACAGAGCAAGAGGTTCAGCCACCAAGTGTTCCCATTGATATAGAACGTTTTGAAAGGTCGGTAAAACCAAGTGTTGAATTGGATTTAAATAATTTTGAAGAGAGTTTTTTAAACCAAGAACCCAATCAGGCTATTTACAATCTTTACACTGATTACTATGCAGGTAGTGATGTTGAAACATCAGAACAAGCTGTTAAATCCAACTTTGAACCTGTTGCTATTACTAAAATAACCTCCACTAATGAATATGATTTACAAGCATATCAAAGACCTGATTTAGACAGACAATTTTGTTCTGCACCAGGTGAAATTAGTTTAGATTTTTACATTTCTCAATACAATCAGGCAGATTATATTTTAGATGGTGCACCTGGAATGGATAATGAGTTTGCATATCAAAGAGAAGAATTGGGTTATAAATTTTATGTTATAGATTGGGATGACGTTGATGATAAGTTTCAAGACGTTGAGGATTTCTTAGAAGATATCCCATCTGACATTTATGAATTATATAGAAAAAAAGAAGATGATTTGTACAAAATATCTGACATTGGAACTCCACTGTATCAAACATATTCAACTCCAGGAGTAAAAAATATTAAGGCAGTTTTATTTTCACATACTTTAGACGGTAGAATTCAAATAGTTAGATGGAAATTTATAACAATTAGAATATTTTTAGATATACCTGTAAATCAATATCCAGAATTTACAGAATATGGTGGAACATTGTTTAAAACAATTCCATGGCCATACACCACTCCAATTATTGGTGGAACTAATTTGTCTTCAGACTATCAAATATCCATTAATGAAACAATATCTGGTGGTAAAATAGGTGACAAGGACATCATTGATGAATTATTTTTAATTGATGGTCAAGAAAATGATGAACTTGGAGAATCTATTGAAAAATTTGATTTAGAACAAATTAGATATTTTAACACAGGTGTTTATGATATGAATGAATTATTGGGATTGGATATAACCACTCTTCCATTTGATACATCTGATGAATATTTAGAAACATTACCATTTCCTGAATATTTTGAAGAATTTGATATAAATCAAGATGAGAACATTGATCCATTAGACGCTATTTTGTGGATAGAAAGAGGTAGACCTGATATAGCTGACTATATATCAAATGAAATAGTAATACCAAACTTAATGCCACCTGGACTAAACAATGGAATTGAAGAAAGTGAAATCACACCACTTGTTTATTTTTTCAATCAAGCCACATATGCTCATTTATATTCAAACAGTGATTATTGGGATTGTAGAGATTGGAATGATGAAAGAATTCATTGTTTTCCTGAGGAAAGTTCAGTCGGGCAGATATTTATAAGTGATAATTTGGATCTTACATTACAACAAGATTGTAAAATTGAACTAAATTGTGGTGATAAAGATGGAAATATTATTCGTGACTCTGGTGGAAATGGGAATCAAGGTATAATGATTGGTGATTATAAAATTAAAAAGATACAAAAAGGAAGACCTATGAGAAGAGATTCATTTATAAAAATTCCAAAAAAAACAACTAACACAGATGGAGCATTATAACAAGTATGCCAAATTTAGAATTAAATTTTAATCCAAACCATTATCAATTAATTGGTGAAACCATAGATGGATATCTTGATCCAGAAATAAAAACTTATTTAAAAGTAACGGTTCGTACAGGTGGTGGTCAAGTTGTAAAATTAGCAAATGGTAATGATGCTATATTTTATTCAACTATGTATAGTGGAGATGATGGAATAGACATACAAATTCCAGGCACTGTAACTAATTCTAGTTTTATTAACATTAGTGATTCATTAGATGAAAATGGTAATCCACGAGTAGATTTTAAAATTTATAACAATAATGATTCTAGTTTTTATTTAAAACCCAATGAACTTTTATCACAAAACAATATACCTCAAGGTAATTACAGAATAAAAGTTGATTTTTTACAACAATATAGACCATTAATTAATGATGTTTTTGTATTGACTGAAGTATCACCATCAAGATTAGAAGCAAGACTTAAATTAGCAGACCATAATATTACTCAAGAAGAAATAGATACTGGATTCTTATCTAATTTTATTTCATCCATGAACATGGATGTTGAGGGTGATAATACTGATGAGTATCAATTTAATCATGTTTTAAATATAGGTGGTGGTGGAGATGTACCTATAGTTAATTATACATTTGACTCGGTTTCCTCTGGTGATGAAAATCAATCCATTATTTTAAAATTTTATTCTCAATTACCACTTGTTCCTATTTTATCCACTGTAACAATAGAACGAGAAGTTTTAATATCTCAAAATGAAGACGTTTACTATTTTTCTGAAACTCCTTTAATTAATGAATATCAAGGTTTGGAAATAGACACTGAAGAAAATTGGATAAATCCTCAAATTCAAAGTCAATATTTTCAAAATTTAGATCAATTATCTAGTTCTTTATCACTTGATTCATTAGATAGTCTTTTAACTGGAAGTTCATATGAATATCCAAATTTAAATACTGATTATAATTTTTTTGAAAATCACACATTTTTTGGTTCAGCTAAAAGAAAATTAGAAAATTTTAAAAACAAAGTCGAAACCATACAATCACATTATTCAGATATATCTGAATCTTTATCACATGTTTCAGGTAGTAGTGTGGGTGGAATAGCAATAGATGGAGATGCTGCTTATTTAACTCAATATCGTAACGATTTATTTAATAAAATACAAAGTGAAATAAATTCATTTACACCATATGAAAAATTCTTATATTATGATGGTCAAACTGAATCTACAGCTAGTGCACCAGGAGTTGGAAGAAATTATGCATCCACGTATGCTTTAAATGAAGACGTTTTTTCATATCAAACAAACATTGAAAATTTAAGTGAATTTTTTCAAAAAAAAGATGGACTACCTTTAGTTTATAAAGTTACTTCTTCTTTTGGAAGTAACGCTGCTAACAATAAAATAGATTTATTTAGAAACAAATACAGAGCTGAAAATAAACCATTTTTTAATCGAAGTGGTTCTGTTTATTTATCTTTTTTAGTGAAATCTAATTTAAATGGTTCTCAATTAGATATAAAAAAAGAAGTTAGAGAGTTTAATGGATATAGAACTCCATTAGATACGCTACATTATAGATTTATACAACAACCAAGTTTAACTGGAAGTGAATATCGTAGATATATCATAGAGTCTTCAGCATCTTATTATGTTCCAACCAGAAGAGTAAATCACTCTGTAGGTTCTATATCTGAATGGGGTGAAAATTCAGGACATGTTGAAGTAATAAGTTCAAGTTTAAAAACAGGTTCTAATATAATTTCAGCACCAGGTGCCTATCAAAACTTGGCAACTTATATTACACCAAGTGGATCTACTTCAGACATTTACTTTACAGGATCTATCATGTCAAGTGGTGATTTATTTCCAGTATTTTTTCAACCCCTACACACAGAACCAGATGAAGGTCCTCATACAAAAATCACGTCTTCAATTTTTTCAGATATTAAAGTAACGTATGAAGATCCTACTAATGCTCTACCATTTGATATTTTGTATCACACAAGTTCAGCAGAGTGGCAAACTTGGTATAATGGGATGTATAGTTCGGCGTCGGCATTTGATGAAGAAAATATACACAGTTTAGAAAACAATCTTCCAACTTACATACAAAATAGTTCTGAATATGATGATTTAAAACAGTTTTTAGGTATTCAAGGTGAACAATTTGATATTATAAGAAATTATATAGATGGATTCTCTACATTTCATAATAGAGAATATAAAAGATTAGAATCAGTTCCCACAAATTTATTACCAATGTTTTTACAAAACATGAATTGGGATCCTATATCTCCATATACTAGTAGTTTAGCAACTTACTTTGGTCAACAAGTAAATTCAAAGACAAGTATAAAAGATATTGAAAATAATACTTGGAGAAAAACTCTTAATAATTTAATTTATTTATATAAATCAAAAGGATCTACTAATTCTGTAAGAGCTCTATTGAACATTTATGGTTATCCTCCTGATGTGTTAACCATAAACGAATTTTCAGCAACAAATTTAGAACAAATCAACACTGGTAGTGGAGATATTGATACGGCAGTTCCAAGACAAGGGGTTACAATAAACGAAACTGATTTAGAAAATCAATCGAGGGAAATATCTTATCATTTAAAACCTAGAAAATTATATCATTATAGATTTGATTCAAAACCTGAAAGACAATTAAATGTTGATTGGTGGATGAATGGCTCTAACCCTAACGCAGTTGAATTTGTGTATAAACATTCTAAGAGTACAAACAATCAAGAAATATTAAAAAAAGTTGGAAGTCCACCAGTTAAGTCAACTGGTTCAATGGCTATTTTATCTTCCACTGCATCTCACTTTGATGGAAAATTATTAAGGTTGACTTCAAGTGATGGTACAAAGAAAACTTATATATTTGATGATGATAATGATGGAGCTACGGGAACTTTAGATAGTGGTAAAGTTAGAATTCAAATAAATGGAAAAACCACATCAGAGGATATAGCAGCAGAAGTTTCAAAATCAGTTTTATCTACTAATGGTCATAAAGGAAAAATTGATGTTCAAACTTTTCAAGTCTTAGAAGTTCTTGGAGGTGGAGATTTCTTTGATTCAGCTGGTAAAACTTTTGTTCTCAACACTGAAGCACAAGGTTCATTTATAAAATTCACACAGGCTACAGCGAGTATTGATGGTAATAAAACCATTACAACAAATGCACCATCAGCCTCAGTGGATGGTTTTGGTGGTGGATTTACTGAACAAGTGTTTTTTGATTTGAGAGTGATTCCTTCAGCAAGTGTTGATACATTTAATAAATTTCAATTTAGACTAAATAATTCATCCAATGGTTCTGCATCAATTGAATCAAATGCTGTATCTATGTCTACAAGTTTTATAACTATGTCTGACGGACAACTTTGGAACGTGATGTTACAGAGAATGTCATCAAGTGTAAGTGGTAGTGGTACACAAAAATATCAACTAGCTGCTGGTTATCAAAAGAAAAGTCAAATAGCCACTATAGCATTTGTTTCAATGTCGGTTAGTGGTGGTTTATCAGTCGATAGTAATCATCAAGCTAACAAAAATTGGATATCGACAGGAAGTAGACCTGCTTTATCGTCATCTAATTTAATTGTTGGTAGACAATTAAGTGGTTCTTTATCTAGATTTAGAACGTGGACAACAGCATTAAGTATGTCTAGATTTAGACAACATACTCTTAATAAATTTAGTACTGTTGGTAATAGTATATACTCTCATGGGGATGAATTAATCTTTCATTATAAATTGAATGAAAATTATAATAGTTCATCAATATCAAGTTCTGCACAATCAACAATTAACATAGTTGATTCCAATCCACACGGTCCTTCTGGTAGTTCAAAAGATTTTACCTTTACAAAATCGTCAGATATAGCCACTGGATCTTTATTGTATGGATTTGATATTGTAGAAATAAATACTGTAGCTTTACAAGATGCAAATCAAAATAGAAAAAACGACAACATGATATCAATAAATAGGAAATTAACTTTTGTTGATAACATAAATCCTTATAAATCTTCTGTAAAATCCTATGATGACATATCAAGTGATAGAGCAAATTTAACTCCATCAAATAAATTAGAAATAAATAGGTCACCTCAAGATTTTATAGATAATTTTATTTTAGATAAAATTCAATCATTTAATCTTGAAAAATTATATGCTAATCCACAATCTAGATATTCATCTTCATATGCTGGTTTAGACGACTTTAGAAAAAAATTCTATGAGTATTATGATTTATCAGTGGATACTAATAAATTCATAAGGTCTCATGAAAATTTATTTAATCAGTCAATAATTGAGGGTGTTCAAAGAATGATTCCCGTTCGTTCAACTTTGAGTGATTCAAAAACAACTGTGGGTGTGACTATAAAACCAACTGTTTTAGAACGACAACGTGTGGATTATAAAAAAGTTACGTTAGAATCAAACCCTAATAATTTTTCGGCTAGTATAGATGTTACATCAAATGATGGTTTTAAATCAGGATTTAGTATTGTGGAAACTTTGGAATTACCAAGAAGTGCATCAATATCTGTAAATTCAGTGGTTTCTCAATCTGCATTCTATGAGTCTACAAAAAATGGTGAAATATCAGTACAAATAAATAACGATACGATATATGATACTACAAAAGATGGATCTGTATCATTAATGAATACAATTAATCAAGAGGCTTTTTATGAATCACCAAAAAACATTAATTTATCAGTTGAAAATTTAATAACAACGACAGGTAGTTCTTTAGAAGTACCAAAAAGTATGTCATTTTCTGTTACTGATGATTATATTGGTAATGCTATGAATATTGAAACCTCTTTATCTAGTTCATTGATTAGTATGGACAATACAATAGTAAAAGATTTTTCAATACAAAGTATAAAATCAGCTTCATTTGATATAAACAATTCTATAACAAAAAACTTTTCATTTATATCACCTAGGTCTGCATCGTTAAATATCGATAATGTTATTAAAAAAGAATCATCTGTTGTGATGGCTCAATCAGCTTCGTTTAATATGGATGATTTGATAACAAAAGAATTTTCAATTGACTCTGCTAGAAGTAGTTCTTTGTCTGTGTTACCTAGTTCAAATGACATGTCAATAATAACACCTGTAACAGGTACAAATACTTACATCACCGACACCTATACATCTAGATTTGAAAATTTATCTGACTTATGGGGAACAACTCAAAATGATGTTCATTTTCTAAACATGTTGGCTGATGACTCTGAAACCAGTTCTATTGCTGGTAATAGTCATAATGTATATCATTACGAAAAAAGATATCATTTTTATTTAATTGGTGACGTTGAAATTTATTCAGGTTCATTTAAAGAAGATAGTGAATTTGAAAACTTTAGAAGATTTTTTAACAGACAAAACATCACTACAGACACTCATGCAAAATCAGTGTATAATTCTTACATAAATGGTAATCCAGGTGCACAAACCGGAAGAGCAATAGGTAAAACAAGATATTTCTTTACAGGATCTGATGGTACAATAACATTTCCTTCAAATCATGTTCGTAAATTTAGTTACCCATTTGCTGAAAGAATGTATGAAGGTACACGGAATACTAATCCAGGTATAATGAACATAGAAAACTATAAAGACTTATCAACTTCTTCATTCTATAGTGTTAAAGTTACTGGCGAAAACATACTAAAAGTTCAAAGAAGTGGAGAATAATAAAATATAATAGATTTTTTTAAAATATCTATATTTATATATGAATTGAAATATCAAAAAAATTTTCAGTAGGAGAAATAAAAATGGGATATCTAGATAGCACTTCAGTTACAGTTGATGCGGTATTAACAAAAAAAGGTAGAGAAATTTTATCAAGAGGTGGTAACTTGGACATAGGTTCATTTACCCTTTCAGACACAGGTGTGGACTACACACTTTGGAACACTGACCATCCTAGTGGTTCGGCTTTTTATGGTGAGGCTATTGAAAACTTACCGATGTTAGAGGCTAGTGTTCATGCTAAAAACTCTATTAGAAATAGATTAATTACATTAAACCAAGATGCTATAGCAATTCCAGCAATAGAACCATCAGCAACAGGTATGACAAGTGCTAATCTTATTAAATTTGATGACACTAGTTATCCACAAGGTATCACTGTAAACTTCCTACTAAAAGGATATTCCGTTGGTACTGGTGACCTTATCGTTGTAGTGATGAGACCAGACTTATTTAATAGTAATTTAACATTTGATAGAGAATTACAAGGTGTTACAAGAGACTTCTTGGATTATACAGATATATCAAGAGCAAAACAAATGACAATGAAATTAGTAAATGGTGAGGCAAATGCAAGGTTCATGCCAATTGTTCAAGCTGACGGTGTTTTAGGAAAACAATCAGCTATAATTGTGATTCATCCTGAGTCTGGTGCAACAGCTGAGGTATTCCTTGAAAATAACGTTACTAAGATTACAAGACAATTATTAAGTAACACTACGACTAAAGGGTAATATAAATTAGGAGAAATATAAAATGGCAATAGCAGGTACAAATGTTCGATTGAACTCAGCAGAAGGTATGGACAAAATAACTTTAACCGAAAAGGTGACATCACCTTATTTCTCAGGAGGGGGCACTGAACTACTTGCAGCAGCTATAGTATCAGAATCAGGAGTTAGTGCTACTAATGAAACATATTATTTTGGTATAGCTAACTCTTCAACATCCACAACAACTGAATTTCATGTTGCTTATGGTAATAAAAATGGTAAGGGTGGTGACAGTGACAGTGATGATGTAAAATCAAAAACTGAAGTTATTTATAAACAATTTGCTAATTTATTACTACCAGCACAATCAGTTACTGGTGGTTTCTTTATTTCTTCACAAGGTTCATCGGCTGTTACAACTGCAGCTGAAGACGACATTTATGTTCTTGTTGCTCAAAGAAGTCTTATGAAAGATAGGTTGAATAAAAAGAATTGGACTATTGTATTATCAGGTTCAAACACTTTAGATGCATCAGCACCAAAATTAAGTTTAACTGACGATAGTGCGACTACAAATCCAACCGCAACTCCTGTTGGTGACAGATATAATATTGTATCTGGTTCAGATGGAACTGTTGCTACTGCTTCAACTCATAAAACTTATGGACATTATTATCCTGATATGGGAGTATTAGTATTTAGTGGGGCTGAGTTATCAGCATCAATACCTGGTAGTGGTTCACAAAAAGATACACTTGTTGTTCACGGTGATTCACGATTTGAAGGATTTGCAACTCCAACAGTAGAAAATGCAAATCTTAAAACTGCATTAAGATTTATCAATTGTTTAAAAGTACCGGGTGGTAAACTTAAATTTAGAGACGAAGAAGACCAAGTGAGTGCACAATATTTCTGTAGGGCAAAGGCTGGACAATTTAATTTCTCAAATAATCCAACATTTGTTTCAGGATCTCAAAACGAACTTAGACATACAACAATGAAAGGTAATCCAACAACATTTATTTCTTCTGTTCAATTGTATAATGGAACTGGAGACATGGTTGCAGTTGGTAATTTATCTACACCATTGAAAAAGAATTTTAGTACTGAGGCTACAATTAAAGTTAAACTTACTTATTAATGACATGGCATGTTTGTATTTAAAGATATTGATAAAACATCAACTGTCATTCAACAGAATGTAGTTCATTACACTCAGAATCTTACTACAGCATCCTCTGGTATCCAATCAATAAACATAGTGTCTGGATCCATAAGTTCTAGCTATTGGAATTCATTGAATGTTTTGTTCTATACAAGTGGTTCTCCACAATACCCAAATGAACATAAATTTTCTTTTAGAAATTCAGCTATTGTAACAAAAGCCATTGATAGACAAATTTTAACAAAATATCATGGGTATCCAAGTAGTTCCATAATAACAATACCTCAACAATATTATGGAGAAAAAATTAAAGAAAAAACTTTTGTTTTAATTGATAAATCATTTTCAGATAACTCAGGTAATAATCCACGCATTGTAGATGATGGTTTTGGAAATTTATACTCAACAAATGCTCATCACTCTCAAAGTAATACAAATGCTTCATCCTCAGATAATTATGTTGGTAATATATTTTATGACTATGGATTAGCTATCATTACTGAAACTGGCTCTTGGTCGGGTAGTGTTAAATATTCTGACATTACTAAAGACACTAACTTTACTTTGAAGTTTGATTCTCAAGATGTTATTAATACAAATGAATATTCAGTAACAGTTAGACCTCAAGAGTTTAATAAGTCCATGAATTATACTTTACGAATGCCTTTAAGTGGGACTTTTGGAACAACATTGAATGAACTCACGGCATCCATTTTATCAAATCCTTATTTAGCAACAGAATTTACAGGTAGTGATTTCACACCTTATGTTACAACGATTAATTTGTATCAAACCAATGATAAAGACAAACCTGTGATAACAGCCGTGTTACCAAAACCAATCAGAATAAGTAATAAAATTTCAACAACATTTAAAATAAGATTAGACTTATAGGAAAATAATATGGTTACATTAGGACTTGACATATCAACATCTACAGTTGGATATGCATTTACAAAAAATCAAAGAATACTTGATATGGGATTCATTGATATAAAAAAACTCAATACATATAAAAAGAAGGCCTTCTTCATTTTATCAGAATTAGATAAAAATAAACACATGAAGAACGTGGATAAAATATACATTGAAGATAATCTTTCAGGATTTATGGGAGGAAGAACCTCACAACAAACAATAATTAAATTAGCAAAATTTAATGCAATACTTGGATATGTTCTAGAAGATGAATTTGAAATTGAAGTACAAAATATAAATCCATCAACAGCAAGAAAACAAGTATTTGGAAAAGCAAGAGTTAAAGGAATTAAGGCTAAAGATTTTGTTAAAATGAAAATAGAAGAAATGTACGATACATCAAAATGGTGTAAAGAAACCAAACGAGGAAATTGGGACAAACGAAACATCGACATGTACGATGGTTTAGTTATGTCTTTATACGAAAGTAAGAATGGCAATAAATAGATCAACATCACAAATGAATAGATTACAAATTACTGAAAATCAACTTTCAGAAGATGAAATAGAATTTGGTGAATTTGGTCCAGGTGGTCCTGATGGTTTTGCTGACATGCCTCAATTTAATTATGACCAAAATGATTTAGCCATACTTTACGATTTGTGGTCTATTCATATGAATGTCAATAATAGACCACAATTATTTAATGATTTTATAACTGATTCATTTAGATTTGGTTGGTGGCCAAATGGTAGATTGTCGTATGCAAACATACAAAGGTCCGACTCAGGAGAAAATACACCCTCTGGTCAATTTTTAATTAATCAATTACCTGATAATTTTGGTAATTTAACAGAGGTGTATTATGTAGATATAGGTTTGGGACATCCTATTCCATATCTACCAGAATCAATGGGTAATATGTTTCAAGCTAGTAAGTTTGAATTAGTTGAACGTAATGGAGGTTTTGATAGTAGAATCGCATCCCAAATTTCAGGATTATCTCCACCCGATACAATAGATACTGACGATGATATGGAGTATTACAATTATTGTAAAGATTTTTATAATAGTTTAAAGTATTATCCAGATCCTGAGTATGAATGGAGTAGATTAAAAGAGTATAGTGATAAGTGTACAATGGGAGCTAGTGGTGGTAAAACTGTGGGATACGTTAATTTACATCTTGATGGCGCATATCTTTTAGGACCTGAAGGAACAATACCTGACTCTATAGGGAATTGGAGTCATCTTGAACAAATATTTTGGGGAATAGGTATGGATGATTCTAATACCCACATTCCTGATGTCTTAGATGGGTGGACAAAATTAAGAGCGTTAGTTCACGCTACAGGTGGTTCATATCCCCAATTTAATTTTCCACATTCTTTTTGCACACCACTACATAATTTTGTTGTAAATGGTGTTGATTGGATTAATAATCCACCCAACGATATGTTTTTTGAAATATTGTTAGGACCAACTTGGAACTCAGATACATGTAATGATTATTTACAAGATATCACGATAAGATTTAATAGGCCTAGAAAAGAAGTTCGTAGGTTTGAAAAACCAAATAGAAAAATTAATAGAAGATGAAATTATCTAAACATAATATTAGAAAAATTAATAAGAAACGTGAAAGATTAGAAAATATAGTTAATCAAAAAGATTTATTGGATAATCGAGCGTATGTTTTTACAGTGGAGGATAATCAACCTGTTAGTAATCCTTCAACATCATATACACGTCAACCAGATTTAACTGGTCAACCTTGTAATTATAAACCATATGGTTCAACTCAGCCAGGACAATCTTTACCATATGCATTACCATCCTCTTTTGTATATCTATATCAGTTTAGCACTTATAGTGAACAAACAGGACCTGATGGAACACCAGTGGTTTCTGTGATTCCTGACGATGTACTACCATCAGAGACTATTCAAATTCCTGATTGTTGGCCTTTACATGATAACGACTCTGAATGTTTTACTAGAGCATCTATGAACTGGTTTTGTTTACCTGACAGACCAGAGTTTCAAACCCTTGATTGTGCTCATGAATTAATTATGAATCCAAATTTAGATCTTTTTAATCTTGAACAAAGTTGTAATTCAATTATTGGATGTACTTGGAGTCGTCAAGAACAAGAGTGTCAACACATAGGTCGATATGGAAGTCCATCAACTATGATTAGTTGTATTGGAACATGTTGTCCTATAAATGGTGAATGGGATGTTAATTGTGATGGAGTATCTGATGCATCAATTGAACAAAATGATATAGAGGAATGTTCTGCCATAGACCAAAATGGTGGTCACTATTGTCCAGATGGTTCTTTTAACTCATATGGTGAATGTGGTCCATCATATTATGTGGATTCTAGAGGACCTGATGGGGGATGTACACATAGTAGTTATCAAGGTAATCCAAAACTTTGTGATGCATCTCAATGTGGTTGTAAATATTGTCATACCAGTGACCAATGTTTGACCATTGAAGAACATAATGCTACATGTGAAGATGATATATGTTCTGGTACCAGTGTTGAAATTCTTGGTTATGAATATGATATTGAATCAACTACAATGATAAGATTACATCGTGGACAACATAATGATGAAAATGGTCCTGTTACTGATTATACCTTTTACTCACCAGACGTACCAGGATTCTCAGGTCCATTTCCTGAAGGTATTAAATGTCTGAGAAATTTAAGAACCATAGAATTGAGTAATAATTATTTCACAGGACCAATTCCTGAATGGATTGGAACTTTGCCTAATTTAGGTCATCTGGACATATCTGCTAACCGAGCAGAAATTGATGGAGAGGTGATACCTGGATTTGAAGAATCATTTGCTGATTTTCTTAGAAAAATAGCACCACTTCAAAATAATCCAACTGGTCAAATTGGTATTGATATATCTGGAAATAGTTTTTATGGTGATATACCAGAGTTCATCGGAGAAATAAATTTCACCAGTTTTAATGTTGCAGATAACCAATTAACAGGAAGAGTACCGGATGAAGTTTGTAATTGGTATGTTGAACCATTTAATCCATCTGTGGACTATGGAGGTTCCTTTTTTGATTACACTAATGAATGGGTGAGGTCTGCATATATAGAAATGAGAAACAATTTTTTAACTGGATTTCCATGGTGTTTTTATCTTGGTTTTGGATCTACGTATTTTCTTCCACAACAAGAGCCTGGTAGAAACGAAAGTAGAATAACTTCAAATGGTGGTATTGAGATAGAAATACCAGAAATTGATGTTTCTAGACAAACATGGACTTATGATAGACCTGATTGGTTTGCTCCCGTACCGGTAACAGAACCAGCAGCCTTTTTATATTTAGTAGGTAAGATAGAAGTCGATGGTGTTAATGTTGATAGAAAAACTTGTGCGGCTCCTCAAGAATATACCGATGTACATATGTGGAATGAACACGTAACAGGAAATCAATGTCCTGATTTATGTCAACGATCTTGTATGGAAGAACATCCTAATTTACAATATCTCATCAATAGGATGTCAACTTATTCCATTTGTGAATGTTATTGTTCCACAAGACCATTGGATTGTGATGATACTTATAATAGGGACATCTATGGAGGATACTTTCCAAATCACGCACTTACAAGTCCTCAGAATCCATCCGG
>TARA_A100001201_G_scaffold143459_1_pt1 | contig 14427 bp, 32 predicted proteins | sample TARA_A100001201 | Tara Oceans TARA_A100001201 (sample SAMEA2619872) | marine metagenome | biome: marine biome (ENVO:00000447); feature: surface water layer (ENVO:00002042); material: "saline water (ENVO:00002010), including plankton (ENVO:xxxxxxxx)" | depth 5 m | reverse complement strand
GAGGTGCAGGTGCGTTTTATAGTTGTCCGCCTCACGTACCACCGTCACAACCAATCACAACTGAATGTGTCAAGATTTACAATGAAGATTTGAGAAATGAAACCGAATCTATTTCTAACAATCGAGACAATTCTATAAGTGAAAGAATAACTCAACGTGCAGGTCAAATACGAAGGGACCAAAGAAATCAAAAACGTCAAAAAGCTAAAGAAGAAAGAACTAAAATAAGAACAAGAAGAAACGTTTCTAATAATCGTAGTACAACAAGAACACAAACTATTGTACCACCTAACAGAACTGAAACTACTATGACGGATTCTCGTACTCAAGAAACTACAAGAACAAGAAGAACAACTACACCTACTAGATACTAGAAATAAGTTCCATATTTTTTTTAATCATTCTACGCAGTAACAATACAGATACGTTATGTTTAAATCCTGCTCTGTTTGTAGCAGTTGTCAATCCCCAACCACAAAAAATTAAATATAAGCTATAGCTCAAGGCTTCGAGCTGATCGTCGTTAATAGATTTTTGTTTGCCTCTGAACGTATATGTACGAGGAAACAAATCCATTAGTATATTAATCTTCTCTTGAACTATAATATTCTTCAAGCTCTTCATCTACCTCATGCTTCCAAATACTATCATCTTCGTAATAATCTTTTCTTCTATCTTTATGCACTTGTTCAGGTTTATGAATAGCACGTGGTTTTCTCTGCTTTTGAATTTTTTGTTTTTGTATACGAACCTTGTTTTTCATGACTTTCTGTGAGTTTGTTTTTTATAAATATCATTAACCTATCAAAGCCTCGAACTTTTTTCTCTTAACTTCTTTTATATGTTTACAATCCAATCCTCGCTTTCTCATTCTAAACATATAGTTTGGACAACTACAAGACCATTCACGTCGTTTCGTATCATATTCAATTCTATATTTCTTTCCAGGTACACTATAGACTTCTATTTCATCTTCTATTACAACTCCGTCAAACACCTCCATTACTTTTTCAAACAGTTGTTGATTTGTCATTACTTGTTTCCTTTAAGTTGAAACATATAACCAGGTCCTGTCCAGGTATTCCAATCATCATAACTTTCAGCAAATATACTTCCTCGTACATGCTTAGCAGGTTGGCTACGTGTAGCAGATTTGAACACATCACCCATCTTATATTGAATACCTTTATGTACTCCATTTGCTTTTGCAACAAATGCCATAACAGAATTTTGAAAAACTATCTTATCAAACTTACGACCTCTACGAACAATAGGTGGATTGTCTTCAACCTTTTGATCAGCATATTCTGTCTTACTATGCCATTTTAAATAACAATGTGTGTAATGCTCAGTGTATCTTTTAAGATGTTTGTTGTACATGTCTAAATTGTTCATAATAACTCCTTTTTAACTATATGATATTACGAAGTATTTACACGCAAGACAACAGTTAAATTGATCCAGGCAAACATTTTTCCACTTCTATATATGATACACCAACAGACTGTTTTATTCTACCAACTCCTTCTATTATGTTCCAGGCGTTATTGATAGCTTTGTAAGGTATAATTAAATCAACATATTTTTGATTATCATATCCTATACACATCATTACAACTCTTTCACCTGTTTTGTTGATTGCCTTAGCATTAGCTACTACACCTCTAAAGTATATCTTATCACCATCTTTTTGTATACCCATGTTAGGTAAAAACTCATTACCGTCCCACCACTTGGTTTGTTTGAATTGTTCTGAAGCAATCAACATTTTAGGATTGTATATTTCTATACCATTACATATAGCTTCTCGTTTATGTACCCAACTTCTGTATGATGAATGTGAATGTTTCAATACAGCTTTCCAGAACATTTTGGGATTATGAGCTTTGTGGTAGGCCTGGGCCCATACCATTTGTCCATAAGCTAGAGCATGTCCTTTGCAAAATGAATACTTACGTAGTTGCTGTAAGTCTTGAATAACTTTATCATTTTGTTGGTTCTCATTTAACTGTGATGCAAACTCAGCTATAACAGCTGGATTACCTTTTGAGAATCCTCGTCTGTATCTATCCGCTTGTGCATAATCACAACCAATTGATTCTGCAATATAATGTATTGAATCTTCGTCATATATTATTTGTTTTGGTTTTCTAATCTTCTCTTTCAAGAAAGCTGCTTTACGACCACCGTCTGCAGCTGCTGGTCTTATTAACGCTAAACACAATGCTACATGGTGTGCATTCTTTACACCTAATGCCATCATCGCCTTTCTCATTGTTCTCGACTCACCTTGTATGATGCCGAGGTTATCTCCTGTTTGTAATAACTCAGCAGTCTTGGTATCATAATGATCATAATCACAAATCTTTTTATTTGACAGTTCAGTTATAACAGACAGTCCTCGTGAACAAAGTAAATCTATCTTTATGAGATTGTTATCATCAACATCATATTTGGTTACTGCAACTTGATCTCGTTGTTTGTTGAGTAACAGATTACTTGGTATCTTGTCTTTGTATATGATAACACCACCGCAGTGTAAAGCCCAGGTCCTGTGCTTACCAACTAAGAACTTTGCATATGATCTTACTTGCTGTTGTGTATACTTATCCGGAAATATATCTGCTAGGTTGAATCGCTTTGGTACTCTTTTTCTATATCCAAATTTACGTATGGCCTCTCGTAATGCAGACTTGGGTTTGAATCGTACATTGTTAGATATACGAGCTACCATTCCAGGATATCGTTCACGTAATGATTGCCAAATATTATCTCTTGCATAATGCGGAAAGTCAATATCAATATCCGGATAATCTGTTCTTGTATTATTCATAAACCTAGCCAATGTTATGTTATACTTGAGTGGATCAATATCTGATATACCAAGTAAGTAACAGATCAATGAAGAAGCAGCTGAACCTCTTAACAAATGAGGAGTGTCACCTGCCAAGTCTAATATTGTTCTAACCTGATGGAATACTTTTGTGAATCCTTTTGACTGTACAATCTTAAACTCTTCTTTTAATCGAGCAAGATACTTTGGATTGTTTGGGACATCTCTAACAAACCGTTTCACCAATCCCTGTATACCATGACCAAACTGAGATGATAATAATTCTATAGATGATATGTTGTTGTTTGTTATAACCATTGCGTGTCTATAAATATAAGACACTTTGTAAAAGATTACTTGTTTTTTGAGATTTTTTTTGATGCATAGTCCTGAAGTATGTCAGGATAAAATGCATGAACAATTAATGCTAGTGCTGCTGAGATTGCTATTTTAAAATGAGCAAAATAAGATATGTTTTGCTCCTTGAGGTGTTTGAACATTACTTGGTTTTTACACCAGCCATTACTACTCTACCCTTTCCTTTTCCAGCAGCAACAGCTTTTTGTAAATCATCGCCTTTGAACGACAATTGTATTTCTACCGTCTTACCTTTAATGAATATATTATTACCACCAAACCCTTTGACTTCAAATTGAGCATTCATATCTACATATGCTTTTTCTTGTAAGGACTCTTCTTGTATTGGTATTAGATCTTTAAGTTTTAACATTAGACAAATCTTTCTTTTCCTGTACCACTCAACTTTCTTTTTATATATCCTTGTGCCCAAGTTGCTGCTTGTTTTAGTCTACGTGTTCCTGAATCAACAACATAGTCAGCACCCTTACCTTTCACGAGTAAATAATAATCATTTTTTTTGATACCATGCTTTGTGCCAATTGAATGACGATCAGCTTCACTGCTACGATACAACATTACTTTACGTCCATCTACTGCAGCAGTACCTACATACTCATCACCAACAGCCATTCGTTCAGATACAGATTCTTTCAAATTCTTTTTCAGATACTTTAATTGTAATTCCATATAATTTACAACTTCAAGGAAATCTTCTTCATTTTGTTGTCTGTGATATTTCTGTAGATTTTTTACTTCTCTGGTAAGAACTGTAACAAACTTTTTAGACATGTTCCAACCCTTGGGAGATACAGCTTCATTAAAATTGGTTGGTAGTAAATCAACTAAACTTATTCCATGGACCTTATCTTTATGTTTCATATGTTATCTCTTGTAATACTTAGACAAATGTTTTTCAGCAGCTCTTATATCAAACTTATTACCTTTGATTGATTTTTTTATTGAATCTAAAAAGGCTGCTTTGAGACCTGGTGAGTTAAATCCACTTAATGTTTTTTCTATGTCTTTTATATTGGTAGATATTACATTGTATGCTTGTAGTAAGCGAGGTTTCAAATTATTAGCAGCTGTCATATCTTCATCAGCTACTGTTTCTTCAACAGGCATGAGATCCTTGAATTTTATCATTAGAACACTCCCATTATGATATCGTGATTGCTATATTTCTTTTTTGATTTAGCAAACAACATTTTATCCAACTTGGCTCTTGCTTTTTTTGTGTCGTTGGAATCACGTAATAAATCTTCTACATACATTAAACCTTGATAAGCATTTATTAATCTTTTATCACCCAACGCTCTTGCAAGTTCTGCTCTAGCTCTTGTGTGACTGTTTCTATCTGTAAGCATTCTGATGGAGTCAATATAAGCGCCACCAAGTTCTTGCTTCTCGTTTATGACACCTTGTATCATTGGTAATATTTTAATCATGGCTAACACCCACAGTTACAATTTGTACAATCACACATATTTGATCTCCGGTTATAGGTTTGCTAGTTATAAGTATATATTAAAAATAAAAAAGGCGATCTAACGATCGCCTAAATATTCAGGTTCACCAATATTGCTTTCCAACCAATCATCCAACTCATCATCTGTCATTCCATCTATCAGATCCCACATGAATGGTTCAACATCTGATGTGTTATCAGGTGCGGGTGTATTGTCTACTCCTGTGGTAAGTAAACTGTCAAGATAAGACATACCCTCTTCAACTACTGTATCCATCTCGGTACTAATCCTTGGACCAGGTAATGGTCCTTCATCAGGATCGATTGGATCAAATTCTAAATTTTCTAAAAAATGGCTTTTAACTTTTCCCATTGTATTAACTCCTTTTTAGGTTTTTGTCTATGAGAACCTTAACTCATCTGCCTCATTGTTCGTCGCCATATCGAGGACTTTGATATGACGGTCAGTACATTCTACACCTTAGTCCGTTTTTACCAGCCTGACTTGGTGGACTTCAAACAGGGTAACCTAGTTCATTGGATCCGTCTCCTTTTGTTTATTATCTTGTTATTTTTCATATATGAATATACACCAAATACAAACACGGGGCAACAGTTAATTTATTTTTTTGTGGAGCTGACAGGGATCGAACCTGCGACCTCTTCCGTGCAAGGGAAGCGCTCTCCCAACTGAGCTACAGCCCCAATCATATTGTGAGTCGGCCACCTCGGACAAGCATTGCTCGTGCGTTTCCTTGCGTGAGGTACTCGTCGGAGGTTGGCCGAAGTCTTTTAGGCGTGACATGCAAATTGCCAAGGTGTGAAACAACATAAGACTTTGTGAGCAACGAAATCTTATCTTGCGTGTAAAGATTGTTTACATATGCAACTGCTTTGTGATAACCTAGTTTATCAAATTCTTGTAATGCTAATTTCAATGCATCGGATTTGTTCATGTGTTCAACTTGCTCATGTACAATGTGTATTCTCCTTTTCACAGGAGCATCTTGTTTAGCATGATATTGTTTCAACCATGTGTCCCAAGAGTTAGATGTGTATTGTCCGTATGCCTTCTTGTTCTTCTTAGCAGACCGTCTATCTAACCTAGACAATGTTTCAGCTTGTTCTGTTGTCTTGATTGGCTGAACCACAGCACCGGTCTTGTGTGGGTAAACAACATGTGCTTTGTATGCTGTGGTTTCAGAACAATCCGTGCAATGAACGTATCCTAATTGGACACGTTCTGCAGGAATGGTGGAATCACATTTTTTGCAATTCGTCATGTTATCTGGACTCTATCATTGTCATTGGAACATTATATAACATGTTGTTCATTTCAACCAAGCATTTGGTTTTTTTCACTTTAGTGATAGTACCTGGGGTACGTTTGGTTTTTTGAACAACCCATACAGTTTGTCCTACCTTGAGCATGGCTTTTGATTTGACCAACTTTAGGTCATTGATAAAATCTGCTAGCTCATTTAGTTCTGCGATTTTGAAATTGATTAACTCTTGTTTGATTGTATCCATTTGAGGACTCCTTTTTTATTTGCTTTTTTAACGTATAAGAACATACTGAAAATTATGATGCGAGGCAACAATTATTTTGTCCAAAAATCTCCGGTCTCGTACATGTCATCTGTTTTCCTTTGAGCAACTCTCTCAGGATCCAACTTTACAGACTCTGGGATCAACCAATAGTTATCCCAACCTGGGTTAGTAGACATCCAATCGTTGATTTTGTATAATGCTTCTTCTTTGTTCTGAGCACTAACTATAGACCATTTTTTGTTTCCAAAGTTAGCATCATCTGAATGTATATCTACAGCCTCGAAAGTCCAACGTCTCCAAGTGCTAGGGTGAGATGGTGTATAAGTTTGTTTCATTTTTAACTCCTTTGTATATTTGCTTTTTAACATATACAAACATACGGTGAAATACAACGCGGGGCAACAGTTTTTTTTAAAATAATTTAAATTAATTGGCATGCACACTTCGTGTGTATTATTACTTTATTAAAGCGCTATAGCGAAAAATCGTCATCGAAATGTATGACGGTCAGTCACCCAAAATCGCTCACATACCAAATCCAAAAAACCAAATCAAGTTGCAACAAAAAAGCCACTCATTACAAGTGGCTTGTTTTGCTGTTAAAAAAGCCCCCCTATAGGGGCATTGGAGTTAATCTTCTATTGTCTCTGCTGTGTATAACTCTTCATCAACATTTCCAACAAATTTTTGTACAATCTGCTTGACAAATGTTCTTTCTGAGTCTACACCCCCTGCTGTATCATACTGTGGGTATACTGTGATCTGTGCTATGTCTTCTAAGTCAAAACCATCATATCCTAGTCCAGCCATCTCAACAGAAGTTCTTGTTGATATCCCTGACTCTATACGGGGGGTATCTGTTGAAGCTTCTGTTCTTGTTAAGAAGGCTATAGATGCAATGTTAGATAATAATGTTTCATCACACTTAGGATACATCATGGACAACAATTGTTTTTCTTGTGTCTCATCTAATAGATCCATTTCTATAGTTACGAACCTATCCATGATAGCTTTATCTAACACTCTGGTAGCAGTATACTGAGCACCAATATTAGCTGTTGCTACAAAGGTTACTCCTTTTGCTACTTTGACTTCTCTCTGAGTGTTATCTTCATCTAATCTAAGATATCTCTGACCTTGATCTAACACAGGCATTAATATGTTCCATGCCTCGGGATGAGCTCTAGTAAGCTCATCCAATAGTATAATAGCATTCTCTGTTTGGATTGCTTTCACAAACAAAGATTCTGAGAAGTATGTTCCTGATTGTTTATCAAAGTGCACATTACCAATTAGTGTGCTACGGGGATCCTGAGTAGCACCTAGGTTGAAGTAAAAATCAGGCCTATCTAATGCCTTGACTAATGACTTAGCAGCTAGAGTCTTACCACATCCAGCTGGTCCAGTCATCATGATGTTTTTACCACGTACTGCACTTCTTACAAGATACTTCCATTTGAGTTCAGACATCATTAGATTATCTGGTTTGATGTCATATGAGGCATGGATAAAATCTTTTAGTTCTACCTGCTCTGTAGGCAGGTCTGACACAGGCTTAGGATCTGCTAGTTCTGGACCAGCTGAATATGCTGATTTAGATATCTGAGCAAACTTCCAATCTGCTGATATACCTACTGCACCTTGACCATGAGCTGCTTTAGGTGTTGCTTCAAAAAAAGCTGGTTTATCTTCTGTGGCTTTTTTCTTTAAATGATATGGAAAATTAGTCCAGGCATTGCCATTTGAATCAACGACTGTATAACCCAGGTAATCTTTTTGTACTTGTATTTTATGTGAATTCACAATTAACTCCTTTTTTAACATGCTCTAATATACTGCTTATAACAACGCGAGGCAACAGTTAATATATATAATCTGCATGATTATTCATAGCAGCATCAAAGTCAGGATTGTCATCCAAGAAAGCATCAAATGCTTGTTCTAACTGCTCAACATCATCCTCGGGAATAGCTGTAGCATGTTCTTTACAATCACCACATAACTGATCATTATAGATCATCTCAGCACCACAGCACTCAGAGATCAAATCACCATCATAATTATCTAAGTTAAATGTCATTAAAAACTCCTTTTTTTATTTTTTAACATGTGCTAACATACCCCAAAAAACACATACGAGGCAACAGTTTTTAGTGATTTATTTTGTTTTTTGTTGTGCTTCCGGGGGGGCAAGGGGGCTAGCTGGATCAAAAGTACTTAGTTCAGGATCCGAATCTCCACTATACAACACCTCATCAGCCATCTGAATAAGTCTGTATGCCAATGCTTTTCTACCAAATAATGCAGACAAATTCATGTGCCAACCACCTTTGGTCATAAAGTAAGCCCATATAATATTTGCTAATTCTTCGTTTGACAGTGTTGATTTTCTGTACTTGTCAAGGCATGCCACTAACATATCTTTCATTGTTTTTGCTCCTAATTTGCGTGTAATAGACACTATATTACACCAGTTTAATATAAATTTTCCTATATAAATGTTGACTTTTGTAGTATGTATGGCTACTTATATTCCATCCATTCCTCTACCCATCTACCTCTCATAATCACCACCTATGTGTATCATTTTATTGTAGTATACCCTCAATATCATGGTACTGATGTGATACGTGTTTATTAACTTTGCTTTCTATCAATTTTAATTTGTTTGCTTTTGTTAATGCTTTTACATCTCTTTCCATCTTACTAGCATGTCCTCTATTACCAAGATAATCAGATACAAACACAAGTTTACAGGGCAATCTTTTTGCTACATACTTGCTTCCTTTTCCTGAGTTATGTGTTGCAATTCTTTTTTCTATGTTATTGGTTATCCCTGTGTATAAAGTTTTATCATTACATTCAACAATATAACACACCCAGTTTTTTTGATTGATTACCACGGTGGGCACTCAAGTAAACATTTTATTATATGATACCAAAATGCAAATCCAATCCCAGGCAATAACACACACCATACCAATACATTCAACCAATTGATTCTTGTTTTTCTAATTTGATTCATTAAATGAATTCCATGTATCCAATTTTGTGGCTTCATACTGACCACTTGTCATCATGTTGAAATTTAAATGGTATTCCATTATCATCCTTGGGTTTGTTTTCCATATATAACCATTCAATATATGCTCTTACTTTTGCACCAAGCTCCATATCATTTGGATACTTGGCAACCATTTCTTTTATGATTTTTATTGGTTGTTTCATTTTTTGTTACCTCTTGCTTTGTCATAAAATGCTTTCATTAGTTGTTTTCTTTTTCTTACATGTGATGGTGTTGCATCATTAATCATTTTGAATGCTTCTTGTAACTCATCATAGGACATTTGTCTTAGTTCTGTGACACCTGACATGTCTTTGTACTTGGCTTTTGATTCTTTGAAATAATATTCTAATGCAACTGTTTTTGTGAAATGTGACAAAAACTTTTGTTCAAGTGCATGTGCTTCCTTGCCGGATTTGCATGGAATGCTTGCAAGAATCTTGATGTCAAAATCTGCATATTGTTTTGGTGATCTACCAAATTTCTTGGACTCACTCACACTAAATCGTTTGTTGGCATCCATGTGTTTTGTGATCCCAAACTTGTATAATGACCTCTTGGATCTTTTGTGTTTAAATTGAGCAAAGTAAAATTTCATCCACATAGTTTCACGCCTGTGTTATTTCCACTTCCATCCATTGTTGATTTGCATCATCATTACCAAACATAATGTTCCTAATAATATGTATTCCATAACTTACCTTATATGAGTTTGCCACCAATGTATTGTTCCATTTGAACTTTGAAATGCTTCCCATTTACATTTGTTCCACACACATTTCCACATTATGTCATAATGAGAATGTGGCTTATAGTTTTTCATTGTCCATCCACACATACACTGTGGGTTGTGTTTGTAGTATTTTTTTAGTAACCATTTGAACACTGACATTTAAAATGGAGACCTCAAAAAGTTTTTCATTCCATTTATTACTTTTGTCATAAACACATGTTCTGTGTTACGTTCAAATATACTTACGTAGCCACGTGATTTTCTTGTTCTCGTCGTTGTTGTTTTTCTGGGCATTATAACCTTCCTTTATGTAAATTGTTTCAAAACAATCAAGACACAATTGTCCTGATCCTTCTATGTAACCTATTCTGTAGTCTATATGGGTTTCTCTATCATATAGTGAATCTTGCTTACATACTGTGCATTTATCTTTCATAATAAATTACTCCATTTAGACAGTCTTTGTTTTTTCCGATCAATACCATCAGTGATTTCTTGTTGTGTTACAACATTATTTTTTAACATGAGTTCAATCATGCACATCACATCAGCTATTTCTGATTTGAGTTCTTCTCTGTCAAATTGATTCATTCTCAAAGATTTGGAACATTCCTGAATCAACTCACCACATTCTTCCATGGTGATTACCATTAGTTCTTCAATTTTTTTCATTTACTTTTGCTCTGTAAAGCTCAGCATCCTCATCATTTTTTGCTAAGAACTTGGTTCCATCTTCAAGTTCATAAGTTTTGTATTCAGAAAATTGACGTTGTCTTCTTGACTGTTTTGATTTAGCCATTTTTTCTCCTTCTATATGGTTTGATTATGTAGTGTCCTAAGAATGTTTTTATTTCAGGAATACCACATTTACTTCTATAAATGTTTTCTAATCTGGTCCAGGGACACTCCAGCACTCTACTAAAAGTTAGATGCATTATCCAAGCACACAATGGTAATGATATGTAAAATGGTTCACATAGTATTATTAATGGTACTGAAATTCCTGTACCAATTAAGAATATCCAATGTAAAACAATTATAGTGTACAGTATTATTTTATTTACCATCTATTTTTTCTTTTGTTTGTGGTTACAATATAATGATATCCCCATTCACCATTTTCATTTTTACTGTAAACTGCTTTTATATCCTCCCATTCAAAATGAAAAGCACAGTACTGAGTCAATTTGGTGTTATGTTGTGGGAATATGAAACTGTCAAAATTATCTCTATATTTATGTGTTTTACCCTTATAGTCAACAAGCGGATAACTTGTGATTTTGGTTGGTACTTTAGCAATTGGCTTGTAATTGAATGCTCCATTAGGTGCACTTGTACAACCAATTACAGTAAACATAAAAAAGCCTACTAAGAAGAATAATATAAATTTATAATGTGATCTCATTTCATCCAGGGTTGTAATTCAGGATCATACTTTCTTGTCAAATCATAAATATAATCTTTCAACATATCTTTGGGTTTCCATTTGAGTTCATAACAAGCCAATGTATTATTAGCCAAAGTTTCTCTCATTTCCCCATCTCTGGCTGGTATATACTTGATTGGTCTATTGAACATTTTCGCAAGTTGATTGATACTGTAATTTTTGCCTGTACCAAGTTCATATTCATTATGTCCTACAATTGTTTGAGATTTGAGAGCTTCACCTGCTTTGATAATACCATCACATATTTGACTTACATGAGTAAAATCTCTTCTTTGTTCTCCATCACCTGTGATAGTAAGTGGCTCATTATTGGCATATTGTCTTTCAAAAATTGTCATCACCAACCCATAATCATCCTGGTATGTATTGGGATCACCATACACATTATAAAACCTCATCACAGCTGCATCCATATCATACAACTTACAATACATTTCTATAAGTTGCTCACCCATCCATTTTGTGCCTGTATATGGATTACATAATTTGTCTCCATGAACAGATGAAGTACCAGCAAATACCATAGGTGTATTGGTTTGTTTACACCAATTCAAAATATTGGATAGACCAATCATATTTGATCTGAATACTTGGTCAGGATTTTGGATACTAAACTGTATTCTTGGTAGAGCTGCTAAATGAACTACATAATCAATATTAGTTGCAAACTGTTCAAAAGATGTTGTGTTGGACACATCAACTTCATGATATGTCACATTACCCTGTTCAGCATGATCCACCAAATTATATTCTTTGTAACCTGAGGAGTAGTTATCTAAACTTATGACATTATCTCCTTTATCACATAATTGTTTGACCAAATTGGTTCCTATGAACCCTGATCCTCCTGTAACTAAAACTCTCATAATATTGTTCCTACTTTTAGATGACCTAGTTTAATTTTTGTATCGAGTATTGGTTTCACTGAGCAGTCCAAGCAGAACGAAGCATCTTCAGATACATTTTCAGTAACATGTTTGTCTTTATACTTTATAGTAACCATTTTATTTCTGAAGTATGGATAGGACATTTTTTCAAACAGTGACATGTCAGTCTTACAAAATCCAAATCCTACATAACTCACATTTATTGGTTTACCTCTTGCCTCATCTATATCTTCATGTGTTAGAAAGTCCATCTTGCCTGTCTCATTAAACTTTGTTTCGTTCCAATGAGCTGCCATTATTCTATTACCTTTCTTGTAAACACCTGAAACAAATGGATGAGTGTGCTCAACTAGTCTATCAAGATCTGATTCTGTAAATTGCATATCACTATCAATCCACAACAAACTTTCTGTATGATCTGATAATATTGAACCAGCACTGAAACCTGCACCTCCTGTAGCTAACCAATTTCTTGCATCTACATGGGTTCTGTTTGATACTGTTAATATTGGGAACCTGTGTTTTTCTGCCCATCTTCCTACCATTATGAACTGTTCTAATTGTTCAGCAAAGATAGTTCCATAAGTTGGAATACATATTGTAACCTTATATTTTGTCATAACTTAATTTTTGGGCAATCTCAAATTACATTCCTCAAGAATCTGTTCCAAGGTTTTAGATTCATCTTTATCTTGTGTAGCATATTCAATAGTTGGACAGTTTTTAACATACTCTATTAGAGAATGTAAATCTTCTGCTGCTGATGGTTTGATATCAGCTAACAGTCTGACACAATTAGTTAGCTGTTTGAGAGCTTTTCCAGGAATCATAAAATGTTGACCCTCTCTGAACTTCATGCAACCATCCACCAAGCAGCACCAACTTCTACAACTATATCAGCAGCTGTGTTATATGCCCACTTTTTCTTACTACCATAGACTCTCCAATCTTCTATGATATATTCAAATATTTCCCAAGCAACTCCAATTATTAAGACCCAAAGAACTGCCCACAAATCGGAGCAACCTAACCACTGAGCAATTTTGGCAATAAACAAACCTGCTGCTATGTGATAAGATGTCCAATGATCTAGTTGACCTGATTCAAGTTGCCATTTGACTAATTTACTTATTGGTGTTTCCATTTTATTTCTCCACTAACTTTCTGAGAAACTGAAGAGTTGGTGTCCACATTAAATCAGTTCTCAATTCTTTCAAATTTATGAAATCGTAACTTTGATGCTCGTGACTTGTAATCACTTCAGGTTCATTATTTTGTTGATGCACAAACATATAAAACTTCTTGTCTGCTTCAAGTTGTTTGACTCCAAGCATCCTTGGATCAACTTGTAAATTGATTTGAGTCTCTTCTTTCAATTCTCTCTTCAATGCTTCAACAGGCATTTCACCCTGTTGTATGTGACCCTTAGGTATGTCTATTGTACCATTATGTTTGTACAATATTAACATTTGTTTTTTTACAAAAAACAGTATACCTGCTAAATGATTTGTATCCATTATGCCTCTGCCATATTTCCGCTAAGTATTTCTTCCATTAAAACAATCTTGATAATATCATCCATTCCACCATCTTGTAATGACTCGAGATATTCAGCAGTATCTTTATTCGAGCTAGCATCAACAAGTTTTTCTTCTATTTCTCGTTGACTAATCACTTTTTTTTCAACTGACTCAATCAAACTCGAAATCAATTTTAACTGTTCCAATATTAAGATTTTCTTATTATTATTCATTACTTTTCCAAGAACATATTGTTAAGATTTCTAGCAACCATCATAACATTTGTTGGTTCAATGAAGGATGCTCCCTTACCATACATAGTTTTGAAATCAGCTTTTGTCTCAGGATACTCATGCTCTGAATTACCAATGAAAAATGATAGAATCTTGTAACCATTGTACCTCAAATCATTTACAGCTTTCTGAGTATGCCTGATAGCCATGTTACCACCATAATTGTCAGAGTAAGGCATTCCATCTGAGTAGTTAATGAATATATTATTTTCAGACCTTTCTTTCATAATGATATTCCTAATAGCATCGAAAGCCAAACCTTCAGGAGTCA
>TARA_A100001201_G_scaffold142408_1_pt1 | contig 14549 bp, 20 predicted proteins | sample TARA_A100001201 | Tara Oceans TARA_A100001201 (sample SAMEA2619872) | marine metagenome | biome: marine biome (ENVO:00000447); feature: surface water layer (ENVO:00002042); material: "saline water (ENVO:00002010), including plankton (ENVO:xxxxxxxx)" | depth 5 m | reverse complement strand
CCATGCGCTCTTCTATAAGCTAAATAATTACTAATTAGCTCTCTAAACTCTTTAGAAGTTTCACGAGCAGAATTACTTACTGTTTTAGAAATAAATGACTTACCAGATCCAGTTGGTGCATTACATACTACAAACTTATAACCATCGTCAAAAGCTTGATCGATATTTTTTAAGAGCTTTACTTGAGCAGAATTAGGAGTATAACCACTCGGAAATTTTTTTAACAAACCACCTAACACATTATTATTATAATGTGGGTTCCTCTGAAGGCCATATGTAGACTAGATTGTTGTATATTTTTGACTTAGAAGAAGTATCCAAACACTTTACTTTGTTTATTTGATTTTTAGGTACAAAAGAACTTAAATGATAATTTAATACTGCTTCTGTCCCATCTTGTTCTAATTGAATATCAAAAGGATATGGTATTTCATAATTTTTGATAGCGTTTTTATATTCTAGAGATAGATTTATATAATATTGTTTAATTTGAAAGATCTTTAATTTACCTCTTTTCAGTATTTTTTTATCAGTTCTTATAATTATATCCCTTAATAAGAACGGCTTTAAGTGATCTGTGACATGTTCTAGACAATTGTTCATGAATTCATAAAATCAAATTTTTGTTTTGCTGACATTGGGTAAATATTTTCATTAAAATAAACCCAAAAATCTTCATTAGCAGGAATTTGCTGTATTAAGTTACATTGGTTCATATTTATATTTCTATAATCCTGCATTAATATATCCCAAGCAACGGCTAAATTATCAGGTCCAAGATATGCTTTAGGTGGCCCCTTAGGAGCAAAATAATTAAGCGATATTCTACCATTTACAGAGTTAAGTAATTCAATAGAATTAGTACATAGCATTCGTCTCGTAGGAGCTAGACCTGATTTTATAATCCTACGAGGAAAGCGTACTTCACATACATTAGTTTGCAAAAGAGGATCAAGTGTCGCTTTTTGGACTATCATTACTCTTTTTGCAAATTCCAAACATTCTTTCTTCGTTTAAGAAGACGCCTTTTTTAACTTTGCCTTTACCGGTAATTTTTACACCAGAAATGGTTACTCCCATATTGTTTGGAAAAATAACTACATCTCCTTCTTTAGCATATTTAACATCAGGTCCTGCCAAAATAACTCTACCTTTACGCCAAGCTTTATTAAGTGTGTTTGTTGGGATTAGAATTCCATTTCTATTTACTTCACCTTCTTCAGTTTCATCAACATATTCTATCAATAGAATATCATCAAAAATAAAGCTTAATTCATAATCATCAATACCAAAATCACCTTTATCTGGATTTGTTAAATCAATTAAGCTTCTAGTAGGTGCCAAATTATCTATACTTGCCATTGCCATATAGATCTATTTACTAGCTAGATATTTTAAATCAATGATTAACTATTATCCTTTATCCAATCCTCTACTTTTACTGTTGGCTCCCACCCTAAAAGCTCTTTAGCCTTTGAAATATCAGCTAATGTATCTTGTGCCTCACCACTACGAGATTCTATAAAAGCATACTTATCACCAACCATTTCAGCTATTTCCAAGATACTATTATTTGTACCGGTTCCCAAATTAATTAATTCACCTACTGGTTTTTTATTGTTAATATCTGATGCTAATATATTCGCTTGAACAACATCTGAAACATGTGTAAAGTCTCTTGTTTGTCTTCCATCTCCAACAATAGTAAGCTTTTCACCGTTATTTTTTTGTCTAATAAAAATGCCGATAACTGGAGCATATTGACCTTTAACTGGATGTCTTTCACCATATACGTTAAAATATCTAAAGACAACTGTCTCTAAACCAAATAAATCAGTATACATTTTACATAATTTTTCACCTGATACTTTAGTTACTGAATAAGGATTTAAACAATCATCTGGCATATTTTCGTTTAATGGTATTTTATTCCTTAATCCATACCCAGAAGAGGTTGAACTATAAACAACACGCTTAACACCAGCTTCTTTAGCACATTGTAAAACTGTACAAGTTCCTACAGTATTAGTAAGTGCAGCTAACACAGGATTTTCTAGAGTTGGCTGTATTCTAGATTCTGCAGCTAAATGAAAAACACAATCTACCTCATCATAAAGCGGTCTAGTGTTTTTATAGTCGCATACATTTAATAAATGCTTTTCAGCTTTATCATTATAATAAAATTGTTCATTAGAATCTGCTGATTCATTATCGATAATGATTACTTTGTCATAAATTTCAACTAACTTATCTACCAGGTTAGACCCAATAAATCCTCCACCACCAGTTACAATTGCTTTACTCATAATTTAAATACATTTTTAACTCTCTTACAGACATATTTTTATTTTTTGCAATAGAGCTTAAATCTACTTCTTCCTCTTCTTTTTTCTTTTTCTTTATATAAGAAATTTTTTTCCACTTAAGTCTTGGAATCAAGTAGTAATATAATTTATACGACTCTTGTTTATTATCAAATAAAGTACTAAACTTATTAAGAGTTTCGTTAGTAAAAACACACATATTGTTATCATAAAATGATAACCATCTATTAAACAAGAAAGGAACAAACGCTTGATCGCCTTCTGAATCTAAATAACCTGCGTCTTCTTTCTTAGAATAAAATAATTTATTTTGAAGCTGAAAAAAATTCATACTATAACTTTAGTAGTTGCTACAAACTGATCTTGAACTTCAGAATTAAAATAATCGATTACAGAAGTCATAAAATATTCTACCTGCTTTTTATTTAAATTAGATGAATAGGCAAAACCAGGAGCTTTATCACCAGCAATAATATTAATACCAGTATGACCTAAAGATACATTATCTTTCGAGTATGTAATTGAAACACTTACCTTACCTGCCTTTCTAACCTTTTCATCATTTCCAACAAACTCGTCTTGAACCATTAGATCATCACCTTCAACAGAAATAGGTTTTTGAATAATAGCAGCAAGAAGATTAGCAATAGCTGTATTAAATAATCTCTGAAAAGATACAGCACCTAATGGACATAGGTTAGGTATCTCCCAACAAAAATTAATAGAATCTTGACTATGAATATAGTCGTCACTCAGTGTATCTTCAAGATCAATTAAAGCATCTTTTACGTACATAGGAGCTCTGAAAGCAACTATGTTACCATAAGGAGATACATTTTTTCGAAAATACTCGTATGCGAAACGATTATGAATTAAATTACCATCGTATACACTTTGCTTAATAACCATATCAAATTATAATTTAAGTTGTTCAAATATCCACCAGTATGTTTTCTCTATACCTTTTGCTAAAGGATAATCGGGTGCCCATCCTATCTTTTCTTTAATTAATTTATTATCAGAATTTCTTCCTGCTACTCCTAAAGGACCATCAATATGTTTTTTAATAAGTGGTTTGCTTTGTATTGCTGCAGCAATATCTACTAGTTCATTTATTGTCACCATTTCATCTGATCCAATATTTACTGGTTCAGAAAAATCAGAATTCATTAACCTAATTACCCCTTCAATGCATTCATCTATATATAAAAAGCTTCTAGTTTGTTCACCTGAGCCCCATATTTCTATTTCACCATTATTTTTTGCCTGTAATACCTTTCTGCAAATAGCAGCTGGTGCCTTTTCACGTCCTCCATCCCATGTACCCTGGGGTCCAAATATATTATGAAAGCGCGCAATTCTTACAGGTATATCATAATTTCTATTATAAGCTAGATATAATCTTTCACTAAATAATTTTTCCCAACCATACTCTGAATCTGGGTCAGCAGGGTACGCAGATGACTCTTCACAGTTAGGATTATCCGGGTCTAACTGATTATGTTCCGGATACATGCATGCACTACTACTATAGAATATTTTTGTTTTATTTTCACCTCTATATTCATTAAAAGTTTTTACTGCATTTAAAATATTTAAATTAATTGTAGCAGAATTATGCATAATATCAGCATCGTTATCACCAGTAAAAATAAAACCAGCGCCGCCCATATCTGCTGCTAATTGATAAATCTCATCAAATGGTTGCTTATACTGTTCCGGGACATTATTGTAAAAATTACCTTGCTTACCATCAAATTTTATTAATCTTTCACAGTTAGATTGACTTCGTAAGTCACCATTATTACCACTTATGAACTCATCTGCTAGTACAGTTGAAAATTCCGGGTATTTTAAATCGGCACCACGTACCCAATACCCATCTTCTTTAAGTCTTTTTACTAAATGGCTTCCAATAAAACCGCCGGCCCCTAATACTAATGCTTTTTTCATTTTAATTCTAAAATATAATCTAATACTGTACTATCAAAAAACTTTTTGCAAAGCTCTGCGTTAGGTATAACACAATGACCACCTATCTTACCATCTTTAGGAGGATATAATACTGGACGTACAACATTTTCCATTCCTAATTTTTTATAACCTTCATTGTATGTTCTATTCCATTGTGTTGCAACTTCATCAAAATTTACATCATATTCATTACACAGCTTGTTTATATCATTATGAAAAGCAATACACATACCATAATAAGTTGTTGAAAGAATTTTAGCTAATTCAGTAGCAGCTGAACCATTAAAAACTTTATACTTTATTTCTAACTTATCGTAATGTTCTTTAGCTAAGTCGATTGAATAATCGTCTTCACCACCAATACACTTTACAAAAGATTTTAATCCTTCGTATAAATTAGGATGTACACCGCGGACTGGTGAATGAACTACATTTGATTTAGTAATATCAATAATTAATTTTGTAGTACCTGGAGTAACCGTACTATGAATAATGGTAAGCTTAGGTGAATATTTTTCTATATATTGAGATACTATTTTAACAAACTTAGAAATACTGGTGAAAGGAATTGCAACATTTAATATGTCAACACTATCAGTAATTTGATTGATATCTTTTCCTGTATCAACTATACTTACATTAAAATCTTTACCAAGATAACACTTCTCTAATGACTCTCCTATTTCACCGTATCCTACTATACCTATTTCTTTCATGAACTATAATAATTAATTACATCATTTATGATATAATCAACGTCATGATTTGCAACCCAACCAAGTTTATCTGCTATTTTTTCTGGGTTGGGTATTTTATCCCATGCTTCTTCATACAATGGTCCATGAATAGTTTTTGGATCAACAAATGTAATATCTGAATCTGACTGTGTTTTTCTTTTTACTACTTCTGCCATTTCTAAAATTGTACATTGGTTATCTGGATTACCAACATTCCAAATTTCATTGAAATCAGACTGTGAAGTAAGATAGATACCATTAACAATATCTGTAACATGTGTAAAGGCTCTAATTTGCTTACCGTCATTAAAAACTGTAATATCGTTTTCACTTAAAGATTGTGTTACAAAAGTTGGTAAAACGAAACCTCCATCTTTTAACTGCCTAGCTCCACTAATATTAAATGGTCTAATAATTTGATACTGTAAGTCGCTTACTTTAGCTGTATTTGACAAAACAATTTCTGCTAATAATTTTGCAATACTATATTCATTACGAACTTTAAAGTCACCAACTAAAAGTTTATCATCTTCTTCTTTTAATAAAACAGCTTTTTCTCTATAACCATAAATTTCAGATGTACTAACAAAGACCAATGGACAGCTATTATGTTGCGCACCTTCAATAGCCCAGTAAATATCATCTAAAATATACTTAGCCATCTTTCCAGAATGCTTTAATATACCAGCTGGTCCAACTGGACTTGCTAAGTGTAGAATTAAATCGTACTTTTCTAAGTCAGTCCATTTTACATTTAAGATATCGTCTTCAATTAATTTTACTTTTTCTAGAACAGGGTCATTGTTTTTTACTACTGCTGTAGAAAAATTATCTATAACAGTAATATCGTATCCTTCTTCTAGATATTTTTCTATAGAATATGTACCTAAAAATCCTGCTCCTCCTGATATTAATATTTTTTTCATAAACTCTTTTTAATAATTTTTATAATTTGTTTTGCTCTAGCTTTTGTTGTACCTACATTATTTAACCATTCTCTTTGTTTATGTAGATAAAAATAATATTCATCGGTAGGTTTATTATCTACTACCAATCTATTCATTATACTATCTAGTTCTTCTCTAGATGAATATGAAAGACAAGGTATTGCTTGCGGAGAGCATGCTGCAGGTTTTAAGTTGTAATCTCTAAAAAGCAAAACAGATCCTGCTGCCATAATTTCATAATGTCTCATGCAATCCCAACCTCCTTTTTGACAAGTTAATCCAAACCAAGACCGACTTAAGTCGTTATAATAATCTTCTTCTTTTGTAAATTTATGGTGTGAAAAACCTCCTCCTAAATCGTTTACAGTTTGAAATAAAGAATTATCCGGAGCAGTTTTTTGATATTGCTGATCTTTCTTTGATATATCAAATGGTCTAATCTGATATTCTGGTATACCAAAGCCTGTAGGATATACATCGGGTACTTTTTCCACTAGTTCCCTTTTAAAGCATTTTCTAAATTGTACACCTATAACCTCTTGATCATTAAATTCTATTTTACGAGGAGCATCACCAAATAAATCATGTCCATCTAATACCCAAACATTATTTTTTGATATTTTATTAAATTCCTTTACAGTTCCTTCACCGTACATATGACCACACCCATATAATACAGCATCAAATTGATTTAGTTCCCTTTCCTTTTCACTTAAGTCTTTTATGGGCTTAGTTAACAAAGTAAACCCCTTTCCATGTAATTGATCTTTAGGTAAATCAGAAAAATCATTATACATTATTTTTTTACGAGGGTAATCTACACATTGATTACCCATTATTTCTCTCAAACCATGCAAAATTGATACCTCAAGATAGTCATTTTGAGCAGTTACTTTATTAGTTGGTACAAATAATAGTCTCATACTTTAGTATTAGTAATATATAGCTTAGTATTATCTTTGCAAACAATATAAGCATTTGGATATGGATCTTGAAGACATCTAACCTTATTATGTATATTAATTGCAGTTAAATTATTAAAATCTTCTATTCTTATTTCGCTCATTTCTGGTGTACGTCTTTTAAAATATGTTTTTTTATTATTATCCTGAGGTAATAATTTTATTTTAACATCTTCACATAAACATTCAACAATCCATCTTACACCTTTATAACCAGAATCAGTTATATTCTCGTATATATCAGATAAATTTTCATCAACTAAAACTGGAATAGATTCTTGAAATAATATATCTCCCTTATCTAAATGCTCATTCATTTTAAATAAAGTAACCCCAATTTTTTCTTCACCATTTATAATTTGATGTTGTAATGGGCTACCTCCTCTATACTTAGGAAGCATAGACGGATGCAAACATATACAAAAGTTATCTTCTACTATATCTTTATCTATAATATCACTCCAACCTAAAAAGAAAATATAATCAAAATTATTATCTTTTATAATATTAAGAAATTTTTCTTGAGTATTACATTTCATTATAATTAAATCATTATAATCTTTAAAATGTAACTCCAATCCATCACATATTTTGTTAGACCAATCTCTATATGAACATAATAATATCTTTTTCATTAATCAACCCATCTTAAAATTTGAAATGCTTCAGCGTTTTCAAAGTTACCTTGTACACCTCTCATTCGTGCTATTAGTCTTAACATTTCCGGACTACGATGACCACGAACTTGTGATTTAAGAAACTTATAAGACGTAATTTTATCTTCTATATCAATAGGTACAAAGTAATTACCTTTAAAAGTACTATTAATATCATGTGTATAATCCCATAAGAAACTATGTACCTCTTCATACGCGACTACTTTTTTAACAAAATGATTTACGTCATGATGTCTTAACGCTACTAATGACGCATCGTATACAGTAACATGATCTTGGTTGTATGAAGGATATGGTATAAATATTTTTTCTGGTTTAATCTCGTTAATTTGATCTTCAATTTGATGAATTAATGTTCTTATAGTATAGTTGTTTACTTTGTTTTCAAAAACTTTAAAAGTAAATTTTTTATATTCAGCTAATGCTTTTAATTCTTCGAGTCGTTCTTCACGATCTACTACATGAAATTTATCCACACCACATTCCATAACATGACAGTTGTCATGAAGTGCAGCATAACAACCTAATACCTCATCATCAATATGAGGCGATATAACTAAAGTTCTTTCATTCATAATTTTTTACTATTTCTCTGTTGCCTAGAAGGTAAGAGCTAGCAGGACCAGATCCTTCTGCACCAGCTGCTACATTTAAAATCGACTTATCCCATGTATTCCATTCTTTTCTTATATCTGGCCTCTCTTCACCTAAAAATACTTCCCAATGTTCATACTCTTCATCGGCTATATTTTTTATAACAACATCATGTCTATCTCCATTCCACTTTTTAAGCCAGAAAGGAGTTGATTGATGACCTCCTGCAACATTAAGATGCGACTTCCATGATTGATCATACGATGCTTCATGACTTTCATAGATAGCTAGATTTGCTTCTTTAAGTCGCCAAACCCAATCTCTATCTTCCCACCCACCGTTTACATATCTTTCGTCCCACCATCCTATTTGTCTAACTAATTCTTTAGAAAAAGCCATAAAAGCTACACCCCATAAAGTCGTCCATGCAAAACCATTTTCTAGATGATCAATCATTTTTTTAATCTCATGAGGTTTTGGAAATGTTCTATCGTTAATAAAGAAAATATATTCAGTATGTGATGTTACTATAGAATGATTAATTAACTGAGAATAAGAAGGATAAATTAAAGGGTGTCTATCAATTCTATTGTTATAAGTAATTTTATATTCATCTTCAAGTGGTTTTAATAATTCCATTTGATGATCAGAAACTTTTCGATCACTACCACAATGTAAACATATAGTAAATTCATCTATTTTCATAAAGGATATTTTTGCGTATACTCATCGAAACGCCATGGCTGACCACCAGCAAAATGTCTAAATATAGTTTTGTCTAACGTAGTTTGGTTAATATCGTAAGTGTTTGGCTTTCCTGTTTCATGGTCACCAGTTTCATCATAAAGCTGAGTAACATTCCATTCTGTAGGTAGCACATTTACATTTTCCTTAAGTTCATCTAAAGAAAAAATTGTATATTCTGTAGGATATGAATGAAATCCTAAATTATCTAACTCATAAAAAGACTTCCAGCTGTGTGGTTTAATACCAGCGCAAGTATAATACGTTTGCTGATCAGCTAGATGCCACTTACCTTTTGTATTATTATGCTCATTAAAAAATTCATACTGACTTACCTTAAGCCATCTTTCCCTATCAATAATAGCGTCAATAAGTTTTCTAGAAAACTCGTTAATTTTTAATGCAAAAAATCCAAAACAATGTGTATTGCCTGAATCAATAGCATATGAAAATCCCTTTTCAGGTTCAAAGTGTTGATCCATTTCTTTTATAAAAACGTCTGCATCAAAATTATAAAGAATGTCACCATCATTAAGCTTACCTTCGTCTAGTAATCTCTTAAACAATAACCATCTATTAAAATGCATATTTTCTCTAACATCAAACTCCGGATGTAAGATCTGAATCTTAAAATTATTATTGTTAAGCTCTACAAATTTCATATTATGCATTTCTGCATATTTTGCAAAACGCGGTCTGATAAACTGCTCATATAATGTCTGTCTATGATCATTATATAGAGCAAACGTTGTTAAGAATTTTTTCATAAGTTGTACATGTAGTCTTTTTTATCACCTTGAAAATGTAATCCAAAGAATTGAATTGACTCTCCATTATAATTAGTACCAAATATTTGGTTATCAATCATACGTAATCTCTTTATACCATTTTTCATTTCATATTCATCAGGTATATTATTTTGTGGCATTCCTATACCTCTATCAAATGCCCCGCCGTTAATACTATATAAATTTTTACTTCCCTTATACCAATGATACATTACAGTCATGTCACATATACCCCCTCCAGTTTGTGTTTCCATATGCCACTCCCACTTAGGTAAAAGAATATCGATATTATTAGTATAAACATCAATGATATAATTACAAAAATCTTCTAAACCATCTTTCGTCCATATAGAAAAATGCGCACAAGTAACATCTTCAAATTTATCTTGCTGCTCAGGTCTACATGCTACACATTTTTCTTTATCTAGAATACTTTCAAAATCTAAAGGTACCAAAAAGATAGCATCAGAATCACAATATAAAAATTTATCTATATTATTCTCTTTTACATATTCTAAAATTTTAAAGAAACGAATAAAACACAATCTTTCAAACATATCTGCATTATAACACATATGCCTATAAACATTATTAAACTCTGGGCAGTCTGTACCTTTAATAATAATTAAATCCTTAAATATCTTTTTATTAAGCTCTAAGCTCTTTTCAAGATAAGGTACATCATTAGGCTGATAGTAAAAGAGTGGTAGATCATTTTTCATCTTGCAAATATCTTAATACATTTTTGCTAAATCCTTCCATCGAAAAATATTCTCTATATATTTCTTTACCTTTTTCGAGCATTTTATCTTTTTGCTCTTTAGTATAAGATTGTAACTTTGTTTTTAAATTTGGTATATCTTTCTCTTCTACTAATACGCTAAATTCATTCCAATCAATATATTTTTTAAATGGTAACCACTCCTCATCGTAAACAAGAACAGGTATAGAGCCTAATTGCATTACTTCATAGAATCTAAAACTATTTTTACCATAGCCTCTTGGAGCTAAACAAAATTCTGAACGCTGTGATACGTCAATAAATTCTTTAAAATTATCTTGAGGTACTTCTGCTGTCCAATAACGAGGTTTAGAAAAATAAAAATCAGGATCATTTGCATATGTCTGATAAAGTGTGACACGACATTGCGCGTTATTAGAAATAGAACCAACAAACGAACAAAATATATCTTTTTCTTGAGGTTCAATAAGTCCTTTCTTTAGAGGTGAACAAATTAATGGTAGAGGTATACCATTTCTATTACCCCCAGCTTCAAAACTTAATGTACCAGGTGGTAAAATTTCATTTACAGCGTCGTCATGTTGTGAAACAGTAAAATATTTTTTATCTTTAGGTAAGTAATTCAAATAAGGTTGTAGTAGGTCTTTATTTTTACTAGTAAGATATACATTTGTCCAAAATATTGGAATTAAAGTAAATCCAGTCTTATCAAATTCACTTTTATTTTCAATATAATACTTATAAAAGTATTCTTCCATATAATCTCCTTCATGATAAGGAGGATATGTCGGATAATCAGCGGGGACTCTTAGGTTTTTAAAATCAACTTTCATTTATTCTCTTTCTAACTACATCTAAAATTTTATATTTGTCTTCTTTTGTACGTGTCCAGTTACCATGATGTATATAAATATCATCTGGAATAGGAAATTTATCGTCTGTATTAACCCAGTGACCTTTTAAACCACCTTTGCCATCAGGTTGACCTGCAATATGACCAAAAGTAAAATACGTATTAGGTAACATACTCCATTTTACATGTATTTCTGGGAAGTTTTGTAGGTTTCTAAGTAAATAATTGGTGGTTCTTTGCTCTTCTTCAAATTTTTCAAGGTTACCTCTTACTGTATTAAAGAACGCTCGTGTCTTTTTATTGTTTCTTACTGCAAAAAAGCCGGTATTTACACCGCCAGGTCCATCGTTTTGAAAGACCATATCAACTGTCTCCATACGTTTAACGATATCATCATAAAAATCTTTATAAATTACAATATCTGGGTCGATAAACATAAAGATCTCATCGTCACCACACTCTTTTAGCTTATCATAAAAACAATTAGCCTTATAGTACATAGTTCCATGCCATCCATCAGAGCCAAACTCTGCAGTTTCACATAATTGTGGTCTATGTAATATAGTTAGTTCAATATTTTCGTTATGTTTAAACGAATCTAACAAATATTCATAAAGAAACTTCTTATGAGATGGTGTAAAAAGTGTATAAGCTTTAATTTTCATTTCTAAATAATTGATTTTCTAGTTCTATTTCATTAGCGAGTGGTGTCCACCACAGTACTTCTCCTGCAGATGGTCGTTTTAGAAGTACATTCTGTACGAAATGCCACCATTTACCCATTCCCGGGGTATTACTAGCGATATTTTCGTTGTGAGTTTTATAACGATCACTACCTTCCATAGACTCTGAGCTATGTTCAGGGTGAAAAATTACAGGAGGTTGTTTGTTTAGTATTTTAAAGTTACTATTCAATACACTAACAATAAAATAAACAGTATCCCAGTACGGTTTACCTAGATACATATTTGGATATAAGTGAGAATTTTTAAGCCACCAATCTTTTTTAAAAGCAAACAGATCAAATCCATGTACACTATAGGATTGAAGCTTAAGATCTTCATTTAAACTATCTAAACTATGTAAATGAACTCTAGAAGTGGGGTAAGTTTCAATATCTTCTTCTAATTGCTTAAAAAATGAAGCATTAAGCACAATATCATTATTTAAAAATACTATAAGATCGTTATCAGTTTTAGCTAATTGATCAATTAGCTTATTTACATATGGTAATTTACCATCTTGTTTTACATTTAACGTTTTAAAACCATCAAAATCTATTTCATCACCTTCCTCTATAATATTATATAGCGTTACGTTAGAATTTTTTTCTTTACATATACGTAAAGACTCGATACATAGAGCTTCTCTCTTTTCTAAATCAGCTTCTTGTTTAAAACTATTAATACCTATCGCAATTTTCATTTTACTATCTTATCTATAATCTCTTGCTTAGTTAATTGAGGTATACCTTGTACAGTTGTACCGTGTTTTTTAATAAACATATCGTATTCTTTACCAAGCTTTCGATCTCTTTCACCACCTGCATTAATTCTAGTTTCAGTTTCCGGGTGATTCATAATTAAATCATCTGAGTCTTTAATATCTGGAAAATACCAAAAACTAGGAATATAACCTGCATTAGCTATACGGTGTACATTCTCTACATCAAAGATATATCTAAATTTATTATCATATAACCCCGTATCTTCAATGCATTTTTTTGTTTTAAATGTAAACTCGTTACACATATGAGGATATAAATTAACTGTAACATCTTTTGAATATTGCAACTCAAGCTTAGGTGTTCTGTTTCCAGGTTCTCCTGACTCCCATGATGTACTTACAAAACAAAAATAACCAAACTTACTAAGTTCAGCAGCTTCCATATATTTTTTAAATATATCCGGGTCTTTGATTACCATATCATCTTCTAATGTAATATAATAATCCATATCTCTCTCCATTAAAAATCTTAAGCAATCATTTCTACAAAAAGATGGATAATAATTTTTACTATGCTGGATCCAATGCGCATCTTTATATTTACCTTTATATTCTTTACCACCATTAACTACTACTAGTTCATCTATTTGATCCATAGGTAATGAATCATATAAATCTTTAAAATAATGCTCTGCATTATATGTAGTAATACCAACTCCAACTTTCATATCGACTTAAAATAACTAATAACCTTATCTATACCATCATACTCTTGATAAGGATTTGTCACATCTATTTTATACTTACTTTTAAATCTTTCTACTCCATTTCGAAAATCTTTCATCCAATCTCCAGTTCTTATTTTAGATTTATCATGGTTATAATCTTGATCATTAATATATTCGTTACTGTTTTCTAAATCAATAAACCATCTAAAAGGAGGATGGTATTTTTTTGTTATAGCATGCATTGTATGATCTACATGTTCCATTGCATTGATATATTTTTCATCAAATAACCCTATATCTTCTAATACTGATCTATGATAATAAGAGCATGCTCCATATATGTTAAAGTATAAAGATACTTTTGTACCTCTTATATCAATTATTTTACGTGGATTTGGCTTATTGTTTATTTTATTGTCTTGACCGTGTAAACAATAATTAAAATGTTTTACTTTAGTTACTTTACTTGCTTTAATGTAAGCATTAAAAGCATTCTTTTTAAAAATAATATCATCTTCTACTAAAAATATATGCTCACATTTTTTATTAAGCAAATACTTAAAAGCTTTATTTTTAGCTTTACCAACACCTTCACGGCCCTTTGTTTTAATTATAGGTACGTCTCCTTTATTACATTCGTGGTTTAGTTCCCTGTTGTTTTCACCATCGTTTATAATAACAATTTCATCATACCAATCAGCCTGTATTGACTCCAAACATTTTTTAAAAAATTTAGGTCTATCACATGTAATTATTGCTATACCTATGGTTTCTCTCATAAACCAAACTTACGAAATAATTCTTTCTCTTTTTCTTCTTGATCTAAAGCTGCTTTTTGTTGAGTAACAAGTCTTTCAAGCTCATTTATATCATTAAAGATTGAAGATTCATCACCGTACATCTCTCCTTCCGGAGTTACATACTCTTGAACCATATCAATACGTTGTTGACCTTCGTTAGGTAACTCAATAATGCAAGGTGAATCGCCCTTTGGAAAGAAAATATCTGCTTCTGGGTTTTCTGTATATTGTCT
>TARA_A100001201_G_scaffold58007_1_pt1 | contig 14592 bp, 19 predicted proteins | sample TARA_A100001201 | Tara Oceans TARA_A100001201 (sample SAMEA2619872) | marine metagenome | biome: marine biome (ENVO:00000447); feature: surface water layer (ENVO:00002042); material: "saline water (ENVO:00002010), including plankton (ENVO:xxxxxxxx)" | depth 5 m | reverse complement strand
TAAAGAACTGTTACATAATTATATAGTAATGTAACAACTCTGTCAAGTATGTTTTTGTATCATCAATTACTCTTCAACTTTTCGGAAAGGTCTTCCCTCTTCATCAAACCCATCAATGTCAATATAGACTGGATCTCCACTAAAGTTATCAACTGGAGCAACTAACAAATAAGGTCCAGGAACTCTATCATCTTTAGGGCTATAAGTTCTAAATTGCGAAATATGAAAATGAACTGTAATAACTTTCTTGCCAGGATTACGACATGTATATCCAAGTTCTCTCATATGATATGTAATTTTATTATCACATCCAGGAACACCCATCGTGTAATTCATTTCACAAGATGTCAATACCGGTGTCTTAAAGATCCATACATCCTGTGATGCAGCATTATCAAAGGGTTCAATCTCCCAGTTCTTTCCATCCCCAGAAGTAATCTCCCAACGACTTAATGCATAAAATTGCATTAACATGTCAACACTATTAAAGTATCGAAGAGTATCATCAAAAATAATATCCGCATTTGAAACAATACAAATCTCATTCTCCATATGAGTATTACAATACTCAAAAAGATCTTGATATGTTGGGCGTTCTTTTACAACGACTCTTTCTATCTTAGGAGAATCAAAATTAAGTTCTGCATCTTCTTCCAAGAAAATATAAATCTTGTCGATATAATCGTTGGCAAGATTCTGATGGAGACAGTATAATAGTTCTCCATTCCTAATATGATTTAAGGAATTAAAATATTCAATAATTAAATTCATTGCTCAGAAATCCACTCCATAAGATTTACCTTTGGTTGCCAACCAAAAATTGTTTTTAATTTATCGTTATTTGCAAGAGTAACTCTAGACTCTCCGATTCTTGGTGGAATATTTGTTTGGTTATCAGAAATCGCATCTGCAATCTCATTAATAGAATAATTTACACCATTACCAACATTATACAACTGACCATAATTTTCATCATCAACATCTACCGTTGCCGCAAGCACATTAGCAGATACAACATCAGATACATGTGTAAAGTCTCTACGTTGCTCTCCATCACCAACAATCGTAAGTGATTCTCCTGCATCACGTTGACGTAAGAAGATACCGATTACAGGAGCATACTGCCCTTTGAGAGGTTGTCTTTCACCATAGACATTAAAGTATCTAAAGAAAACAGTCCTTACACCAAAAAGATCATTATACATTTTACAAAGTTTTTCACCAGCAACCTTTGATACCGAATAAGGATTTAAACAGTCATCCCGTTGAAGTTCATTATTGGGAGGTTCATTAAATCCATAACCCGATGAAGTGGAAGAATAAATGACTTTTTTTACTCCTGCTTCTCTAGCACACTGAAGAACAGTAACTGTACCAACACAGTTTACACTAACTGCTTCAATAGGATTCAAAATAGCAGGTTGAATTCTAGATTCTGCTGCAAGATGAAAAACATAATCAACACCTCTCATGGCATCTTTCAGAAGATGATAATCTCTAATATCACCTTTTATATTATCTGCCTTTGAGTTCCAATAAAATTCTTCATTAGATTCTGCACTCTCATTATCATAGCAGACAACTTCATGACCCATCTCAAGAAGTTTATCTACAATATGAGATCCAATAAATCCTGCTCCGCCAGTTACTAACGCTTTCATTCTTCACCTCTAGAAAAAACAACATCCACTTGAAAAAGTTCGCCATCCTTTAAATTATCAGTATCTCCATCCATCCAGATATGTTCATCAATAATCTCATGATTAGAAAATCCGATACTATCCATATATTCAATTACTTCATCAAATAAAGGACTTCCTTCATTATATTGCAACTTTGCTACTTCAAGAATAATATATGAAGCTTTTTTTACAGTATCTAATCCACCTTTAATAATATCCAGTTCAGAACCCTGCGTATCTATTTTTATAATATCAAATGTCTTATCAACTTCAGCAATAACTTCATCTAGAGTATGAGTTTCTTTTTTAACTTTTATACTATTATCATAATATTTTGTATTTTCCTTCATATAAGAAGTTCCAGTACACGTAGGATTTTTTGGATTCAAATGTAAAGTAACCTCTTTTTTACAATCACTTAAGAGAACAATACAGTGAGAAAATGGCAACCTATCTAAAATTTCTTCATTATTTTCGTTACCTTCCAGCATCAACAAATCAACATCTTTCCACAATCTCTTACAAAAAACAGAAAAGTTTCCATGATGTGCTCCAATATCTAACAAAGTATTGGGAGTATAACTTTTAGACAACTCAATCAAATAATTTTCAATAGTCATAGATAAACCTCTTCAAATTTAGAAACTACATTTTTTGGTGAATACTCTTGATAACAATTCCATTCTAAAGAATTTATTTCTTTCTTATCCAAATTTTTTAGAATATGAAAAATTTCAGAATAGTTTTCATAATAGATTCCCCTTTCGCCCAGAGTATCTATATGATTTCTTTCAGGAGATTTTTCATAAGTAATTATTGGCTTATTCCTAACCGAAAACTCTGCACAGGAAAGTCCAAAAGACTCACCAATATATCTCGCATGAAGCATAGCATCACAAGTATTAATAAATTCAACCTTAGTATTCATATTAGAAGATCCGGGCAAATATATTACTCTTTCATGTTCTATAAAAGGTTGAGTAAATTGAAATAGAAACCAGATGTCAGATCTTTCTTCCAAAACTTGCTGTATTGCTTGCTTTACAAAAGGTAAATCAAATGTTTCCCAACCACCATTTCTACCAAGAACTAAATCATCTTTAGGAATAGATAATTCCTCTCTCATATCACTTTCCACTTCCGGAACATGAACAATATAAGGAACATAAGGAACTGTATAGTTTGTTATTTTAGACAACCATTTTGATCCCATAGCATATACATCGCCATGAATCCAATCAGAGTTCCAATTTCCACTAATTGCATTTACAAGATTTTTTGATACAGAAGATATTACTCCATCAGGAGCTCCTCCCTTTTCCATAAGAAAATATTCACATTCATTTTTTGTCAGAATATCATCTATCTCATTCTTATTATCGTAAGAAAAAACTGGAAATTCTTTTTCAAATTTCTCTAAAACATCAATACTATTTGCAGGATGTGTTGATGGATACATGATAATTGGATCTACATTCAAATATTCTCGTGTCCAATATGCCCAATCATAGATTGCAACTGTTGTTCCTCTTAAGGACAGTGAATTGTCGTGAAATGCTATTTTCATTTTATTATAATAGAATTGATTAATTTGTTTTTAATTGCTGGATTATCCCAACTAATGCCATTTTGGTTAAGGTGATATTTTACCAAACCTTCTCCAATAAATTGCTTCCAACCATTTTGCCTGTACATTTCAAAGTTATCATATAATGAAGAATAAATGTCCATATTTTTTGATGAAGAAATTGCCAAATCACTATTTGGAGAATCACTCATGGCATAGCAATTTACATAATCCATAGACAAGTTATATAAATCAATATCAAATTTAATTATATCAATATCAAATCTACACCTAATGACAACATCATATGAAAAAGAATTCTCTCTTTCATATTGCATTTTCAATTGATTGGATCTTTGTATAGAAAAAAACATACTATGAACATTAGATGGTTTTGCTAGTTCATAGTTAACGTCATTAAAGGTATCAAAAACAATTTGAGGTTCATACAAAAATAAGGTCGGATCATAAAAGTTTTTAATTAAATCTATAGTATCTTCTCTCCAGTGATATGTCCTTCCATATGATAGTGTTGCAGGCAATTCCATTCTTTTATTTGACATAGAATCATCCCACCAGGTATGTACAAAGACATCTGGAGAATATTTTTGTAAAATATTTCTGTTGATGTGTATGTAACCATCCTCAAGATACCTTGGTTGACCAGAAATACAAAGTGCTACTTTCATTTTAAATTACTGACAAAATCACTACAAACAGCATAACAATTAATTACCTTTAATATTTCCCAACTAATATCACATTCTTCTGGCATAACAACAACTGTTGATGGAGTATAAATTTTTCCAGGATAAGACCATATATGTCCGTGACTAGTCATAGTGTAATCATCATTTTGATGCCAAAAATAATTGAAATTTGTTCTAGTCATAAAATCCAATGTATCGATGTCTTTACAGTGAATCCAAAGATATTGAGACCTTTTTGCCAATTCAAAAAATGAAATGACATTTTTTGGTTTATCATGCCCCAACCAAAAAATTTGAGATGCTGCATCATATCTCAAATCAATCTCCACATCATAACCATTTTCTATGCATTTATCAATCTGCCCAATAGTATTTTCAACATCTCTATTGGGTCCATTCACATTACCACGATGTGCAATAAGTCTCATACCAAATACTTATCAGAAGGAATAGATGGCCATCTTACAATAATCAATTCCGAGTCTTCTAGAAACTCAACGTCAGAAACTTCATTAGGTTCGTATATCCACATATCGCCTGCTTTAAAATGTTTGCCAGAAACCATGAGTTCTCCAGACACAATATAGTTTAACTCATTGGTAACTTTATGAGTGTGTGGATAAGTTTCACAACCTTTCCTGTGTTTGTGATGTGCCACTTCAAAAAATGGATTTTTAAAAATAGATGGTTCAAAGTCTCCCACGAACCAACCTGCTTTGAAGTCAGCAATATTTGCTTGTTTCACTTCTCTAACTCCTGAATACGAATCTGATGACGACCACCGTCAAATGTATGAGTTGCACAGAGGTAAAGATACTTATCTAGTGTTTCATAGTCAAGTCCCCTGGAGGGAATAGCAAAGAAGTTTGCACAGTTGTGGCGTATTGCCATCTGCATTGAGAATGTATCATAGATCAACGCAGAACGAATACCTTTATACTTATTGGCACAGATGTTCACTCCCTGACCTGTACGACAGAACCCAAACCCATAATCACAGTCTCTTTCATTAATAGACTTAACTGCCTGCGAAATGTAGTCTCTGTAATCACAATCCTTATTCAGGATAGTTCCAAAATCAATATACTCATATCCATTTTCCTCCAAAACTTTCTTAAAAATTTCTTTTGCTTCAAAACCAGAATGGTCAGAACAGACAGCAATCGGTTTATCACCCAAGCGACGAGTGACATTATCTTTGTAGAAATGAAACTCATCAGGTGTTCCAAAGACATGCATCTTATCCACCATTTCAGTGCGAATCTTTTTACCATCTTCAATCAGAAGGTTGTATAAAGGTGAAATGTAGAACTCATTTTTAGTCCTCAGGTCACGTTCGATCATCTCTCTAGCATACTTACAGAAGTCAGAACCTTTCTTGAAACCATAGATACCTACACAAGCATCATTACTAATCGCTTTCTTTTCAGCAGTCTCTGTCACAAAACCATTCTTATCTACCTTTGCATAACTGTAGTTTGAAGAATTTGACTTGAAGGTGAGAAGAAGTCCATCACCATCCAAGTCATTCATAATGTGAGGATTAAAAACAGGTCTAAACTCAATATCCAAAGTATGAATCACCAGAGGCGCATCATTATCAATATACTCTTCAGCATATAGACAACTACAAACCGATCCATCTGTAAGTTTATCGAGAATAACTACTTTGATGTCATCGCCAAACTTCTTACGCAGAAGTTCATCCATATGAAAGTTGTATACAGTCTCATCTCTAACCACAAAAATAAGATTACAACCTTCATAATCCAAACAATCTAAAGAAATATCAATAAGATGTCTATCTTTAATATTAATTAATTGTTTGGGAACTTTGAATCCCTCCTTAATAAATCGACTTCCCAATCCTGCCATGGGAATAAGAATATTTGGTTTCATATTTACTTACCAATAATTTCAGTTGTTTTTAGATGAGCAAATTCAATCCAGTTGTGGATATCTCCTTCATTCTGTAGTAATTTATGCAAGAAACAAGATGCAAATATATCACCAGCTCCCAATACATTTACATTTTTAAGCATCATTTCTTCAGGCAACTTATAAAAAAATTCAGTATCTCCATTAGATACAATACTGCCGGATGAACTATGTAAAATTACCCATCCCTTTGTTGCTTCAGTATATTCAGAAAGACTACCGTCAATATCCTCGTCTGAAATAAACAAATAATCTACGTTTTGAAGTAAATCTTTATTTACAGGTTTACCGGGACAAATATCAGCAGTAATAATACCATCCAAAGCAGGTATAAAATCATGTCGTGTCATCTCATTGAGGTAAATAAGATGATTAATTTTTGAAGAATAAATTTTTGCTTGATGTTGAACTAAACTGAGATTTACTTTTGAATATCTTTGTGCAGCAAGTTTATCAATATAAATCAGTGCCTGACCTACATCAATTGGAGATAATCCAACATCTAAGGTAGGATCAAGTTCCAACAATGCTTTCCAAACATTTGCCATAGATCCTAAAGTTTTCTTTTCACTATTCCCATCAACAATAGTGTCAATAGTCAAGTGCCCATAAAGTGCAACGTCTTTCATTAGAATTTTTCCTTTAAATCAAGTTCGTAAATTTTATCAATGACTTCATCATAAGGAACAAATGAAATCAACCCCTTCAACTCAAGTGTATCATAAAGATGCATAATAGCATTCTTTCCTCCTTCTGTTGACAGAATATTTGCAACATCTCTCACACATCTAGGAGAATCTCTACAGCAATAAGGGTACTTGACTTTTTTCATAATACCAATATCAAAGAGATCATCACCAACATATGCAGTATCTTTTTCCGTACAATCATATTGTTTCAAAATATCATCAAGATAGTTTGCTTTATCACTATGGAAACCAGATCCACGATTAGCAATAACGTGCAAGTTTCTATTCTCAAGAATGCTAACATTATATGGGTCACCAGTTAAAAATACAACGTTGACTCCAATTGCACGGAATCGTTTAATTGCAGTCCAATCCTTATCACAAAAAGTTTTAAGTTTGACCGTACCTTCACGATCATAATATTTGACACCATCTGTCATGATGCCATCAACATCAAGAATTAAAAGTTTAATTTTCATATTTAATCAAAAGCGAAAGATCTATAATTGGCTCTATATGCCAATTCTGTGGTTATATTTGGTAGTGATATATTAGTTTTTACGGATCCAATATCCAATTCATCTGGATACTCACACTCAACAGGAGATTCTGTAGGAATAACATCAATACCAATATCATTTAAATATATTCCAAGTAAAGACTCTGGATGAGGATTTCCAGTATGCATTATAGGAGTTTTGTGTATATACTTATTAATATTTTTAAATAAGTTAGCATACTTAGACATTGAGACACTTGTTCCCATACCTATAATATCACTTTTTCCCATAGGATGAATTTGTGGAAAGTTCCATTTGTAAGGAATCATAACAGAGTTATCATCCATTTTTTCCAAATCTAAGTTAATACTTTCCAATCTTCTTACGAAAAAGAAATCAGGTCTCAATCTAAAAACATAATCATATTTGAAATTATTTTCTTTTTCATATTGTTCTCTCAATCTATTTGCGTTGTAAATATTACACCACATTTTAGATATGGGTCCACCAAATTCATATTCAGAATCTAAGTGTTCATAGTAATCATGCTCGTTAATAATAATTTTTTTCGGTTTATACAACCTATTAAATTCTAGCAGATTCTGATCTCGCCCATTTTTGTTTGGAGATCCAAAAAAGAAAGTATCAACTTCATAGATATCAAAAAAATTTTTCTTGAAGTATGGAAAAGTATCTTCAAAATTTCTAATTCTTCCAGAAAAACATGCAGCAATTTTCATGTTAAAACTCCGGTCATTTGTTCAAATACACCATCTAAAGTAGGTTTCTTTTCAAATAAAGGTTCTTTAAGAATAGATTGATAAAGATTATTGTCATTATCTATCCTAACAATATCCTCCAACATAGATTCCATATCAGAATAATCACTTAGATTTAAAAAACCTTTTGTATTGAAGTCTCTATGACATTCCGTATCAGAATAATAAATTGGAATATTGCCTGCTATCTTTGCATGTAATAGTTTTTCAGTATACCATCCACCAGGAGCAGCATTCTCAAAACAAATAGAAAACTTATAATCAGAAATTACTTCCATTTTTTCAAGTTCTCCAGCATGACTATTATTTTGAGGAATCCGCATCTTATGACACTTCCCATAACAATCAACATCCTTATATCGGTTGACCATATCTATCATATCAATTCTATTCTGATATGGCACACTAAAAACTGTACTACAAAATTTAGTTTTTTCTCTTGAGGCAAATGGATTCTCTTCAGTAAAATAATCAACAGGTATCAACCATCCAGGATTACCCCATGTTCCAGTATTGAACCAGTCAACATAAAACATCCATAAAGGAATTCTAATATTCTTAGAATCATATGAATCAAAAAAACTAGTGATAGAATAATCACATTCATTAAAGTTCGGTCTTGGAGAACTTTCTCCATTAAAAAATATTTTTATACAATCATTATATGATCTATGTGATTGACCAAAAATATTATAAATCAAACAATCACAATCTTCAGGATTACTGACAGATATGTCCTCAAATACTTCCTTGAATAAAAATGTTATAAGGTTATGGTTATAATCAAACCCTGGCCAAAAATCAGCAAAAGAAATTTTCATAATTAATTTTGTATAGTTGTTTGAAATCTTGGATTTTGAACTGCAAGTGCAGGTTCAAACCAATAATTGTTTAAATTAAATTTTTCTATTAGTAGATTAAAAAAGAAGTCTGATCCAGTATTACAATACTTAAGTTCCGACAAAACTTTTTTTGCTCCCATATTGCTTATCAAATATGCATGAGTGCATCTAGATCCATTAATTCTATAAACTCTTTTACCTTCAGATGTTGGTGCATGTAACCCACAGCATGTTCCTACCCATGCAATATCCCAGTCATCAGGAAGTTGATTATAAGATTGGGAAAATTCCTTCACAAAGTTATCACATAAAATTACATCATCCTCAAGAACCAAAGCATATTCATACTTTTCTGCAACTTCACGAATAATTTTTACATGTTTTAAAGAGAGAGATATTTCAGAGGGTTTTAGTTTTCTACCATAACCCTCCACTACTTCAAATATTTTTGGGAAATCACTTTTGATTTTTTCTTCGGACCATGTTTCTTTATCATAGTCACAAACAAATTCATAGTCAAAAATATTTTCTTCAGATAAAACCTCAATAAGTTCTTCTTTCCTATCCGTCAATTTGTCCCAATGACAAATAAAAATTTTATCAATCATCTTTTTTGACAAAGAAAAGACCTCTAAGATTAAAATGATTGTCTTTATACTGTGAATTATATTCTAATGCATCTTTGTATGCAACCTCTCTCAACTCTTGAGTAACTTTTTCGTCATACTCAAATCCATATCTTTTCAAATTTTCAATCCAATATTCTTTTGGTTGGCAATTAACATGATGATGCCCAGGTTGCCCAGGTTCTGCATATGTAATTGCAAGATGCTTTGCATAAGCAAATACTTCCAAGAAATTATCCCTATAGTCCTCATCAACGTGCTCTACAAATTCACAAGACCAACAAAGATCATATCTATCTTCCGTCTCTAAAGTTCCAACAGAAAAATCATGATAAAAAATTTGATCCGTAAAAAGAGAATTTTCTACAACATACTTGGATCCATCAACACCAACTACCTCATCACAATGTTTGTTGAACTCTTCAATGGCATGACCCATTCCACATCCAACATCTAAAACTGTCTTAATATTAAATTTTTTACAAAGATATTCCCACAAGTGTGGGGTATATGTTGCTGGATCTTTCTCAATTATAAATCCACCAACATGACCTTCGTTGACCATAGTGAGGTCATCAGTAATATGCATTAAATCCATTAGTTAAACCACTCCTTTCTCCATTGTTGACCACCAGCAAAGTGGCGGATAATTACATCTTCTTTATTTACTTTGTTAATCAAAAACTCACAGTTGGATTCTCCTTCTAGTTCAGTAACGTTCCAGGCAGTAGGAAGAATCTCTACATGCTCATAAAGTTCTTCTAAAGAATAGACAGTCCATTCAGTTTTATCAGAATGCCATCCATAATCCGGAAGATTCCAAAAAGGTTCATCAGAGTGTCTTTTAATTCCAGCAAGAGAATACCAGGATGCCTGTTCCCTAAACTCATGCCAGAAACTATTCACATAACCAAATCTTTCATGTCTAGATACAGCATCATTTAATGCTCTATACCTATCTTCGGAAAGAATATTAGCAACCAACTGGCGAGACCAATCATTAATTTTGATAGAATAGTTACCCATACAATGAGTATTACCAGAATCAATAGAATATGAAAAGGATTTATTTGTCTGATACAGTTCATCAATATTTGCGATGCACATATCAGCATCTAAATGTGTAACAATATCTCCATCAGTAACATATCCCTCTTCAAGCATCTGCTCAAGAATAGTAAACTTTAACCAAGTATAATTACCTCGATACTTATAGAGGTTTTCTTTCAATTCAAGGTATTCAAATCCATGCTTATCAGCATATTCTTGATTTCTTGGAGACATATAAGTGTCAAAGAACTGCTGCCTTTGATCAGCATAAGAACCAAAGACCAGTAAAACTTTTTTCATTACACCCGTTTAATAATGTTTTCAAAGACACCTTGAAGAGAAAAGTAATCTTGATAAAGTTCTTGACCCTTCTTCAACATCTCATTATATGTATCATCAGAAATATTCTTCAAAATACTGTAGGTATCTCCAATATGATCATCATCAATTATAACACAAAATTCTTCCCAGTCCAATTCATCAGACCAAGGAAGTGCATGATCGTCGGAAATATAAACAGGAACTGTTCCAAGTTGTAATGATTCATAAAGCCTAAAACTAGTGGTTCCATATCCTCTAGGACACAAAGAAAACTTAGAGGCAGACATAACATCAAGGAAGTTATTCAGTTTCTCTTCTCCAACATTAATGTCCCAATTACCTGCTTTGACCAAACAATCATCTTTACCACGAAATGCTCTTACCATATCAGTCCTAACCCAGTAAGTATTAGAACCAATAAAGGAAGCAAAATATTTGTGCTCTTGTTTAGGAGTTTCTGGAATAGAAGAACACACTAATGGAATTGGGATTACATTTCCCTTTTTACGATTTCCTCCTGCAGAGAAAATCATAGTATCTTCTGGGAAATCTTCAAAAGGACCATCATCTTGCTGACAAACAGTAAAATAACTACCATCAGATTTGAGAGTATTATTTAAAAGTTCCTGAAGATCTGGATATGGTTGTCCTGCCCAAATTCTATTACAAAAAATATTTGACCAAAAGATATCAATATATTCTCTTTCAGGTTTGCTCTTTAATTTCTGATATTGAGTATAAAAATATTCCTCAAGATAATCTCCCTGATGATATGGAGGATATGTTGGGGTAAGAGACTTTGGTCTCAGATAATTTTCATTCAAATAAACCACAATCCTTCCTCCTTAAACTTATTAATTTTAGTTTCTACACCGACCATCCAATTATTATGAACAATCATGGCGTTTTCTTTTTTACCCTGCTGATAATAAACATTACCATTTGGAAACAAATCTTCTGACAATAATGCAATATTATCATGATACTTGGAAAGACCAATACGATTCATAATCAACTGATCATCATCACTTTCGTCAGCACCACACTCTTCAATCAATTGACGACACTCAGGAGTCTCATTAAATACCATAAATCCAGTACAGATTGTAGACCCAGGAGCATCAGTTTGAAATAGTACTTCATCATGACCCGTAAGAATTTCTACAGGATTTTCTTTGAAAACAATATCAGTATCAACCCACATAAGATTGGGATGTTCTTTATGAACCTGACTGATGATTTTCCATTTATGTCTAACTACGTTCCTGAATCCACTATTACTATTAAATGTCCAATCCTGATATTCTTTTAGGTCACTATTCATATAAAGGAAAGCACCTTTATATCCCTCAAGAATAAAAGATTTATAAACATCTTCATCCATACATGCAATAATAAAGTCATCCATGTTGATGCCCACGTTCTCAGCAGACTTCAACATATTCAAACAAATATCATGACATCCAGAATTAAGAAAAGTTAGAAATTTCATTGATCTTTATACCATTCGTAAGTTTTTTGAATTCCTTCTTCCAAAGAAATTTTTGGTTTCCACCCAAGAGATTTAATTTTAGTTACATCCAAAAGTTTTCTTGGAGTTCCGTTTGGTTTAGCAGTATCCCAATTTGTAGATCCAGGAAATTTAGTTACTTTAGAAATTATTTCTGAAAGTTCTTTAATTGTAATATCTTCACCAGTTCCAACATTAATAATTTCAGAACTATCATAATCTCTCATACAAGTATAACATGCTTCAGCAAGATCATCGACATGGAGAAATTCACGTCTTGCAGATCCATCACCCCAAAGATTTACATCAGGCCACCAAGGACCACCCATATCAATAGTATATCCATCAGTAGTTGCATGATGATACTTAGCAATCATTGCAGGTAACACATGAGAGGTCTCTAAATCAAAGTTATCATTAGGACCATATAGATTCGTTGGCATCAAAGAGATTGCATTAAATCCATACTGCTTACGATATGCCTGACACATTTTAATACCAGCAATCTTTGCAATCGCATAAGCATCATTAGTAGGTTCAAGAGGACCAGTCATAAAATACTCTTCCTTAATTGGTTGCTCACACATCTTTGGATAAATGCAGGAAGAACCCAAGAATAAAAGTTTTTTAACACCAAACTTACGAGCAGCATGAATAACATTTGATTGAATCATCAAATTATCATAAATGAAATGTCCAGGATAATCTTTATTAAATCCTATTCCACCAACTTTTGCAGCAGCAAGATAAACATACTCTGGTTCATTTATTCTAAAAAAAGCTTCAACATCTTCTTGACGACGCAAATCCCAACGTGAAGATGGTGATGAAAGAATATTTGTATAACCCTTCATATGAAGCATACGAACGATTGCAGATCCTACTAGTCCAGTATTACCTGCAACATAAACACGACTTTGAGTATTCATAATTTTTCCAGAATAGAATTAAGTAATTGAATTTCTTTATTGTCAATGAAATGATTATTTCCTAGATAGATTCCATTATAATGTACAAAATCAACATTCAAATTTTCTTTTTGAGTTTCGATATTATAACCATTCAAAAAAGGTTGTTTCAAAAGATTTCCACCAATAATTGGTCTGTGCTCAATACCATTTTCATCAAATTTACTTCTTAAAAATTGTGCGGTATGGCGATCTTTACATAAAAGAGGAAAACAAAAATTACTTACAAAATCACTATACTCAGGAATTACAAATTTACTAGAATATTCTTTTATAAGATTCGTAAATTTGAAATAATTTTTATTTCTTTTTTCAATATACTTATCAAGTCTTTTTAATTGAGATGTTCCCAATACTGCACTCAATTCAGTATTTCTAAAGTTATATCCATCTGTCACAAACATAAATTGTTTAGATATTTCAGGATACCTATCAACATAAGTTTCAAATTTTTCAGATTCTCTTGCTAACCCATGAGATCTTTTTATCCTCATCAAATCATACAAATCATAATTGTTAGTGGAAATCATTCCACCTTCAATTGTTGATATATGATGTCCAAAATAAAAACTAAAAGTAGATCCCAAACTATCAGATCCTACCTTGGTTCCATCAGGATTTTTACATCCATGTGATTCGCATACATCATCTAAAATTATTGCTTTAGGGAATAATTCAGAATACTTGTCTCTATTTGCAGGATATCCTATAAGGTGTGTGATAAAAATGAGTTTTATATCAGGATGTTTTTTTGCAATATATTCCAAATCCTCTTCACAAAAACTAAAGTTTTGAAGATTAATATCACAAAAGATGGGAGTAAATCCTAGTTGAATTACTGGGCCAACATTTGTTACCCACGTATCTGCGGGCACTAAAACTTTATCTCCATCCTTCAATCCATACAACTCCTTTACAGATGAAAGAAGAAGATAATTAGCAGTACTTCCAGAAGAAACATATAAGGAATGTTTAGATCCTAACCATTCACTCCACTCAGATTCAAATTGACGAACCTTTGGACCATTAGTAAATCTGTCCGAGAACAGGCAAAAAGATGCCATTTTGACTCTATCAGATAAAGTCAAATTATCTTTCATCAAGGGCCATTTTTTATTCATAAGACTCATAGCGACACATTTCAGCAACCAATTCCTTAAAATCTATTTTAGGTTCCCACCCAAGTTTTTCCTTTGCCTTGGTGGCATCACCCAATAAAGTTTCAACTTCAGCAGGTCGGAAATATTTAGAGTCAACTCTAACAACTACTTTTCCAGTTTCTACATCAATTCCAACTTCATTCAGTCCGTCACCTTCCCAACGAATAAGCATCTCAAAATTAGGTGCTGCTTCCTCAACAAACTGACGAACAGAATATTGTTTTCCTGTGGCAATCACAAAATCTTCAGG
>TARA_A100001201_G_scaffold7525_2_pt1 | contig 14604 bp, 22 predicted proteins | sample TARA_A100001201 | Tara Oceans TARA_A100001201 (sample SAMEA2619872) | marine metagenome | biome: marine biome (ENVO:00000447); feature: surface water layer (ENVO:00002042); material: "saline water (ENVO:00002010), including plankton (ENVO:xxxxxxxx)" | depth 5 m | reverse complement strand
AAAAAAAAAAACGCAAAAAGAACTTGACCCAGTCACCGGATCTGTGCTAATATAAATACATATATGACAAGTTGGAATAAAGGCAAGACAGGATTGGCGGCCGGTTGGACACCGGAACGAAGACGTGTCGCCAGTGAACGGCAACGGGCCTGGTGCAAGGCCAATCCCAACGCCAACTTCTTCAAATATGACAAGACATCGAGATGGAAGACCGGACCTGATCCCGAAGTCCGTAAACACTATTATCGTTTTTTACGGATGCGTTGCCAAGCCAAGTATTGGTGCCAGGAATGGAGCATACTCTGGGAGGACTATCTTGATCTACTAAAAAGTTCATCAGCGAAGTGGGGCCGGACCAAGGACTCCCACAACCTGGTGAGGATCAACACACAGGATGGCTGGCACCTGTCGAATGTGCAGTTGATGAACAGGCAGGAGGCCATGCGTAGGAAGAGGGCGGTGGACAGCCAAGGCCGTGTGGTCAGAAGACGGAGACGCAATGAGCAACAGAGATAGGATCGAGGCCAGGAACCAGTTGATCCGGGCACTCCACGAGGCCACGCAGAAGCAAGAACAAGACAGAAAGGCGAAACGCCGTAAGGAGGAAAAAAATGTTAGTGAAAATAAAAAGCGTCCGGGTGTTTAAGAGCCTGCACGGCGGACACGATTGTTTCAGGATAGATGGTGAACATCAGGATGAAACAGGAGAATGGGTGCAAGGCAAGACATTCGTGGATCCCAACATGGACAACGCAGGCAACTGGTTGGAGATCTGTGAAGCAGGAACCCAATTCAGGGGCAAGACCATATTGGCGGACTATGTCCACATGAAAAATCGTGCCAAGGGCATCTATGATGCGGACAGCCGACCGCATATCGTGGAGATAATGGACGACTGATCGCGTGAAAAACAAAAAAAATCAAAAGGCCAAAGTCTATCACTTCCCGGAACAGCCAAAGAGGCCCAGGCAGATGGATGATTTTGAATTGCTACAGGAACTATACTATTGGGGCAACCATCATTGCCACGGCAACCTGCGTTGTGAACGCAGTTTCCAGGAGATATATTGGACCCTGTATGACAGGATGTTGTTTCCTGACAAATATCGAAAATGAAAACAAAAAAATTTTATCACAAAACATCGATCAAAACAGATCCGGACCAATTGTTGCGGATGTATTGGCCTGACCAAGTGCTGACCCGAGAGACATTCTACAACACTGAAAGGGGGTGGCAGATAGCCGCAGTGGTGCAGGTGCAGAATCCTGCATTGTTGGACCGCCACGATCACGAATTTTGGAATATGATGTTTGATTGCGACGAGGCCAAAGGTGAAATCAACATCACCGTTAAATAGTAAAAACAAATTAGGAGAAGCCAATGCCAAACAAAGCCAAACTCACAACCAGGGAGAGATCAAGTTCCAATGTAAGTTCGGACAATCTCAACAAAGGATCTGAACTTTCATTCGCAGAGGTAGACAGCAATTTTATAAATCTACGGGACCAGAGCATAGCCATATCGGATGGATCCACAACCACAGACATTGACGCAGGCGAGACGATAACATTCTCCGGAGCATCAGTTTCCGGCAACACCGTGACGATAACAGGCGGCAGTAGTAGTGCCTCGGGTGGCAACCTGGCGGACCTACAGGTCAACGGCACAACACTATCACCTGTCAGCACCAATGATGACCTCAATCTTACTGCCAATGGCACAGGAGTGGTTGATGTGGTCAACGCAAAATTCAGCACAGGCACAGCAACGGTATCATCGCACGTCACAACATTCAACACCATAGACGGTGGTTCCAGCAGTGGACCATCTAGGTTGTTGTTGAAAGCCACCGGTGGCACAAATGCAGTGGGAGGTAGGGATCTCAACACCATACATTTTGAGTCGCATAGTGGAAATTATATTTTCCAAAAAACAGGCGGAGGCACTCCAAACATAACAACAGAAATAGGTGGTGCACAAGAGATACAGATCAGTGCCCTCGAGGCACTCAATGAATCAGGCATCGTGATTAACGGAAACACGGATGGCAAGATAACAATGGGGCAGGCGGTAGATGTTGGTGTATTAACTTTTGCCAAGGATGGAGTAATATCAACTCCAGCCACAGGAGGAGCAAACACCTTGACAATCACAACACAAGGTAATGGCAACATGGAACTTGCGGCGGAAACAATTACAATCAATAGTTCGGTAAATGTCAATATGGAAACATTTCATATAAGGGGCAACGAAATCAGAACCAGCCAATCAAACGCAGACATAATGTTGATACCCAATGGAACGGGAGGCATACAGATGCAAACAGCCAAAGTAATAATAACAAATCTGCCAACATCCAATCCCGGAGTGGCCGGACAACTATACAACGATTCTGGCACATTGAAGATTAGTTAAGAACAAAAGTCACATAAATATTCTTGTTATAACAAAAAGGAGATTATCCTAAATGGCCAAAGCACAATTAGTCACTAGAGCGACAACATCAGGAACAAACACTGAAAACCTAAACAAGGGTTCCGCACTCACACACGCGGAAATGGACAAGAATTTAATTGGATTGAGAGATGCCGGTTTTGGCATAGCAGACGACACATCAACGGTATTATCAGTCACAAACGACAAAACAATCACCATAGCAGGTGGCACAGGTATCACAACAGCACTTTCGGGAGATACACTAACGATCACCAACAGCGGTGGAGACATCACATCGGTGGTTGCAGGAGATGGTCTTGCGAATGGTGGCACTACAGGTGACGTGACATTGAACATAGGCGCTGGCACAGGCATAGACGTGGCGGCTGATGCTATATCAGTCGATGTTTCGGACTTCATGACCAATGGATCCAACAATAGGGTTGTCACTGCCACAGGCACTGACGCCATGAACGCAGAAGCCAATATGACCTTCGATGGTTCAACATTGGCAGTCACAGGCAACATCACAGCAACTACTTCAATAGCCAACGATGCAGTATCAATTTCAGATAACCTAATTCAGGCATCGAGATCAAATGATGACCTCAAAGTCGAGCCATCAAGCACAGGACAAGTGCTGGTTGGTGCAGGAACCAAACCTTCTGATGCATTGGGAAGCACAAGATGGGCACACGGATCGAACCTACTAAAAGAAGATTTAGCATTGGATCCCAGTTCAATCACCAGCAGTGGCGACAGGATTTATGCGAACACAAGATTTTTGAATTTAAAATTAACAGAAGGAAATGGATCCACTGAAAGTAATAACAGCCATTTGAGATTCAGACAAGCAGATGCTATCCAATTTGATGTCAATGGACAACTATTAACAGCACAAAATCGTTATAGAGGCATTCAAGGAAATTACAATGTTCAAACGGTTAGGAATACCAGTTCCAATGCCGGCAAAATTTCAAATGTCCTTGGCGTGATGGTAGAGGCGGACGTCGCTACACAATCCAGCAAAGGTGCCCTAACCATTGACACATTGAAAGGCTTTGTTAGTTCACCTTACCTGCAGGAAAATAGCGATAGTGAGGTGCTTACCGTCAGTGAAATAAAACACTTTGAAAATGCAAGTGATTTCGATGGAACCACACCTGTGGTCACAGACGAATATGCCTACTACGCAGGCACTTTACTAGGCACAAACAAGTTTGCTTTTTTCGCCGCGGACCTAGATGCCAGATCAGCGATAGGTAAGTTAGACTCATACAGAGAAAGTATCAATGCACTTACAAATTCAGCCACGATAACGGTTGATTGTTCATTGGCACCAGTCCACACGGTCACAATAGCACAGACAGGCACACAATTCAATTTCAAAAACCTTGGCACAGGACAGACAGCAACGGTCGTGGTCAAACAGGATGGCACAGGAAACAGGACAGCAACATTCACAGAAGAAGATTCAACAGCAATCAAGTTCCAGGGTGGAGCACCAACACTTTCAACAGGAGCAAACGCGATTGACGTGATCACGGTATTCAACACCGGATCAGAAGTATTGGGTAATTGTGCCAAAGCATACGCATAATAAAAGGAGAATAGTAGGATGCCTTTAGGATTTGCGAAATCAACATTCACATACGCCGCCGCTTCGGCAGGAGCCGGCAATAGTGGATTCTATCAATCAGAATTTTTTGACAGCGACTCGCAGAAAGCGGCCCATCCCATGGTGGACATAGGTTCCGGCAACAACTGGCACGGCATAAGCGATTTTGGCAAGATGTCTATGATGTTTTGGATGAAAGGCACAACCAGCAGTTTAGATTCTTCATATAACAACCAAGTGATTTTGAGGACACTGGCATCCAGTTCAGGTGACAACGGCAACTTTGCCGAAGTGACAGCCAGTGGATTTGTGATTGGTTCACAAAGAGTAAACAGCGCCTTCAAATTGATCATCTGGCAACCTTCAAGTTTCAGTTCCAATTATCTAGATGATGAATGGCATCATTTTGTTTTTGAATTGAATGGAGCCAGTTCCAAAGTATATGCGGATGGTGTAAACAAATCATCAGAAGCAACACTACCCAGCGATGGTGACAACAACCCAGCAGGCACAACCAGATACGCATTTGTTAGTGGATCAACATCCAGCGCCAACAATGCCAGTTACAGCGGATTCAGAACAGGCAAATTGCAATTTGCAGATGTATGGATGAAGTTTGGCAGTGGCAACGCATTGGTATCAAACATAGGAAGCATCTACTCATCCGGTTGGGTGGATCTTGGTGATGATGGGACCATAAGCGGCACACTTGCTGATCCTGATATATTTTTAAGTGTTGATAGTGATGCATTGGCCAGTGATTTAAGGAGTGGAGCATCTGTGTCTGTGTTGAAAGGAACTTCGAACGCAAACCTAATCACATCCAGCACAGGAGGAGCAGACTAATGGCACATCACGCATTCGCCATCAATGAAATGGTCAAGATCTATGATAGATTTGGCAGAAACAACATTGATGCAAAAATTATAACACAACCCAACAGCGACAATCAATTGTATTTGATAGAATATGTTGGAAGCAATGAATATGGATTGACAGGACAAGAGCGTGTCATACCAAGCGACATTCAGAAGGCAGATGTATAATGACAACTTGGCCAGCATCAAACAAGGCATCCACAGCCAATCTTGACAGCGGATCAGACAAACCAAGACTGGCCCGTGCCGACATAAAAGACAATGTTGACAATGTTAATGACATAATAGATTTCTTCGATGGTGCTTCTCCGGCAGACGGAGACATCTTTGTCTATAATAGTTCAAACGCCAGGTTTGAAAAAAACACATCCAATTCAAAATTCACCAAACTTGTCCAAACACCCAAAGAAACGATCAATGCCATATCAGCAAATTCAGGCAGTGTGAATGTTGATGCCACAGCGGCACCAGTGCATACAATGACTTTGACTGACAACACAACATACACATTCACCAACATGACAGCAGGAACCAGTGTATTGTTGATAATCAAAATTAATGCCGCAGACAAGACAGCAACCTTCACTTCCGATGGTTCAACACTTGTAAAGTTTCCAGGAGGCGCTCCAACTTTGACCACCACTAGTGGCAACATAGACATAGTGCAGGTGTTCTTCGATGGCACTGACTTCATAGGCAATATCACACAAAGGATATCGTAATGCCATTTGGAACAAGAAGGTTCTTGACCGCTGGTGGCAGGACCAGTCCTTCAACACAGATAATATTTTCACTTGACTCCACAACAGAAGCCACAGGAGTCACTATATCCAATGACACAAACGGCAACACCGTGTTGGGCAATGGCAGTTTTGGAACCAGCACAACAGGTTTGAGAACAAATACGGGCACGGGAACTTTCCCAAATGCACCAATGGTGGTTGAACTTACGCCCGGCAGGGTATACACCATTGCGGTGCTACAAGACCGCAGTGCGTCAAATCCATCTAATCATTTTCCCCGAGCCTCTACCTCCAATGACTCCGCGGATTTGGTTTTGCGTTATGGTAACCTATCAAGCCTCGCCAATCCGCCAGAACAAAACACTGAAACTCTGTTCACCTTAACATTGGATGAAGATGACATGGGCAGTGCGGAGCCTGTCAGCGGTGTTATAACATATGAGAATGCACCTTTCGTAGACAACAAGATAATAGTGCAAGAAGGATTCAGTGTTCCCACCACACACGCCAACTTTCTTGATCTCACAGGAGGTGGTTCCCTACACACAGCAAAAGGCCTTTATGTGAGAGGTGTGGGTATCACAGGTGGGAAGTTTGGGGTATCGGTCACAGAAGGATATTTTCTATAAATATTCATGTAATATTACAACAGGAGAAACAATTATGTCATCAGCATCAAATTATCTTGAGAATGAAGTGTTAGATCATGTTCTTGGAAAAACAGCAAGAGATTTTACTTCACCATCAACATTAACAATAGCATTGTTCACAGGCACAGCGTCAGATGTGTTAGCGGCTCTAGAAGCAGGAACTGGTTCAAGATCAGGCACAGGCAACTGGGGACACTATGAAGTCACAGGTGGAGGTTACTCAAGGAAAGCAGTATCCTTCAACGCGGCTTCAGGTGGAAGTGCGACAACATCAGGCGATGTGACATTTGACACGGCAACTGCCAACTACGAAAATGCGGCAGGGTCAGGTTCAAGTGTGACTTGCATCGCAGTGATGGATGGAACATTCACACCAGATGGATCAACAACGCACACTGGTAATGTTTTATTCTATGGACAATTAGACAACGCCAAAGAAATACTTTCCGGAGACACATTCCAAGTATCAGCAGGAAACTTAACTATCTCCCTAGCGTAATAAAAGGAGTTTAGTGTCGTGGCAACTAAAGGTCTTATAGACACATCCGCCTATGTGTTAGGCGATTATCAGGATTTAGGTTATTACAATCCACAGAGAAGTGTGGGCAAGTATATCGCCAACGATTACATTGCCGCGGACTATTTCTTTGAAGGATTAGAATTAACTTCATCATTTTCAGTTTCGGCACAAGGAACAAAAGACTTCACAGGGGCAACCCTGACTGCCAGTTTCAGTGTGTCCGTGTCGGCGCAGAAGTTTGACTTTGCATCAGGATCAATAACATCAAGTTTTGGCATCTCTGTTTCTCCAACAAGAATAAGATCATTTGCATCTTCAACTTCTGCGGCGTTTACATCCACACAACAAGGAAACGCCACTTTTGTTTCTGGAACCACTTCAAGCATAACAACTTCTTCAGCACAAGATGGAAATGCCACATTCAGAAGTGTGCTGAACTTGCCTGCTGTGTTGACACAAACACAGATAGCAGGAGAATTGTTCTTTGGTGAACCAATAGACATAACTTGGGAAAGTTTCAAAGAGAGTGATATCATTGACAGGACTTGGGACGAATGGTATGGTGATGCTTGGGATCAAGGTGGTGTATTATTTGTAATCAACACCATAGCAAAAGCAATTGGTGGATACAGGGCATTTGGCCAGGCAACAATAACTCCATCATTCAGTGTTCAAATAACTCCTACCAGAATCAGACCTGGCGTGGCCTCAACATCCGCGGCATTTCTAACCGCTGTAAATGGCAACTTCACAGCAGGTGGTGAGACCACAGCCACATCAAGTTTCACACAGACAAGTGCCGCACAAAGGATAAGAGGAGGCACAGGATCTTTCACCGCTGTAGGTTCCGTGGTGGCATTGGCCAATGCAACATTTGACATATCACAAACAATCGCAAGTGCATTCTCTACTTCTTCAAATGCTAATGCAACATTTGACCTTGCATATGGACAAAACAACACCGCACAATTTTCTACATCTGCAAATGGTTCTGCCCAATTCAAAGCAACAATATCAGTCACGGCATTCAACACAACCGTATCCGTTGGTAGGTTGATAACAATCGCGGATCCGTTCAACACAATCAAGATAAAACAAGACACAAGGACCTTGGTTGTGCCTGTTGAAAATAGAACAACAAAAGTTCTAGAACAAACTCGTGTAAATACAATAACCGAACAATCAAGGAGCATCAAAGTGCCTGAAGAAACAAGACGAAATAAAATATTCAGAGGTGTTCTTACAGATAGAAGCAGTATTCCAAGAGTAAGGAGCGAAATATAATGGCCAATTTAACAGGATTTAAAAGAGATAACCAAGGTGCTTTCATAGAAAAACATCCATCTGCAAACCTACAATATGGATTGGACTTTACGGATTATCTTGGATCAGGAGATACTATTTCCAGTGCCAGTGTTGCCATAGAAACAATTACAGGAGATTCATCTCCGTTGGCATTGCCTACAGACGCATCAACGGATGTTGTGATTGCAAGTGGTATTGTTAATGTAAGATTAAATGGTGGCACATCAGGAAATGTTTATAATGTTGATGTGACCATAGTCACAGCCAATGGTGACACCGATGTGAGAAGATTTCGGATCGTTGTGGGGGAGAAACATCTATAATGGCCGATCAAAAAAAAACATACAAACTAGACAGGGATCTAATTTTTAAATTAGCATCTATCCATTGCACATACGAAGAGATAGCCGATTGTGTTGGAACAAGTGCAACAACACTTGAAAAAAGATACAAAAGCATCATTGAAAAGGGCAGGGCAGAAGGTAAGAAAAGTTTGAGAAGAGCACAATTCGAAAAGGCATTGGCCGGAGACGCAAGAATGCTTATGTTCCTTGGTAAGAATTGGCTGGGACAACAGGATTCTCCAACAGACGAAGAAAATACACAACCACTTCCTTGGCAAGAATAATTACTGGATATGAAGTTATCACAACCGCAACGCAAGGTAGCGGATGACCCTACTCGTTTCAGGGTATTGGTCACTGGCAGAAGATTTGGCAAAACAACTCTAGCAATCAGAGAACTATGTTATGTGGCAAGGGACTTGAATAAAGTCTGCTGGTATGTGGCACCCAGTTATAGACAGGCCAAACAGATTGCCTGGGTAAAAATAAAAAAAATATTAAAGGACCTGCGTTGGGTCAAAAGAGTAAATGAAGCAGAACTTACCATAGAACTTAAAAATGGTTCAAGGATATGTTTGAGAGGTGCTGACAACAAAGACTCATTGAGGGGTGTTGGTATTGACTTTCTGGTGTTGGATGAAAGTGCTGACATAGAAGAAAGTGCATGGACAGAAGTTTTAAGGCCAACATTATCAGACACACGAGGCAAAGCATTGTTCACAGGCACACCCAAGGGAATGAATTGGTTCCACGATCTTTATCAAACAGGACAGGATCCAACCAATCAAGATTGGAGTTCATATCTTTACACCACGATAGAAGGTGGATTCGTTGATCGAACAGAATTGGAAACAGCAAAAAGAGATCTAGATGCCAAAACATTCAGGCAAGAGTATGAAGCAACTTGGGAGACATATTCAGGCATAATCTATTATGGATTTTCAATGCAGGATAATGTTAAACATTTTTCTGTGCCAGACAACAACAATGTGATCCATATAGGAATGGACTTCAACTTGGATCCAATGACCTCCGTAGTAAGTTTTATAGAAAACGGCGTGGTCTATATCTTTGATGAAATACAGATATGGAGTTCAAACACAGATGAATTATGCCAAGAGATACATCGTAGGTATCCAGGTAAAAAGATTTTTTGTTATCCAGATCCTGCATCAAGGCAAAGAAAAACTTCAGCAGGAGGCAGGACAGATTTATCCATTTTACAAAACGCGGGTTTTAGATGCAAGGTTCCTCCAAGACACATGGCCATCAGAGACAGGATAAATTCAGTCAATGCCAAACTATGTTCGGCATCCGGACACAGGGGTATCTTCATCCATCCCAAGTGTAAGAATCTGTTAAATAGTATTAGCAAACACACATATAAAGAAGGAACGGTGTTGCCTGACAAGACGCAAGGATTTGACCATATGAATGATGCATTAGGATACCAAATATCATTTCTTTACCCAATCAGAACCAGTTATGAAAACGCAGTTCCAGAAAGATATAGTGTCAAAACAGGAGTGATGAGATAATGGCAGATGTAGACATTTACGGATTAGGACCAACATTAAGCACGGTGACAGGACAGACAAAAGGACTACCAGTCCACAGAGATTATGACGTCTATATTAATCATTGGAAGTTCCTAAAGAGAAGTTATCTAGGTGGCAGTGAATACAAAAGAGGCCTATACCTAAAAAGATACGCTTATGAGAGCGAAGGCGAATACCTAACAAGATTGGCACACGCCGCAGAAGATAATCATTGCAGATCAGTAATACACACATATTCAAGTTTCCTTTACAGGCAAAATCCTAAAAGAGATTTTGGTTGGTTAGAAGGTTCACCAGAGATAGAGCAGTTCTTGGAAGATGCTGACATGGAAGGCAGAACATTTGAAAACTTTATGAGAGATGTGAACATTCAATCAAGCATCTATGGACATTGTGTGGTGTTGATGGATAGACCAGAAATACAAGTGGGCACAAGGGCCGCTGAACTGGAACAGGGTATACGGCCATATGGAGTCATCTACACACCAGAAAATATTTTAAATTGGAAGTTCGTAAGGAAAGAAAACGGACACTATGAGATAGAAGAATTAGTTTTATTAGAACAGGATGACAGACCATACCAAAGGCAAGGTGAATTCTTTTTAAGAAAATGGACACCAGACACAATCACATTGATGTCTTATAATCCTGCCAATGTTAAAGAGCCTTTCACAATGATGGAAGAAAAGCCAAACACATTGGGCAAGGTGCCTGCTGTTTGGGTGTATGCCAACAGAGGACCAATTAGAGGCATAGGTGTTTCTGACATAGATTCAATAGCACAATCACAAAGGTTCCTAATGGAATGTAATTCAGAAGCAGAACAACTTATATCATTAACAAACCACCCTTCACTTGTGAAAACAAACGGCGTCCAAGCATCAGCAGGAGCAGGTGCAATAATAACAATGCCGGACGAATTAGATCCTGCATTGAAACCTTATCTATTACAACCGTCAGGTGGTAATCTTGAAGCAATATTAAAAACAATGGACTCAACGGTGAAAGCGATTGACAGGATGGCACACCTTGGAGCCATTAGAGCAGTTGAAACAAGACAGATGTCTGGCGTAGCCATGATGTCTGAATTTTTAATGTTAGATGCAAAACTTTGTGAGAAAGCAAAGAATTTGGAACTTGCTGAAGAACAAATATTTAGATTGTTCAGTTTATGGCAAGGACAGGCATGGGACGGATCAATCAAATATCCAATGGCGTTCCATATTAGAGACAAGAACTTGGATATAGACATACTTAAAAAGGCCGCTGAAACACAGAGAGATTCAGCAACAGCAACTCCAAATGTCAAAGCAATTATAGATCAGAAACTTATTGAGATACTGGCCAAAGATGAAGATGAAATGGAAGAAATGCAAAACCAATTGGCAGACAATGGCATACATTCTGAAATGACTGATCCGGCAGGTATGATACAACATATGAGAGACATGATTGAAAATGACAAACTTACAAATGAACAGATATTGGAACTACATCCAGAGATAGCCAATTTCTTTACAAACACAGGAGCGGCAAATGGTCAAACAGAGACGGGTCCCCAAGGACAAGAGAACGGGACTACCTAAAAAATATCTATCAGGTATAAAAGGATCAGCCAGGCAAGAACTTGCCAGCGTGGTCAATCGTATCAGCAGATTATACAAACAAGGCAAACGAATACCACAATCATTGATTGACAGGAGGGTGAGACTTGGCAAAAAGTAAACCAATAACAGGTGCAACTAGAAAAACTTTACAAGACAAAGCCAGCCGATCAAGGTTTACATTTTCAACACTGGCAAAGGTGTATAGACGTGGACAAGGTGCATTCCTTGGAGCAGGATCCAGGCCTGGCCAAACCATGCAAAGTTGGGCAATGGGCCGAGTCAATAGTTTCCTGCGTGGATCAAGGAAGCACGATCTTGATTTGAGGAGAAAGAGAAAGTAATGGCCGAATACCAAGGCCGAAAGGTCACACTTAACAAACCTTTCAGGACTCCTGGCAAAAGCAAGAAGTTCGCCGTGTATGTGAGAAACCAGAGGACAAAAAGAGTGCAGATAGTAAGGTATGGTGATCCAACGATGAGGATCAAGAAAAACATTCCAGCAAGGCAAAGAAGTTTCCTTGCGAGGATGGGTGCCATACTTGACAAAGTTAAAGGACAAAAGAATCTGTCACCTGCGTTTTGGAGTATGCGTTCATGGAGATGATTACATTTTGGCTATGGATAGGATTTTGTGTTTATATGATATACGAATTACATCAATGGATAGAGAGAAACTTTTAATGGAGAGTGATAGTAATGGCAGGGGTAAAGAAAAGCAAAGGACAAAAATCCTTACACACAAAATTTTACAAAAATGGACAGGAGTGGAAACCTGCTAAAGTCGTTGCTCCAAAGATGTTTGCAAAAGGTTACAAATCTTATATGGCCGCCCAGTCCGTTCAGACTGGAGAACTATATAAGAATAGCCATGGCCGTATTGCTCCTTGGCATTCTATACAATTTACATCTATTGAACCTGATGAACTGAAATGATAAGAAGAATTTTTAGACAACCAGAGGAAACAGCAAGGCATCTACAACTAAAAAAGATCTGCCTTGACTATTTCACTCATTATGAGAAATTGATGAAGCATCCAAGTTTTACCAACGCCAGCCGAGCAAGGAAGGCGTGTGTAAGGATGAAACAAGTGGCACACGCAAGAGGTCTCGAATTGTTAGATCTGTATGCCCCATCAAGAAATGAAGGTAGGCCAGAAATATATCCTACCAAACATAGACAAAAGGAGAAAGCAAATGCACAGAGGAAAGAAGCACAATAAAAGAGGCTCAAAGTCTGGTAGAAGATCTCCTATGGGTTCTCGTAAAAAAAGTGGCCGTAGGAAGTAAAGAAGACATTGAGAAGTGGATCAGGCAGGTTGTTATCAAGACACACAAATCTAGTCAGCAACCTGTCTGCCCTTTCGCCAAAAAAACTCTTGAAGATAACAAGATACAGATAGCGGTGGCAAAGAAAGATGTGTTATCTCAAATCAATCATTGTTGTAGCCTTTTTAATATTTTCCATTTGGACATTGTCATCCTTTATTTCGATAACAAAATAACAGAACGAAAATTATCTAACATTTGCAAAAAAGCACATAGGCAAAATCCATTGTTTGCCATAATGTATGACCATCCTGCCAATAACGGACTACATAAAGGTGTATCATTCAGTTATGGCAAAGCGCCTCTGATAATGATACAGGGAATGGCAAAACTGAAACAAGCACAACAAAAACTTAAGAAGTCTGGATACTACGACAAGTGGGACATAGACTCGTTTGATCAGTTTTACTAATAAATAATAACATAGTGGTAATCCTGCCACGCATAACAATAGGAGGACTACGATGAGTCAAGAACAAACATCGACAGACGCTCAACCAACCACTGGGGTTGCAGAGCCAGTCTCTAACACGATCCAGGACACAGCGGACAATCAACCCGCGAAAGTTTATACACAGGCAGAACTTGATGCTGTGGCGGCGGAAGTAAGAAGAAAAGCAGAAGCCAAATACACAAAAAAGTTTGAAGGTATAGACGTTGAGAAATACCAGACATTCTTGGCAAAGGAAGAAGAACAAAAGATTTCACAAGCCAAGGAGAAGTCAGAGTTTGAAAAATTGTTGAAAGAGAACGCCGAGAAGTTTCAAGGCAAGATCAACAATTTGACTTCAGAACTGACAAAGGTCAAAGTAGACAATGCTTTGATTGATGCGGCTACAAAGAGCAGGGCCATATCCCCTAATCAAGTGGCAACATTGGTCCGAAACAATGTCAAGATGACCGAGGCAGGAGAAGTTGAAGTCGTTGATCCAAAAACGGGTCAACAAAGATACACTGACGCTGGTGATCCACTTGACATAAATGGGTTGGTTTCAGAATTCCTAAACTCCAATCCACACTTTGTTCAAGCAGGACAACCAGGCGGTGGTTCAAAATCAAACACTGGCACGGCAGGTGTTTCCAAAGTTGATGTGACTAAACTGGACATGAACAATCCAGAACATAGAAAACAATATGCTGAATGGCGTAAGACCCAAGCAGGATATTAAACATTAACAAAAGGAGATTAGCAAAATGGCTAATGAATCAGACACTACGAGTTTGAATGATCTGATATCACCCATCGTCCAAGAGGCGATGTTCGTGGCATCCGAGACTTCAATCATGCCAGGACTTGTGAAGAACTTCACGGTCCCAGCAAACGCAGGTAAGGTATTACAAGTGCCTATCTACGGAACACAAACAATCGCGGCAGACACAGCGGAATCAACTGACCTTTCAAACACTGAAGTCTCTACTTCTAAAGCAGATATCACTTTGGTTGAAGCAGGTATAATGACTACATTAACTGACATGGCGAGAAACCATTCAGTGTCAAATGTTGTTGCTGACCTAGGTAAGTTATTTGGTGAAGCGATTTCAAAAAGACACGACAGAGCATTAACAGGTCTGTTCTCATCTTTCTCAACATCAATTGGTGCGGCTCAAGATGAAATA